>OBEQ012665645.1_pt1 | contig 13026 bp, 10 predicted proteins | sample 1670901 | NCBI WGS metagenome assembly OBEQ01 (sample SAMEA104232315, study PRJEB22302) | groundwater metagenome | biome: forest; feature: aquifer; material: groundwater | place: USA | collected 2011-08-07 | depth 5.4 m
GCCGATTCTCCGATATGTAAACCTTTAAGCTGCCTGACAATCTGAATAAGCATCTGATAAACACTTTTTAACTCATCTCGAAGACTGCCAACTTTTTGTTTTACTGAAGAAAAAGCCGCCTTAGGATTATCCGAAGAAGTAAATACTAAACCGCTGGTTTTAAGACTATTAAGATCATCTTTAGCTTGCATCAGCTTACTCTCGGCTGCGGAAAGCTCACTATCAAGGGAAGATGTATCCATACCACTCGCCTTCATCTTTGCTAATCGTTCTTTTATTCTCCCTATCAATCGATCAAATCGCATAATTGCCGCTTCAAACCGAGACAACATCTGCTGAAAATATTTCTCCACCATTTCCTTTCGCTTTGTATCAAAACGTGTCTTTAAGTCTCCCTGCCGGTCTTGATTCTTGTCTCGCAAATTTCCACCATCGCTACTATATTTAGGTTTATCAGTATTTAATCCGGAGCCGCTTGCAATATCCCCAAAAGCACGAAATACCGGTTTAGCAACACCTTCTTTGTAATCATTTACACCTCCAGTATTTGGGTAAGTCTTATCAGAAATTTCTGCATATACTGAACTAGACAGGAGAAAAAATACAGAAACTAGACTAAAAATTAAAACAGCGTTCTTCATAGGCAGCTGGTATTATTACTGTATGATTAAAAAAGGTCACCTGTCAAGTGGCGATGAAACGTCATTTTCGTCGCCAATATGCAATATCTTATACTCTCGAAGCTGGACAAAGTAAACGAAATGGACAAACTGAACAACCTGGATTCTGTGATTTACAAATACTCCTTCCGTGATCAATAATTCTATAAGTCAATGAAAACCATTCCTCTTTAGGAATAACTTCCATCAATTCTTTTTCAATCTTATTAGGGTCGGCATCCTTGATAAAATCAACTATCTCTTTTCCGCTTTTCTTAAAAGTAATTTTCCTCTTGCCACCAATTTTATCGAGGTTCACCAATCGAAGCCTTTGGCTTATCCGATGTACATGAGTATCCCCCGCTATTCCCTCAACTACTCCGTGTGCATTCCCTAAAACGATATTTGCCGTCTTTCTGGCTACCCCGGCAAGATTGATTAACTCTTCCAGTGTTTTCGGAATGACCCCTCTATATTTTTCTTTAATTATTTTTGCCGTTGCCAGTATATTTTTCGCTTTATTATGATAAAAACCAGTTGATTTAATATCTTTTTCAAACTCGGCAATATCCGCTTTTAAATACGTATCCAAAGTGGGATATTTTCTAAAAAGTTTCTCCGTGACTTCATTTACTTTCTTATCCGTACACTGAGCCGACAGAATAACCGCTACTAGAAGCTCCCATGAATTGCCATATTTTAAAGCTATTTTTGCTTTGGGATAAGTGGATTTAAAAATTGAAATAATCTGCTTAATTCTCTCTTTGTCGTTTTTCATATTTTTTCATATAATAAATAAAAGGATGACTCAAATAAGCGTAAATTTTTGCGGGGAGCTAGCTCTTTTGAGCACGCCCTATCTAGACTTTTGGTGTTTGGGAGGTGCGGAAAAAGAGTCTAGCGACCTCAGCAAAAGTTTGCTAACATTGCAGGAACTTCCTAAATGTATATATTAAAACATTAATTATGATTCTACCCAAATTCAAATTGAAAGTACAGCTGCCGGCATTTTTCCCGCATTTTTTCCGAAGAATTACCGCGCTCCCATTTTTGCATTACTTAAACTATTTCTTTTGGCTGCTTCTTTTAGCCTCAATACCCCTCAATTTATATCACTCTAAAATCTTTGGTTTTACCAACCTAACGAAGCTTCGTTACGAACTCCTTGAGTTTCCCAACAATCAACACTTTCATACCGAATTAGGCAATTACTATATTTCCCAAAACCAATTTGATCAGGCAGAAAAAGAGTACCGGCTGGCAAATGACAATATACTCGGCACAACGACTTCCCCAGAAGATACCAACAATAATATACGAAATAAAATGCAAAATCTCCAAGATGAGATAATTATTTGGCAAAATATAAGTTACAATTTTCCGGATTATAATTTCTCCTACCTGAAGTTGGCTACCCTCTACATTGCTTTAGGAAAAAAAGATGAAACCAAAAGATATATCGATATCCTGCTTTCCCATGACCCGCAAAATACCTGGGGCTTAGAGCTGAAATCTCTTCTTTAAAGACGTCTTATGGTTTAGGTGGTGAAGAAGGTGGAGATTTTTCGTCTTTCTTATCCATTGGAGTGGCAGCGGGAGCTTCAGCGGAAACCGTAGGTGCGGCTTCGCCTGTTATGGTAGTAGCCGCAGCCTCAGCTGCAGCCGCGGCTTTAGCCGCTTCTTCCTCAGCCGCCAGTTTTTCTGCTTCCTTAGATACCAAAGGCGCAACTTTAACCACATCTAAATCCAAAACGGTAATTATTTTAATCTTATCAGACAATTTAATATCAGCTACTTTAATCGCCTGATCAACAGTCGAAAGCCCATCAACTTTTATCTCAATTTTCTCCGGAAGATCAGCCGGAAGAGCCTCAACTTCTATTTGATCAAGTAAAGTAAGTAAAACCCCAGCTTTTCCTGACACCGCCGGAGCATCTCCAACCAATATAACCGGTACTTTTGCCGCCACCTTTTCATGAAGATCCACCTGGAAGAAATCTGCGTGAAGTGGAGTCATCTTCACCGGGTCGTACTGGATATTATGAATAAGTACTGGATGTGCTTTACTATCTAACATCAGCTCCACCAAGCCTGTCTCGTGAGCTTTCTTATATATCTTTTCAAATTCCGAGAGAGATACTTCTATTGACTGGGACTTCACTTTCTTCCCATAAATATTTGCCGGAAGATTCCCAGCTTTCCGGATCTGTTTTACTTTTCTTCCTACAATAGTCCTTTTTTTAGCATTAAGTGTGTATTTTTCCATTATTGATTTATTGAAATAACAGAGCTCAATTGTAGCTTGCCTTAGCTTAAAAGTCAACGCATTAAATCCATTGTTACAAATTCTTCACCAAGCCTTCTATCCCATCAACTTCTATTCTATCTCCATCCTTTAGAAACTTTGTCGCGTTTTTAGTACCAACAATACAGGGTATACCAAACTCACGAGACACAATTGCCGCGTGACTGGTAATTCCTCCTTCATCCGTTACTATTGCAGCCGCTCTTCTCATGGCTGGTACATAATCCGGATGTGTCGAGGGAGCTACCAATATATTACCCTTCTTCACCTTACTTAAATCTTTGACTCCTCTTACAATGATTACTCTACCAGTTACTTTTCCTCCAGATGCCACGGTTCCGACTAATTCTTTAAATTTTTCCTCTTCAGGCAAAAGTTTAAATAATTTAAGTGCCCTCTTCATGTCATCCCCCACCAAACAAATGAATTTCTTCTTTTTATCTAAATAAAGGACGAAACCCTTTTTTCTTTGCGCAATAATTGCTTTGGAAATTTTTATTTTTCCTTCTAAAAATCCGATTACTTCAACCTGTTGAAGAAAACTCACGTCTCTTCTTACAAAACCCATTCTTCTCCCTATCTCTTCAAAAAAAGGCAAAGCAAAGTAAACACTTTGCCTTCTATAATCATCTCTTGCATCTTTTATATAAACAAATCTTTGTGCCATCAAAAGATAATCTAGGTCGGGAGTAGATATTTTTAAGTTATCTGCTATCTTTTTAAAAGGAATTACACGCCTTAAAGGTTCCTTATGCAAAGATTTCACGTGCTGACTAAATTCTTCTTTTGTCAAAGGATCATTATGAATGTCTAAGCAAGATAGCCATTTGTATTTCTCATATAAACGATTAAATATCTGGCTATTTAGTTTCCGATGTTTTTGGACTTCGTCTTGAAGCTTTAAAACTGCTGCTCGACTCAAAGGATGGAATAGCGAGTTATATATATCTTGTTTTTCGTTTTCTCGGTTATTCCTTTGTATATATTTATCAATTATTTTAGTTGCTTTTTCCGCTATATAATTATTTAGAATAAAAGATGTCCATGCATAAACTGAGTATCGCAGTAATTTCTCTTGATAATCCCCATAAATTTCCCTTAACTGTCTGTTTGTTAAATTTTTAAGATTGAGCTTATAAATTTTCTTAGCAGTCTCTAGGTATTTCTCTCCATCTTGAATAAATCCTTTTTCATACTCTTTTAGTTTTTTAGTATGTGTTGTGTATTTATTATTTAGCGATTCCACTAATTCTACCCAAGCCCCACGATCTATATAAAAAGCAGTATTATTTCCCTCAGGAATAACAATATCATCCTGGGTTGTTTTTGGGATATGATATCTAAATCTGCTAGATAGACAAACAATAGCCCCCTCTGAATACGAAACCCCATATTCTCGAGCATAAATTTTCTTCCAGGAGGTTTTGGAAAGTTTTTTTTTAAATATTGGCTCAGGAATTGTACTCATTCTCGAAAAATATTCTCAAGGGGCAAACCTAACTCTTTTCTTACTTTTTTTATTCGCTTGACATACTCCTTAAAAACTGACTCCGGCTTATGAATTCTATAGTATCCCTCGGCTCCCTTATACAAAGAACAGTCAAATACATCAACATCTTTAACCAGCTCTAAATATGGTTTGTGAGTGTATAACTCTTTCTCGCTGTGATGAGCGATAGCATCAACGATAGTTTTTATCTCATTTTCCGAAAATCCACCAATTTCTTGAACTATTTTTTTAGCTATCGGCGCTCCTAATTTTGCATGATCTTTATATTTTCCATAGATTATTACATAAATATCATGGAGAACTGCCGCAACCTCAGCGATTTCTCTTTCAAGTCCTCTCTTTTCTGCCAAAATCCGTGCAATCTGACAACAACCGGCAGAATGTTTGAACTCCCAAACTTTAGAACTTTCACTCTGACTATCGGGAATTGTTGAAGAAAGAATAAGTCGTATAACTTCTCTCTCTACTTTTTCCGATCGAGATAAATTATTTCCCTTATAATGATGGTGATCTTTTAATACCTGTTGCATATAAATTTGCTTCCAAACAGCATCATATTAATACCCAGGTCAATTTTTATCAACTATTGCCTGCCCACATCAAATATAAACACCCTATCAACCGCCGTATCAGTGGTATATTGAAATCCCTGTTGATTTTTATTAGGAATGAAATTATGAGGGGTTACCATCCAAGTGGAAGGAAAGTTAACTTGCAAATTTAAATTAGCCGTAGCATCACCCGGCTGTTTTTCATAGAAAAATTGATATACTTTATCCGACAGACTAATCTTTAAAGGCAAATTAAAACTTATCACAATATTCTTCTTTCCCTGTGCAGGTATTTCTACTAAAAAGCCGACCTCTTCCTTATCATTACCATAACTTTTTACCAATACTTGATCCACTTTCACGCCATCGGCTAAAACTGAAAGCACTGTCGCATCCCTAGGTAAATAGACTCGCAAGAAATTTTTATAACCTCCCGAAGGAAAGGCCTCCTCTGGACTATTATTTTGATAATCTATACTAAGCTCCGCAGAAACCATACCTCCCTCATCAATACTCTTTTTGAGACTAATCTGCTTTGTTAAATATAAATTGGCTTTATTCACCCCCAAATTCGCCTCAATTATCGCAAGATAATCCCCAAAACAGTTATCTGTCGGACAAGAAATATCCACTATCCGGCCCCCCCAGCCCTTCTCCTCAACCAATTTTTGTAAACCAGTATCATGGAAATAAAACAGCAAGTTCTTTTCATCCAAAGAGGAAGACACCCGATCGGCAAGCTTCGCCCAGTCAACTCTATCGCTATCAGTCAAACTAAAAAGTAGCCCATTTGCCAAACTTCCCAAAAAATTTCTCTTCGCTGTTGAACCAGGGAAAAATCCTTGCTGAGAATAAACAGTCGCCTTAATAATTAGATTATCAGCCGTAATATTTTCTTTATAATCAGGAAGATAGATAGAACCCACACTGTCAAGTAAATCCCTTAAAAAATAAAGATTCATCCCCATCACCCCATCAACCCTCTCCCCCGTTTCCTTCTCCAAAAACCATTCCGCCTGCTGGGCTGATAAAGCAAAATCAGGGTCAAAATTGCTGTCTCTTAGAAACCAGTTCGGCTGAGACATATAATCCCGAAAAGCCATCGGTGGGTCAACATGAGCTTTTAGTTGCCCGTCGGCCTCATAGACATCATGAATAGATAAAGAGCCCATACTGCCGGATTTAACAGTCATAAGGCCATAAGAGCCTATAAATCCTCCCGTTGGTCTAAGCTCAGTGTTGTTTTGAAATAATATTAGGTATGTCTTATTCTTTTCATCCCCGGCTATACCACTTGCCAATGGCATTAAACTTTGTATAAAACTAAGTTTGCTTCTCAGTTTATTTGTCTTATCCCTAATTTTTTCCTTAGGAAAAAATGGCCAATTTACCGCCCCGATATCGGATTGTATTTTCCCCAAATCCCCAGCCATATTCTGAACAATATTTGCTACTCTCACCAAACCGTTCTTATCCACCTTACCTCCGGAACTCAAAGACTGTTTTTTCTCCAATATAAAAATCTCCCTGCCTTCAATCGCCATCTTTTCTATACTAAGACTCTTTTCTGATATATCAGTCAGCTTTTGCCAATCTGAAACTAAACTTAGGTTAAAAGGGCTAAAAAGAGTCTCTGCCACCGAAAGCATTCCTTTGTTAATGGATATATCCCTATCAGCCCAAAGGACTGCCCTCTTAGCTTCATCCCATTTATTTTGTTTCATATTTACTTCAAGTGCGGATAAGTTCTTATAAAGGAGGTAAAAATTAAAAATAAGAACAAGAAGCGGGGAAAAAAGAATAAGAAAAAAAAGGCTCAATTTTGCCCATCTAGGCAGTTTTGCTTTCACTCTTGGATTTACTTTAACCTTTTGAGAAGACACTGACCTGGTCAAACCCTCTTTAGCAAAGTTCAAAATCCGCTCCTTTGCCGCAAACATGGCCCAAAGGCAACTTCTGACTAGTTGTTCCTCATCCCAAATAGCAGTCTCTCCTACCTTAATAAGCCTCCCATCCAAACCCCTTTTCTCTTGAGAAAGAATCGCTTTTTCCAAATATGATTCATATTTTTTTGTTTTTGTCGAACTAACTGCCACTAATTTAATTTCTTTTTGCCGGCAAATCCTAACCACTTTATCAAAATTCCCAAAATCAGTCAGTTGAAAAATATATTTACAGTTACCGAATCGATAGTCATAAATTGGAGACAGGATAACATCACAATTTTTTTCCCTTAGTTTATCACTAAGAAGTTCTGCAACTTTTCCCTCACCGATAATTCCTGCTTTTATTTTACTTATTTCCTCTACTACCTCAACTAATTTTCTTGCCGGTTTCATATAATCTATTGTACAACAACGCCGAAAAATCTTGCGGGATAACGTGAAAACGATTTTTGTGAAAAATTTGGGTGCGAAGGATACGTCTGGAAAATGACATGACATCTAGCCATAAAGATACGTAAACAAAATCGTTGTTATAAAGCGGTAAAAATTTATAGAAATTATTCGCCAGCTTCATGAAAATTTATGTCATAACCAATAGCCATAATTCTGCTAGATTCGGTTTAAGTCTGTGGCATATGCTTCGTATTCTATGTGAAACGTCGAAGGGGACGACAGAATCACGATACATTCTCTGTCAGAAAAAATCATAAATTTAGGGAAAGCAACTTACAGGAGTAATGAATATCCTAGGAATCCAAAGCTTGATTAACTAACCTATCCGCCTGCCAATTTTTTTCTCTGGGAATTTGTGTGTAATAAATATTACCACCAACTTCCTGTTCCAACTCACGTATTCTTACTAACAAACTTCTTAAGTTTGCATCCTTCACTCTAAATAACCCATTGAGCTGATTTACTACCAAACTCGAATCCAAAAAAAATTGTATCTTTTCCATTTTCTGATCTCTGTTCTCTGATCTCTGATCTCTGATCCACTTAAGGGCCTCTATCACGGCCGTATACTCTGCCACATTATTAGTAGCCTTTCCAATTCTCTTTCCGAATTTAGTGAGTAGTCTACCCATCCCATCCTGAACAAGCACACCTATCGCCGCCGGTCCAGGATTACCCCTTGCTCCTCCGTCAGTATAAATATTTAATTGCATATCTTAAAATTCGAATCTCGAATATCGAAATTCAAAACAAATTTTAAGTTTTAAATTTTCAGTAATGTTTTAATTTTGGTCTTTTATCTTTGTTTCGATATTCGGATTTTGGTATTCGTATTTTCGTAAGTATTTTATAACTCGCCGCTCCTGTTGCCAACAAAACCATAAATTCCGACACCCCAGTTATCACCGCCGCCGCCATATATCCATAGCCAGGTATAAAAATTAAGTTTAACACAATATTGACAACCATGGAGAATCCATAAAAGATACTTAGCAATTTCAGCTTCCCATGAGCAATCAATACCCACATAAAAAGAGGGGAGAGGAAGAAAAGCGGCAGCGATAGACTAAGAATTCTAAAAGGTATTATCGCGTAGGCAAAATCAGTCTTAATCCAAGCAAGTAGGGGAGAGACCAAAAGAGAAGCCAAAATAAAAACTAAAGAACTAAAAAGTAAAAATATAAATGACTTTTTAATAATTCTTAATTCATTATTCCTACTTCTTAATTCTTTTAACAAAATAGGGTATACCCCATTCATAAAAAATACCGGTATGGTGAGCGGAAATTCAAAAAATTTATAAGCCAGTCCATATATGCCGACCTCCTGCGTCGACCGAAAATAAGTTAAAATAAATGTATCCGCCCGAAAGTAAATCAAATTAAATACTAGGGTTATCCCCAAAGGCCATGTCTCTTTAAAAATCTTCTTCCATAAATAAAAATCAATCGTCGTTTCGAAACGTAACCTTTTAAAAACTCCCACCAAATATAAACCTAATCCCGCCATAAAAGCACTCCCGATAACAAAACTCAGCAGGGCCAAAAGTAGGGGAACATGGTAATAAATCAGCAAAACCAAAACCAAAAGATTAACTACACTACCTACAATTGAAGCCACCACCGATTTATCGTAGCGAAGCTCCCGTTGAAAAATAAGATTAATTGTCGTAAAAACGGCTTGGGTTAAGATGCTAAACGAAAGGATAAATATACCTACCTTCACTAGTGGAGTAAAACCTAACCTAGAAACAGGATTATATGGCAAAACTACAGCCAAAAGTACCGCCGCCACAGTCAGAAGAAGTGCAAAAAGAAACCGCAGTGCCAAAAGATTTTGAAAGTAAAAATTTTCCTCTTTTGGCTTAAGCGTGATATATTTTAAAACAACCGCATTAAAACCAAAATCAGCGACCAGATAGAATAAGGCAATATAGGTTGTAACTTTGGTAAAGTCGCCATACCCAACCACCCCATAAGCTCGAGCAATGAAAACTGTGATTACGAGTGTTATTCCCGCGGAAACAACCTTTCCCAAAACTTGAACGAAGGTATTAAGAGCAACCTTATGTGAAACTCGCACGAAAATATTGTAGCATAAAACCCCTTTAGGGCTTCTGGTGTAGGGGAGAGGAATTAATTTTATTAGCTAATTTCTCTGTAATCATCGTTTTTAATTTATTTCTCGTTTCTTCAAGTAAATCAGCTTCCTGTTCATCACGAATATTCCTCATAAATTTCATAGATACTTGTTTTTCGATCTGTTGATATAAATCTTCACTCAATTTTCTTTTACCATCTTTAATATCAACCAATGCTTTTTTAAACTCATATTGTGCCTCAGCGTCAATAAGCTCATAAAACATCATCCAACAAAGTTTACTTAAACTTAACCTCTGACCATCAGAGTAACTGTCAAACTCAGCCAAAACATCTTGCCGGAGCTTATCTTCTATTGGTAACAAGTTCAACAATTGTTTTACTGTTATCCGTTGCATAACTTATTTTGTAAACCTTACTCCCTCATACTCTATATATTCCATGATAGGGAAAAACGCTTGATTAAAATTATTTTGTGATGGCTTTTTCATTACACGAATATAATCTAAAGTATACGATAGACCATCCGAATATACCGTAGCTACGGTAGCACCAGGATGGACAAATCCAAATGGCCCAATTGCAGGAATAGTAACATCATAATATTTTGCTAAAATCTCTACGTATTTAACCTGCGGTAAACGTGCTATCACAGCCTCAAAAAAATCTTTAACCGCAATACCCTCAGGTGGATGTTCGTAGTTAAAAATAAGTTTTAAAGCTTTTATATATCCAGCATTATAATTTATTCCTCCTTCAGCTTCTGGTTGAAAGCTTAGTAATTTGCCGACACTTAAATCTTTAGTATCTGCATTCTCTAAGTCGCTAAAAACACTATCGTATCTAGTCAACCCTCTTATTGTAGCCTCTAATTGGTTTAGTTTTTTTTGCTCCTTCGGGGTTAACCCACTTTTAACATTTTTTTCTAACCCCGGAATCGTCTTTTTTTTCAACTTATCAATTTCTGAAGTTAAAGTTGTTACCTCAGTACCTCTTCGAGTCAACTCCGCTGCCCTATCTTTCTCTTTATCTCTTTCATCTTCGATTGCTTTTTGTCGAGCAAGTAATTCTTTTTCTCGTGTTTTTTTTGCTTCAATTTTTCCTTCATAAACACCCACTGCATCTGCTTTCTTTTTAGAGATTTCGGCTCTTAATTGGCCTTGATTAACACCTGAAGGTACAAGAGAATAGTCATTGTCAAAATTAATTATTGCAGCATCTTTCGAACCTTCTAGTGAACTTATCTCATCTCTAACTTTTTTCAGGGCTCCAGTAGCTGCATTAGTAATACTGTCATACTCTGTGTCAAGAGAAGGTTGTACGATGGCATATTTTGCTCGCTCTTCATTGAGAACATTAATTCTTTCTTTGGCCGTGTCCAATTTTGGCTCTTTTTCTCCCAACTCCTTATTAGCTTTATCTAGCTCTGTTTGTCTTTTTGCTTTCTTTTCTGCAACCTCAGTTCCGCTTTTTGACTTATCTCTGGCAGCGGTTATTTGTCTCAAACTATCTGTCGTGCTAGTTTTTTGCTCGCCCCTTATCCTACCAATTTCATAACCCACATAATGTTGTATTGTATCTATATGAGCTTCGAAATATTTCCTTGCTATCATCGCAGGTGTATCTCCCACAGCTATAGCTCCATGCGAAGCTAACGCATTACTCCTAAAAACCATCCAATCAACTAGGACATTTTGAGATGCCGCATCAGCACTAATAGCTGTCGTAGCGATTGTTCCTATATTTAATCGTTGCCAGGGAGTTAGATAATTAAGATGTTTATTATCAACACCAAGTGCTGTGTAAAATTTAAGTTGCCTTACTCCTTCATCACGGAGAAAATCATTCACTCTTTGCTGAGCTACCGCAGAATGAGCAATATAGTCAATATACTTTCGATATTTATCCGGAAGCTGGCTCGTATCAACTGACGCCAAATCAGATATCTTGAATTTCCCTGTTTGTCTAGCACTCTGAATAACTTTCCAAATTCCTGCTCCTGCAGCTCCTGTTGCTTCGATCCCAACGGCGGTAGCTCCTAACGCCGGATTTATTAGTGCTAAAATCACATCTGTACCCACCCCAAGCACTCCTCCCATAACCGCTAGTATCTCCTTACCGTGCTTCCTAACTAATCCCTGCAATTCATCAATGGTAAATTCATTTTTTATTTTATTTGGATCTAAATGTCCAGTTCTTACTAATTCTACTTGCCTCTTTAATGCAGCTAACCTCAGAAAAACTTCTTGCTCAGCCATGAGATGAGCTAAAACAGCTCCAGATTCTGTTTTAAGCAAATCATCCCCTGTACCATCTTTCTTGTATAACTCTAGAAATCTTGCTTGCTCCACAGTTAACTCTGCTCCTGGTGTGGTAGCATATTTTCTTAATTGTTCAGCTATAACCTGAACGCTTTTTTTAAATTCTGTTTTCAAGTCTGCTGTATTGGTTATCTCTCCGGCAGATAGCTGACCAAACTTAGGTTTTTGCCAGTTTTCACTAGAACGAGGAGTAACAGTTCCACTTCCCCCCCCCGCCTCCCTCGCCTCAGCAGGAGATGGTACAGAAATTGTAGGTGATGAAGCCGCAACTGGTGTTCCAACTAAATTAGCCATATCAAGATCTAATTTCACTCTAGCATATGGAAATGGGTGGTTCAAGAGGATACTGGAATTTTATAACTCTTTCTTCTAATATAGAAATATATGCCCGAACTTGCCGCCGTTAAGGCCCCAGAAGCAAAACCAGCATCTGTACCAGGAGAAAAACCTAAACCATTTGCTGAAGCCGCCACTGCATACAATTTTGTTTATGCTTTAGTAACTGGTCAAGAAGTAAAAGATGTTTTAAAACCCTCAACAATTCCAAAAAAAGATAGGTTTGCGACAGATACCAGAACACCAGAAGAAATAGCCAAAGATAATCTTCAGGAAGCTCTAGATACCGATGGAGGCAAATATCTCGAAGATATCGAAATGCTTGAGAATTTCGAAAAAGCTGTAACAGCTGGCACAGCAACTAAAGATTCCCAAGGCAAATATACAGGAGAGTTTTCTTTCAAACTTACCATACCAATTCTTAAAGACGGAAAAGAAATAACGGAAATCAAAGGAAACGTAACTAATCACTACGCTGGAGCAATCCGTGGACTCGAAAGAGCAATTGACGCCACTGCGGGACGAACAGATGAAGCAGGCAAAAAGCTTCATCAACAAACACAAGAAGCACTGGACAAAATCAGTCCCAATGTCCAAGTAGTAACTGATGAAAACGGCCAGCAACAAACATATACTTATAAAGAATGGCGGAATCAGCGTAATCAAGAAGCAGTAGAGCTTTGGAAAAAAACGCGACCATCTGGCACTTTGCCTGAATTCCAAGATGATAAGCAAGTTACACCCCTTGAAAGATCCTATTACCAGTCTCAAGCGGTATCAAAACCGGGCAGACAAGTAAGTTATAAATTGGTCTATGCAGAAGAAACGACAACAAAAGAAGAACAA
>OBEQ010008123.1_pt1 | contig 13024 bp, 10 predicted proteins | sample 1670901 | NCBI WGS metagenome assembly OBEQ01 (sample SAMEA104232315, study PRJEB22302) | groundwater metagenome | biome: forest; feature: aquifer; material: groundwater | place: USA | collected 2011-08-07 | depth 5.4 m
ATCGACATATGTGGTTTGGTGCTGAGCAGCGATTGTCATTGCACCGACTCTAAACAGTCTTGATCGCGGCGTAAAAAACAATGATGCCAGTTGCGGAAATAGCGGCGGATTACCCATATTCCCTTCGGGCATCAAAATTACTTGGTCGCTGAGATCACGCGCTAAGGATAATCCCTGACCAAGGTTTTCTAAACTCTTCGTCAAGTTAGCAAAATGAACGACATCGTTCGCGCCGATGATGATCACCACTAGGTCAAATCGCTGACCGTGAACAGTGGTCAGCTGCTGTACCAAGCCATCCGTTTCGGCACCGGAAACACCAATATTTTTTATTGTTGCCTGCGGAAAATCACGGCCGAATAAACCGGCGATAGACGTTTCTGGTGCTGTTGCCCCGACGCCAAAAACCACTGAATCCCCGGCTAGCAGAATTTTTGGCCCTCTCGATAGTGAACGTTCATATTTTTTGGTGACTTTAGCTACCTGTTTGCCACGATATGTATGCCAGAAAAACATCGACAGGCTGATAACGAACCACAGTCCGACTGCGATCAGTATATAGGTAACAATCATCTTCCTCACTGTAACAAACTCTGAATATTAACCGATTTCAAATACTGCGGAATAACAAAAGCTAGGCCAATCAGGGGCAGAATAAACACCACCGCACCGATAATCAATGACCACAAATATATTTTTCGCGTTTGCTCCACCGAGTGCCAAATCTTTTCAACTTTTTGCTCGAGAGCGGTTAGACGTTGACTGACCCCGTTAGAGGCGACTTCAACTTGATGTAGTGTTTCCTGTGTGTCTGGTGAGAAATCTCTCATGTGTTATTGTTTTTTATTATCTTCGCCTCTAACGGGGTTAAGGTCTTGATCCATAAGTAAAGTATAGCACTCTCACCGAGCCAGCACGAGCGGAAGTTCCGTCAGCGAGGAAATTGTTTCTTTAGCCCCAGGCCATTGTTCCTGACCTAAAATAATAACATCCACTCCGGCCGCCAGGCCGGCTTCGAGATCGGTTTCTGCATCGCCAACAAAGGCTGCTTCCAAGGGTTGAACCCCTAACACTTCTAAAGCATGAAGTAAGGGTTCCGGGTCAGGCTTATGATGCTCAGTTGTTTCGTACGCGGAGATCGCAGTAAAATATTTGGCCAAAGGAACAACCTTCCACAGCTCTTCTACCGCGGCCAGCGTTCGGTTGGTGGCCAAGCCAAGGTGGTACTGTTTTGCTAGTCGCGGAATAACTTCTAACACGCCGGGCATTGGTCGCAGGAGTTCTAAGCCAGTATCTATTCTATCACCCAACTGTATCCAATCATGAATGGTTTGATCCGATCGATCAGGATAAAATCGACGCAACATACCTTCCATCGAAACATGATTGTTGGCGGCTAGATCTTCGTTGGTCGGAATAATATCGCCAATCTGCCTGAATAATTCACGATAAAAAGCAATATTTGCCGCCGTCGAATCCAAAAGCACACCGTCAACATCGAACAAGACTGCTCGACGTTGCTTCATGTTTTAGATATCCAAATTCTTAACGTACTTGTCCTATGCTTTGTGTTTTGGAAGTATCGCTCCAAGTATCGCACCTAAGACAGTATACCCGGCTACCCAAGCCAACATCACCCAATGTTGAGCTGAAGCATTGTCAACAAATTTTACAATCGACATCCATGAGGCCCAGATACTTAGCACTGATACTATCCCAATAACCAGACCGATAATTGCTCCGTGTAAGATTTTATTCATATCAAATGTGATGAGTCATCAAATGTCAAGGTTTTTAACATACTTCGCTTGCGTGTGCCCAGCACCACTCGCTACACTCGGATGCCGGATCCAATAAACCGTTTGGTTATATATCAAGGTTTTTAACATATTTCGCCTGGGTATGAATAAACCTCTTCCGTGGCGCAACGTCGGAGCCCATCAAAATATCAAACACTTCATCAGCTTTTTCTGCGTCGTCGATCGTGACTTGCATCATGACACGTCGTGTAGGATCCATCGTCGTCTCCCACAGTTGTTCCGGATTCATTTCGCCTAAACCTTTGTAGCGCTGGATGGAAACGCCTGGGATTCCAGACTGCACTGTTTCCACGCCGGCATCTTCCACCGCTTCGGCTGGCAGTCCCTCAACGGTGCCATCAAGTTTCAGCGTTACCTCTTTTGTCGTTTTAGTTTTGGCGGCCTTAGCTTTCGTTTTCGCTTCAGCTTTCCCGGCGGTCATAGCCGCAAACTCTTTGGTCACCTTTTCTAACGCCGTTTCGTTGTAGACATAGCGCACGTCCTTCCCCTTCTGAACGCGGAATAACGGCGGTTGGGCGATGTAGAGATTGCCGGCGGTGATGAGTTGCGGGAAGTAACGGTAGAATAACGTCAGTAATAGCGTTCGAATGTGTGCGCCGTCAACGTCAGCATCAGTCATGATAATCACGCGGTGATAGCGCAAGCCGCTCATGTCCAGCGACTCACCGACACCGATCCCAAGGGCGATAATGAGCGATTTGATTTCGTTGTTGGCTAACATTTTATCGAGCCGCGCTTTTTCGACGTTCAATATTTTCCCGCGCAGTGGCAAGATAGCTTGAAATTCACGATTGCGGCCTTGTTTTGCGCTGCCACCGGCGCTATCGCCCTCAACCAGATATAATTCTGATTGCAGTGGGTCTTTTGATGAACAATCGGCAAGTTTACCCGGCAAGGCAAAACCATCCAGCGCGCCTTTGCGCAAAACAGAGTCGCGAGCGGCACGGGCGGCCACGCGGGCGCGGGCGGCCAAGACGGCCTTACCGATAATCGCCTCCGCATCACGCGGATGTTCTTCGAGATAGGTGGCGAAGGCTTCGGCCACGACTGAGTCCACCACCGGCTTCACATCAGCATTACCAAGCTTAGCTTTCGTTTGCCCTTCGAATTGCGGATCGGGGATTTTGATGCTGACAATACCGGTCAACCCTTCACGAATATCCTCGCCGGTTAGGTTTTCATCCTTCTCTTTTAAAAATCCTTGCTTGCGCGCGTAGCTGTTAATGCAACGCGTCAGGGCTGTCCGGAAGCCGATCATGTGCATTCCGCCTTCAGTCGTGAAAATATTGTTAGCGAAACTGAAAACCGTGTCTTTGTAGTCATCGGTGTATTGCAAGGCCGCTTCGACGGTGATCTTGCCGACTTCTTTCTCCACATAAAACACATTTTCGTGTTTCGGCTCTTTGGTGTGATTTAAATGCTTCACGTACGAAGCCACGCCGCCTTCGAAGTAGAAACTATACGATAAATGCGGCTTCGTTCGAGAGTCTTCGACGACGATCCGCACCGCTTTCGTCAAGTAGGCCTGTTGACGGAAGTGATCGAGGATCATTTCCCGATTGAAATCAAGTGTTGTAAAAATTTCGCTATCGGGCTCGAACGTAATGGTCGTTCCGGTACCACGCGCGGCGCCTTCTGACTTGACTTTCGCTTGAGGCTTGCCGCGTTTGTACTCCTGGATCCACAATTTCCCGTCGCGTTTAACTTCCGCGCGCATATTCGCGGATAGAGCGTTGACCACGGAGACACCAACGCCATGGAGACCGCCGGAAACTTTATAGCCACCCTCACCGAACTTACCGCCGGCGTGGAGGATAGTTAAAACAGTCTCCATGGTTGATTTTTTTGTTTGGCGGTGGATCTCCACCGGAATACCCCGACCGTTGTCTTCAACCCTGATCCGGTTGTTAGGTTGGAGAGCAATAACAATGCGATTGCAGTGACCGGCCATCGCTTCATCAATCGAGTTATCAACCACCTCCCAGAGCATGTGGTGCAACCCTTCAGTTGAGGTGTTGCCGATGTACATGCCGGGGCGTTTTCGGACAGCTTCCAGCCCCTCCAAAACCGTAATTTGGGCGGCGCCGTATGCACCTGATTTTCCGGCGGAGCCGGATCCGGCTTTGCCGGATGCCCTCAATTTCTGTGTGTCTTTAGCCATAAGAAATGCTATTGAAAAATACTTACCTTTACGCTAAGGATAGCATAAAAACCACTACCTAGACAAGGGGTCTCAGCTTGACAAAATGGGCTAATTCTGATAACGTGGCCGAGCTGGAAACACCAAGTGAAAGTTTTCTCCTCGTACCTGCCATGGAGGGTAATAAGGAAGGATGTGATGTTCATTGAAGCACGATGATAGCGACATCTGCCGGCAAGGCACCAGGGTGCTTCAGAAGCTCCTCCAGCGAGCAGCAGTAGCATCACCGGATCCCCTAGACCAGCTTCCGGTAATCGTGGATGTCACGAAAACGGATAACCAGCTTGAAGTCACCGTTATTCCGCCAGAAGTCGGCCATCCGGTCACTCTGGAGCTGACGATTGTCAGCGCAACGCTCATTCCTTGGCGGCCACGCCGAAAAAGAAAAAGAGGTTGAACATCGACCGATCTTTCATGACCACGACGGTGAGAAAAGTTCTCGCCGTTTTTTTATTGGATATGGAGCGCACGCTTTGCCTCGCGGTATGTATCCGGAAGAGTTTTTAACAAGGCGCGACAAATTTCTAAATAATATAAGGAGACGAATAATTTTTTATCGCCTGGTGTGCCCGTATTTGCAATATCAATTACCATGCCATTATCGTAATTAGTTTTCCCAGGCATTTTTAGTTTCAGTTCTTTCGGTAACGGAATTTTTGTGACTTCAACTAATAGGGCATTCTTCGGTATCTTTTTTATATCTTCTTCTTTGGCCTTATTCTTCGTTTGGACTTTCAATAATATTTCTTGACCGGCACCGACAGTGATAAACAAAGCGATATCGGTCTTTGCGATGCCATCTAAATAATCCGATCCAAGTTCGGCATGTACAGGATGCCCTAAGTCAACCTCGTCAAACATCTTGACTAAAGCATCTTCCGCATAATGCCCTTCTTCCTTTTCTTCAACAATTTCATCTTGATGCGGCTTGCGTAAGGGCAAGTTAAATTTCGATTCAAAATTCTCTTCGATCATGGTTTGGACTTCCCAAGCGCTAGCTGCAGAAACTTCTGCAGTCGTCAAATCGCCGCGGTTGATTACATATTGCAACTTTCGCGCGTCGCGATAGTCGTGGGCCAAGGTAAGCTTCTTCTTCTCTTCAGGCGATAAATTCATGGCGTGCTCTGGTGCGAATGGATTGTCCGCCAAAGGTGTAATGCCGCCCTGCTCTTCTAACTCATGAATCGTCGTCTCCTGACGTAATTCATCTATCTGATCTGGGGAGAGTTCAGTTTCCACAGGCATAGGCTATCGAATAGTTGCCCCTAATTTCTCAAATGAATCTTTGATCTTCTGTTCGAGTTTGTCAACTTCCTCTTTGGTCAGCGTCCGGTCGGGAGATTGATAAACAAAAGAGACAGTATAACTCGTTCGATCATCTTTGGTGAAGCGGTCGGTAATTTTGAAATCACGCAGTAGTGCTAATTTCAGTCCGTTGATGGCTTCGCGCATCGCCGTTTCATCTTTCGTCCACCAAAATGAGATGTCACGAGTGATAGATGGGTATTTGATCACACTTGTCGTTTGCTTACGCTGTCGAAACTTGAGCTTCTCACTTATATCAAACTCACTAATCTCAATCACTCGGCCTTTGCTTGTGTCACCCAAATCAAGTATTTCTTGTGACCCATATATATTCGAAGTAACTCTAAGCGAATTCCATAGCTCTTGCAGGTAAAGTTCAAGTTGGTGGCCAGGAACGTAACCTTCACGCGGTTTTATTGCTATGCCGATTACCAATTTCCATGGCTGATCTTCTACAAGTTTGGTCGTATCTGTCGATAGAAATACCCGACTGATTTCAAAAACTTTTGCGTCGCGACCGGCGTCAATAGCTGACTCGATGATGCTTTTAGTTGAGGGCACTAGCGACCGGCGTAAGTATTGCTGGGTTGCATCAAGCGGGTTTGCAACTTCAACATGTTCACCTTCAACAGTTTTCTTAGAACGCTCGCCATAATAAGAATGGGTAATGACTTCGGTAAATCCCAATCCCGTTAAAGCTTGTCTAATAGTGTCTTTCCATTCCACTATCACTGGCAACGGCCCCGGCGCATCATTCAACGGCGGCATTTTCCGCGGCAGTTTTTCATATCCAACCATTCGTCCGATTTCATCGACGACATCCTCGGGTAATGAAACATCCAGTCGCCAGGCCGGAACGGTCACAACCCAAGACTTGGTTGTCCCCTTCACCATGAAACCAAGTTTCGTCAGTATTGTTTTGCTTTTTGCTGGTGACACCGTCATTCCTAAGCGTTCCGTCACGTAGTTTGGATTCATTTTGATCGTCTGTGATCGGCTCGTCGAAGTCCCAGCCTGAACAATGCCCTGCTCTACTATTCCACCACAGTGCTGGACGATCATGGCGGCGGCAACTGAGCTGGCTTGAATCGACAGCGACGGCCATAAACCCTTTTCGAATCGTTTTGATGCTTCCGAAAGTAAACCAAACTGCCGCGAGGTGCGGCGAACAGAAACCGGATCAAAAATTCCTGCTTCCAAAATAATGTCTGTCGTCTTGGCCGAGATCGCTGTCTCGGCACCGCCCATCACTCCGGCTAAGTCAATTATTCGTTCACCATCCGTGATGACGAGCATACCTTCGACAAGCTGTCGCATCTGACCATCAAGGGTCATCAGAGGTTCACCAGTCTTTGCCGCTCGTGCCACCAATTTCCCACCCGGCAACAGCGCCGCGTCATACGCATGAAGGGGTTGGCCATACTCCAACATGATGTAGTTGGTAATATCAACGATGATGTTGACCGAGCGCATTCCGGCCGATTTTAGTCGTTCAACAATCATCGGTGGCGTCGACTTGATCGTCACGCCGCGAATTACTCGCGCGGTCAGCAGAGAACAAAGTTGCGGAGCGGTCACGCTGACCTGCAGTGATTGGCTGGCCGCCGTTTTTCCTTCCACTAGTTTCAGCGGTTCATTTTGCATCGGCTTACCAAGCATAGCCGAAATTTCCCAGGCCAACCCACGAACCGACATCAGGTCAGATCGATTAGCGGGAGTGGCAATGTCGAACACCGGTTGATCGAGGCCAAGAGCTTCGGCCAGGGGCGTTCCGACTTTCAGTTGTGCATCAAGCACGAGAATTCCAGCATGATCAGCATTCATCCCAAGCTCATCAGCCGCACAGAGCATACCGTTCGACTCAACCCCACGAATCGATCGTTTGGCGATGGTTCGTCCGCTTGGCAGTTTCGCGCCGAGCAACGCTACCGGTGCCTTTTGTCCAACTTCAATATTCGGCGCACCGCATACAATTTCTATCGGCCGTTCACCTTTTTTTACGAGCACGTCAGCCAGGCGTAGTTTATCAGCATTCGGGTGGGGTTTGATGGCTACAATTTCTCCAACCACAACATGTTCATATTGATTGGGTCGATCAATAATTTCTTCAACTTCCAGACCATGCATCATCAGCAACTCTGCCAGCTTTTTCGGAGCCGGAAGTTTCGGAATATATTCTCGTAACCAATCGAGTGGTAACAGCATGATAAATTAGAACTGTTTTAAAAATTCAAGATTGCCGTTGTAGAACAGGCGGATGTCCGGCACGCCGAACTCCAGCATGGCTAATCGATCAAGTCCGACGCCGAAAGCGAAGCCCTGCCACTCGCTCGGTGTAAGGCCCATCGCCTTAATCACGTTCGGGTGAACCAAACCAGCGCCGAGAACTTCTAACCAACGACTCTGCCCATTCGGCATATCCCACCACGCATCCAGTTCGATTCCCGGCTCAACGAAGGGAAAGTAACTTGGTCGGAAACGATAGCGTCGATGCGGATACAGTCTGGTGATAAACTTTTCTAATGTCGTCACCAGGTGTGCCATGGTTACATTTTTGTCGATCAATATTCCGTCGCACTGCATGAACATCGATTCATGGGTAGCATCAGTCGCTTCATGACGATAGACTTTACCGATCTCGACTACCTTGAACGGCGGTTTAGCCTGGTGAGATTTCGGCCAACGCAACTGAACGGTTGAACAGTGCGTCCGCAGTACCAAGTCATCATGCCCTTTGATAAAAAATGTGTCCTGAATATCACGCGCCGGATGATCGGGTGGGACGTTTAAATCGTCGAAATTATATTTCGTCGTTTCCAGTTCCGGACCTTCATGAACATCATAGCCAAAACTCCGCCAAATCTCTAAGACCCGGCGGGTGAATTGAGTCAGCGGGTGGAGGTGGCCGCGATCGAGACGAAGGTCGTTCATAAACTGCCGAATGGGATTATTCCGTCACGGTTGATCGTTTTGTCTGACCGGCCAGGAAAAATAATTCGATCACCACCGCCAGAGCCACCAAGGCAATACTCGACCAGACATTCAATAGTCGTTGGCTCTGCAACAACAGTGCTAAGCTCGCACCAACCGCGACAATCGTGCCATGGCGAACAGCGATGGCAATTTGTCGAAAGAGTACCGTTTCTTTCTCCAGCCAGTAACGCAAGAAAAATCCGACGATCGTGGCCGTGCCAAAGAGTGCCAGGAAAAAACTGCCGTAAAATAACATCAAAGCCACCGATCCGCCGTTGACCGGATCAAGGGTGGTCAGCACCAACACCCAGGCTGTCCACGACAATATGGTTCCGGTGCCGAGAATAATGAGGAATCGGATAAGCGACATACAGTACTGCGATTGTACTGATTTTTCAACGATTTGACAAGTCCGCGCGGCGGGTGTAGACCGAAAGGAGAGGTTCCTTTCCCACCCCAACGTGGAGGAGGTGAAGGCCATGATCGTCATCCCTGATGGCACGCCGGTGGTGCAACATGTCCGCGACAGTGACCTGACCACCGCCCGACTACAGACCGGCGGTCGTCAACCCTGCCGGGCTCAACGCTGGCGGTGTCCGGCCACCTCGGCCGCTCCCGGCTTGATCATGCGCTCCCTGGAGTGCTACCTGATCGACGAGCTTTGCTTGCCTGAGGATTTCGCGGTTCGAGTCAGTGACTGCGCCTGCGAAGCGGTCGCCAACGCCGGCCAGAACGGCCGAGGCGGCACTGATGTCCAGGTCACTTGCCTAGTCGTTGGAGAGGGCTTAGCCCGACGATGCTCGGTCAAGGTGTTCAACTACAGCCTGCCCGACGCCGAGCTCTTTCCCCGGTTGGAAGATATCCCGCCGCCGGATCTCGGACAACGGTGGCAAGCAACTCGCGGTCGAGGCCTGGCCATGATGAAGGCTCAATCAGACGCCATGGTTCTCGAAGATCTCCCCGGTCATGCCAAGGAAGTTCTCCTGGCCTTCGACCTGATCAGCTCCACCCACTAAGTCGCAGCTTAGTGGGATTTTTAATACGTCCCCCTGTACTCAGGGGGAAGGAGGAGGTGAGACGTAGCGTAGCGGAGTCGAACGACGGGAGGGGTCACACTGCCCGAAACTCACAAATCTCCCGAAAATCGCAGAACTTACAGATCATCGGATCCGGGGTCGGGTGAAAATCACCGGATTGTATTTTTTTGACGGTGTTCCGAACCCAGTCGAGAGCGGCGGTGGCATCTTTTTCGGTCGGGGTCATCGTTTTCGCTTCGTTGGCATCGATGAAATAATATTCCAGCTCTTTGACCTGACCATCAACAATATTCGGATCTTGCACGGCCAGGGTATAAATCAGTAATTGGTACTTATCATCCTTGGCAAATTTCTCTTTGACTTTTCCCGTTTTGTAATCAACGATTTTCACCAGCGGCTTCCCTGTTTTTTCATCAACGCCGATTGTATCAACTCGGTCAATCGCACCATTGATCACGAATTCATCGACTTTCAAATTAAACACCTGTTCCAGTTTCAAAATATCCGGCGTGTGCTTGATGGTTTTCGCGTACCACGCGGTTAAAGCGGCGATGCCTTTGTCCATATATTCTTTGCGCGTTTTTTTTGACGGGTACCATTCATCAATAAACGCCCGTTCATACATCGTCAACAGCTCCGTCAACGAAACCGGAGTTTTTACAGTTGCATCGGCCTTCTGCCGTTCTTTCCACAGTGTAAAAAAATTAAACAATGTTTTGTGAATCGATGATCCGTACGACAAGACGTGGCTCCCCCGCTTCGGCACTTGCAGGACGAAGGCGTACCGGTATTTCCACGGGCAGTCATTGTAGGTCGACAACTTGGTGAAACTATATTGCTTTTCTCGGACATTATAGGCGGCAACTTCTTTCTTTTGAGCCGGTGTAGGTTTAAAAACGCGCTCTGGTAAGGGTGCTTTTTTTATTTCAGCTTTGCCCGGCGCCTGGAGAAGACCGAGTTCATGCAAAAATGGTGATGGTTTTTTTCGTCGTTGTCCGCCGTAATCTTCGGCTAACGTAAAGTACACGCCATCGCGAGCGCGAGTAATTGCTACATACATCAAGCGCCGCTCTTCCTGCAGGTGAGCATCTCCTTGGGGGAGAATTTCACGAATTAGCGCGTCCGGTACTGGGATTGGGTCTTTACGATCCATGCCGGGAAATCGCTGTTCAACCACATTCCCGACAAAGACATAGGGAAACTCTAGCCCTTTAGCCGAGTGAATGGTCATGATTTTTATTGTTTCTGGGCCGGCATCAATATCGTGTTCTAGTCCACCGGCATCGCCTGATTCTGTCATGTGATCAATGTACTTCAAAAACGATCGGGTTGTGGCGGGGGGCTCGCCATGCTGGAACGATTCAATTGTTTTGAATAGCTGCCGTAAGACAGCTACGTCTTGTTGCGACTGGATGGTTTCGTGTTTGGTCATCTCTTGTAAATACCCGGAATCATTCAGGAAATGGAGCAACACTTCGCCGACCGGTTTTGTCTGAGCAAACTCCGTGTGTTGCACAATGAGTTGCAGCAATCGTGTAATCCCTGGTTTCGATGCCTCAGAAATAGTAATTTCAGGCACATGCTGTAAGGCTTCAAACAGCGACCAGGTTTTTTTCTTGGCTTGGTAAGAAATCTCCACGACATCACCGTGATCAATATTCCAAATCGGCATGGCCAGCACCCGGTACAAAGCTGCATTTTCATGGTAGTTATCAAGCAGGCGCAAATAGGCTAAGAGGTCGAGTACGAGGGGCTTGGTGAACAAACCGCGCGCGGCCAGAAAAACATAGGGCATCCCCTGCCGCTCAAACTCATCGATAAAAATCTGCGCATGATCATTCGCCCGAACCAAAACACAAAACTCATCCCACGTAAGCTCCGAATCTATTAATCGTAAATCTTTAATCTTATCCGCGACTGCCCGGGCTTCAGCTTCTTGTGTGTCAACGTGGATAACGTTGATCTCTCCGGCTCCTTTGCGTTGCGCCTGAAGCTGTTTAACAATTTTCATCCCGCCGATATCGCTCATGGCCGATTCCAAGCGGTCCGGATTATTTTTTTGGATAAACGAATAGGCTACGTCAAGGATTGATTGCTTGGTGCGATAGTTTTTGGTCAGGACGATCACTTCAGCCTCCGGAAAATCTTTTTTGAACTCTAAAATATTCGATACCGACGCGCCGCGGAACTTATAAATGGATTGATCATCATCACCAACAACCGTTAAATTAACTCTCGGCGAACTAATGAACTTAATTAATTCGAATTGCGCCCAGTTCGTGTCCTGAAATTCATCAACCAGCACGTACTGAAACTGCTGTTGGTACTTTTTGAGAATTGCCGGTCGCTCACGGAGCAAGCGCAGGGTGTATAAAATTAAATCGCCAAAATCTAGGGCATTGCTGTCAAGCAATAACTGGTTATATTTGGCAAAGGCATTGGCGAGTTCGGTAATTCGATCAGCCTCGGCCTTATCTTCATCAGATTTTTTAGTTTTGCCTTTGGATAACGATTTTGCATATTTCACATATTCCTCCGGCGAAATATCCTCGTCCTTCAACCGCGAAAAATGTTTGACTAAAGCCGTAATAAACTTGGTCGGGTTGCCCAGCGGTCGGTAATAGTCTAAATCAAATTCATCCAGGTGTTCGCGAATCATTAACCACTGATCTGTTTGCGATAACAACGTAAAATCATTCGATAGGCCGATGTCTAAGGCATGCTGTTGCAACAATCGCTGACCAAAACCGTGGAAGGTCATGACCCATAAATCGACATAGCCGTACGGCAGAATTTTCTCCACCCGTTCCTGCATTTCTCCGGCCGCTTTGTCGGTAAAGGTCAGGGCCAAAATATTATCCGACGGCACCTGGCGATTCATTATCAAATCAGCGATCCGCTCGGTCACCACGGTCGTCTTACCGGTCCCTGCCCCAGCCACGATTAAGAGCGGCCCTTGGCCATGTTTGATGGCCTTAGCTTGTTCGGGATTTACTTTTTCTGGGATGACACCGGGCATGGGTGTATTCTACCATGAAAAGAAAAAGCCCCACGAATAAAGTTTTGTGGAGCTTTCTGGTCACCTAGCGACGCCTGTCCATAGACCATGTCACCGTGGTTTCAAAACAGTTGCTCATCCACAGTTCATGTGCCCTGATCATGATGCGCCCAATGATTGGGGTGAATGGCAACCACAGCATGTAGATGCCCGAACCTTGAGTCGACCAGATCGATTCACAGTACTGCTCGCCTCGATCAGACCTCCAACTGCCAGTCATACTTGGTCCAGCGTTGACACTGAACACAGCCGAGTGGTAATTGGGAACGTCGTGATAATTCCAGAGCGTCAAGTGAGATGATCTTTCACACTGCTCAACACGCAGTGGGTAGCCTTCCTTCGTCGTTCCTTCCAGTACATACTTACCTTCCGTCCGTACCTTTGACACCGCAAATTCTTCAAAGAGCAGAAATGGTACTTCCCGAATGTCCATAGACCCTCCGCCGTGGTTGACAATCTTTCTTCAGAGGCAATCTAGCTCATATGTACAAATAAGTCAAGGTTAAAAGGCTCTCTGCCATTTAGGGTTGTGCAAAAGCCTTAATTACTTTTATTCTTAGCGAAGATCTGGCAATCCTCTAACAGTCACCGTCTACAAAGTAGCCTGCAAGGCATTTAATTTGCGGTAGCA
>OBEQ010571168.1_pt1 | contig 13024 bp, 7 predicted proteins | sample 1670901 | NCBI WGS metagenome assembly OBEQ01 (sample SAMEA104232315, study PRJEB22302) | groundwater metagenome | biome: forest; feature: aquifer; material: groundwater | place: USA | collected 2011-08-07 | depth 5.4 m
ATCGGCGACCGCAAGGAATTCGAGGAGGCCAGCCTGCGCGCCGAGGAAAGGCTGCTCCAGCTCGCCGACCGCGGTCGCGTCGGGGTCTTCGACCTCGATTTCTTCCCCGGCCTCTGCTGGCTCTCCCCCGGCTTCAAGTCCCTGCTCGGCTACAACGAAAGCGACCTGCCCGACACGCTCGAATCCTTTCTCCGTACCCTGCCGATGGATGAAACCACCGGCGGCCTGCCGGCCTATTTCCTCGCCCACCATCCCAGCCAGGTCGCCTACTTCGACACACTCCGGCTGTGCCACCGCGAAGGCCGCGAATTGCTGGTGCACGCCGGCATCGTCCGCCAGATCTCCCGCCGCAAGGAACTGCACCGCGTGCTCGGTTTCGCCGTGCCGATGCCCGAGGGAATGCCCGGGGCTGCGGACGCCGGGGCGAAATCCCGACTGCCGGCCGATCATCTGGCCGGCCTGCTGGCTGAAATCCACGAGGCGGTGCTGCTCGCCGACGCCAACGGCCAGGTCGTCTTCCTCAACCCCAAGGCCGAGCAGCTGCTCGGCCGCACCAACGAGCAAGGCGCCAACCAGCACGCCTCCGATATCTTCCGCCTGGTTCACCGGCTCAGCGGCCAGCCGGGCGAGAGTCCCGTCGACAAGGCCCTCACCTCCGGCGACTCCACCTCGCTCAACACCGAGTTCGCCCTCGAGGCCGGCGGCCCCAAGCCCGTGCCTGTCGCCTTCAGCGCGCGCGCGGTGATCGACCCGGCCGGCAAGCCCGCCGGCGCCGTGGTCGTGTTCCGCAACCCCGACGAGATGAGCCTCACGCCTGAGGAGCTGGTCCGCTCCAACCGCTTCGAGGCGCTCGGTCAGCTCGCCGGCGGCATCGCCCACGATTTCAACAATCTCCTCACCACCATCCTCGGCGGCGTCTCCCTGGCCAAGGACGCCCGCGACACCTCCGGCCTCGAAAACAGCGAGCGCGCCTGCCTCGCCGCCAAAGGGCTCAGCAAACAGCTTCTCACCTTCTCCAAAGGCGGCGCCGCCGTCCGCCAGGTCGTCAAGCCCGTCGATATCCTCACCGACTCCGTGCGCCTCGCCGCCGCCGGCTCAACCGTGAAGGTCGAACTGAACGTCGCGCCGGAAACGAACACCATCTGCGTCGACCGCGCCCAGATCCTGCAGGTTTTCCAGAACCTCATCATCAATGCCATCCAGGCGATGCCCACCGGCCAGGGCCACATTTGGATCACCGCCGCCAACAAGCCGCTCGCCGAGGGCGAGCTCGCCCCCCTCCCCGCCGGCAGCTACGTCGCCGTCGATGTGCGCGACAACGGCAGCGGCATCAAGCCCGAGCATCTGGAAAAAATCTTCGCGCCCTTCTTCACCACCAAGAAGACCGGCACCGGCCTCGGCCTCGCCACCGTCCTGTCCATCGTCAAGCGCCACGGCGGCCAGATGGGCATTGAGTCCGAGGTCGGCGCCGGCACGACTTTCACGGTCTTTCTCCCCCAGGCCGACAAGCCCGAGGAAGTCGAGGCCCGCCGCGCCCCCAGCCTGCGCTTCGGCACGGGCCGCATCCTCTTCATGGACGACGACGAGCACATCTCGACGCTCACCGGCGGCATGCTCGACAGCCTCGGCTACAAATACGACCTCGCGAAGAGCGGCGAGGAAGCCATCCAGTTCTACAAGCGCTACCTCAACATCGGCCGGCCCTATGACGTCGTGATCATGGACCTCACCATCATCGGCGGCCTGGGCGGCGAGCAGACCTTCAAGCTCCTGCGCGAACTCGATCCCGACGTCCGCGCCGTCATCGCCAGCGGTTACGACAACGACGACATGGCCCGCCAGTTTCTCGACCTGGGCTTCTGCGGTTACCTCACGAAGCCCTACCGCGTCGGCGACCTCGGCAAGATCATCCGCACCGTCCTCGGCAAGTAGGGCCGGCGTTGGGGACTTGCCGGCAGCCCGGGCTTCAGGCCCACACCCGGGGATCCGCCCTCGCTCTTCCCGCGATGGCCGGCCGGCCCCGGCCACCCGTCAAATCGCATCCCCTGTTCCGCGGATCCATCGCTTGATGTCAACTAATAGTATACTTGAGCCTCCGAACTCATCCGCAGAAAAACCGGGAGACCCCGGGGTTTAAGTATACTATTGGTTGACATCAGCTCCCGGCCGCTTGCTCACGCTCGGGGGCTGAGATGCCCGCCGCTCCTCCAGCCGATCCAGCACCCGTAACAACCCGTCAAGGATCGTCAGCGGATGCGGCGGACAGCCGGGAATGAAGAGATCCACCGGCACGACCGCCGCCGCACCGCCCAGGTGCTCCGGGTTGCCGACGAACGGCCCGCCCGCGATCGCGCACGCCCCGACCGCGATGACAATCTTCGGCTCCGGCACCGCGTCCCAGGTTTTCTTCAGCGCCAGCTCCATGCTCTTCGTCACCGGCCCCGTGATCAGCAGGCCGTCGGCATGGCGCGGCGACGCCACAAACTGGATGCCGAAACGGCTGAGATCCCAGCCGATCGTGCCGAGCACGTTGACGTCCGCCTCGCACGCGGCGCATCCGCCCGCGCTCACCTGCCGCAGGCGCAGCGAACGGCCGAAAAGTTTGCGCAGCTTCCCGTCGAGCGCGGCGGCCAGCCGGACCTCCTCCTGTCCGGCTTCGCCCAGCATGAGATCCTCGCGCTTCCGCACCGCCATGCGATGATCCCCAGTCTGCGTGATCGCCTTCGTCGGACAGACCTCGACACAGGCGGCGCAAAAGATGCACCGGCCCAAATCGAGCGCGACCGGTTTTCCGAGATCCGAGGTGCCCTCGTCTGTCTCTCGCCGTGTCTTACCTTCTCCGCTTGCGACGACCAGTTTGCCTGCTGGGCGCACAATCGCCTCGGTCGGACACACGGACACGCACGCGTCGCATCCCTCGGCGCATTTGGCGGCGTCGACGCGGAGGGCCCCGCCATGCCGGTCGGGCAGCGCGGGCGCCGGCCCTTGCGGATAGGCCATCGTCTCGCAACCCCGTTTCAGACGGTGGATGATGGAATCGAGGACAAACATAAAAGGAATTTGGCGGACGTGATGACGAGGCTGGGAGGCGAGTTAGTAGGTGTGGGGAGATGGCGAATATGCCGGCCCGCCAAATTCCTTAAGCAGCGCTGCGCGCTGCGGGGAACGAGGTGGGTTGCGGGATGTCCGCGGTGAAAACTGGTTCCTCGCTGTTTCCACTGGGTAAAGGCCCGAGAATCCGCCCTCACGGAAGAGTTGACCCCGAATGGATTCACCAAGGGCTGAATCCTTCAGAATGTGCTCCGACTGATCGTCTCCGCCATTGGGTTTCGGGGGTCGGCTTCCTGTTGCTGCCTGCTGGTAGCCCGGGATCAGTCGCGCAGCCTGCGCTGCGGCTGACATTGCCGGCTGATTTTCCCGGGCTGCGATCAGCAGCCCCCTAATCATTGACCGGAGCCGATGAGGCGGAGGGCTCTTCGAAAGTTTCGCCCGTTGGCGAAACTGATTAGTGGTTCCGGAAACTTTGGAGGATTGAGTTTCAGAGCAACCCACTGAAAGGGACGAGGAACCTGGAAGCGCAACCTCTGTCACGGAATTTTTCCGCGCGCAGCGCGGGTTAAGGAATTTGCCGGGAACGCGCTCCCGGCTGGTCCCTTCATTTTTGAGTTTCATATCAATGCAGAGTTTCACAGCGGCAAATTCCTCATAGATCGAAACCGCAATAGGAGAGGTTGAAGCTTTTGTTGCAGATCGGGAAATCCGAGATGGCCGTCCCACGGAGCGCCAGGGCCAAGCCGCTCCAGTTGTGAAACGAGGGATCGACGATCTTGTAGCGCCGGAACCGGCCGGCGGGGTCGGTCAGCGCCACATGGCAGACCTCGCCACGCCAGCCCTCGACCAGCGCGACCGCCAGGGTGTCGGGCGCCGCGGGGCCGAGCTCGCCGCGCAGCTCGCCCTCCGCGGGAGCGGCGAGTTGCTCGCGGAGAAACTGTCCCGAACGCTGGATCTCGAGCGAGCGCACCCGGGCGCGGGCGAAAACATCCCCGCCCGGCCACACCACCACCGGCGCCTGCGCAAAGCGGTGCCAGCCCGCCGGGTGGTCGTAGCGCACATCGCGCACCAGCCCGCAGGCGCGGGCCGCCAGGCCGACCAGCCCGATCTCGGCGGCCTGCCCGGGAAAGACCGTGCCGGTGTTTTCAAACCGCCCGCGCACCGACGCGGAGTCCCACAACCAGGTGCATGCCTGCTCGGCGTCGGCCACCGCCGTCTCCAGCCCGCCCAGCAATTGCACCGTCCTCGCCGGCTCAAGGTCGTGGTGGCAGCCGCCGGGGCGCACGAGGCCGCGCCCGAAGCGGTTGCCGCAAAGCATCGCGGTGAGGTTGAGAAAATCGCCGCGGATCTTTCCGCACGCGGCGGACGTGGGCAGGAACGCCACGTCGTTGGCCAGCGCCCCGAGGTCGCCGGTGTGGTTGGCCAGCCGCTCGAGTTCGAGGGCGAGGGCGCGCAGCCATTGGGCTCGCAGCGGCGCCTCGGTCCCGGCGAGCGTCTCCCGGATCGTCGCATGCGCGGTCGCGTGCGCGATGGTCGTGTCGCCGGCTACTGTCTCCATCTGGCTGAGCGTCGCGCGGTGCGGTCCGCCCGCGAGCGCCTCCTCCACCCCGCGGTGCTGGTAGCCGAGCGCTATTTCCAGGTGCAGCACCTCCTCGCCCGCGCATTGGAAACGGAAATGCCCCGGCTCGATGATGCCGGCATGCACCGGCCCGACGGCCACCTCATGCACCTCGCGTCCATCCACCCGGAAAAATTCGCCCGTGGCCGGCGCGTTGCCGTCGGTCCGCCGCACCGGCTTGAGCCAGGGATGCCCCTCCGGCACGAGGCCGTGCTGCTCCCAGACCTCGCGCTCGAACAGGTGCGCCTGCGGCTGCAGCGCCGTCAGCGCGGGATACGCGCCCGTGCATGGCGTGCTGCGCGCGGCCGCAAGCGTGTTGTCGGAATCAAAGGCCAGCACCGCCACCAGCCGCACCGCCGGACCTTCCGGCACCCCGAACCACGCGCAAAGCCGGGCGCCCCGGCTCAACTCCGCCGCGGTCGCGCGCACCAGCTCCGCCACGGACCATTCCGGCACATCCGCCCACGCGAGACTCGTGGCGTTGGCCAGCAGGGCAAAGGGCGTGGTGGCACTCATGGCGCGGGAAAAAGCTGGACCACGGCGGCCGACCACGCCTCCTGCAGCACCGCCGGGGTGTGCAGCCCCAGCCACAACGACACGATCATCAGGACCAGTGGCGGCAGGATCACGCCAGCCGATTCCACGAAACGCTTGCCGCCGGCCTTCGCCGCCGGACGCGGCCGCCCATCCACGATGCCGAAGACCACCCGCGTGAGGCCAAAGAAGGCGAACAGCAGGCAGCCGAGAAACATCGCGACGGCGAACCCGTGCCCCGGCAGCGCCAGCGCGGCGCGCACCACCCGGAGTTCGCTGAAGAACGGGCCGAACGGCGGCAGCGCCGTGACCGCGAACAGTCCCGCGACAAAAATCATCGCCGAACGCGGCGCAAGCACCGCCATCCCGCGCACCTCGTCCATGGAGGCGGAGCCCGCGGCCCGGCGGATGTTGCCCGCGCTCAGGAAAAGCGCCCCCTTGGTCAGGCCGTTGCTCCACACGTGAAACAGGGCGGCCCACACGCCCGCGCCGCCGAGCGCCGCGCCGATGCTCAGGATGCCCATGTGCTCCACGCTCGAATACGCCAGCATGCGCTTGAAATCGCGCGTCCCCAGGAGAAACAGGGCCGCCACCAGCATCGAGAACAGCCCGATGATGAGCAGCGTCCGGTCGGCCAGCGGGCCCTCCCCCGCCGCGCTGATCACGGCCCGCACGCGCAGGATCGCGGTGAACGCCACGGTGGTGACGCCGCCGGCCAGCAGCGCGCCCACGATGCCGGGCGCCTCGCCATAGGCATCGGGCTTCCAGGTGTGCATCGGCGCCAGCCCCATCTTCGTCCCGTAGCCGGCCAGCAGCAGCACCCACGCGATCAGCACCCAGGGCCGCGACAGCCCGGCGCCCTGCGCCATCAGGGAGGCGAAGGTCAGATCGCCCACCCCCCCGCCATGCAGCGACGCGTAGCCGAGGCAGAACGATCCCAGCAGCGACAGCGCGATGCCCGTGCCGCCGACCAGCAGGTATTTCCACGTCGCCTCGAAGGCCCGCGGCGTGCCGTTGAAATGCAGCAGCGGCACCGCGGCGAGTGTGACCGCCTCGGTCGCGATCCAGAGCAGGCCCAGATGCCGCGACTGATGGCCCGCGCTCAACAGGCCCAGCACCGCCAGCAGCAAGGCGACAAACACGCGGTTGGGCCGCTCCTGCCGCACCCGGAGGTAGGCCACCCCGTAGACCGAGCAGATGAAGAACAACAGCGACACCGCCGGCAGCACCGCCCGCGCCAGCGGGTCGAACGCCAGCCACGCGCCCGGTTCGACCACCGGCGGGTTCAGCAGCAGCCAGAAAGTCAGCCCGGCATGCACCAGCCCGACGGCCGGCAGCAGCCACGGCCGCGTTTGGTTGCCCGGCCAGAGGGCCGCCAGCGCCGCTCCCGCGAGGGGCACGATGATGAGAAGAAGAGGAATCATTCGCGAAGGATGGTGAGTTTGCGGGTGTCGAGGGAATCAAAGGCCCGCTGGATGCGGTCGACGATGATGCCGATGACGAACACGCCGACGGTGAGGTCGAGGAGCACGCCGGCCTCCACCAACAGCGGCGTCGAATGGATGAGCAGCAGGCCAAACAGGTAGATGCCGTTTTCCAGGATCAGATAACCGCAGACCTGCGCGATCGCCTTGGCCCGGCCGATGAGCAGGATGAATCCGGTCAGCACCGAGGCCAGCGCGCCCGGCACGAGCAGGGTGCCCGCATGCTCCGGCAGCAGCGGCAGCGCGCGCGCGAGGGCCACCGCCGCGATCGTCCCCCCGGCCCCGAGCAGCAACGACGGCACAAACCCGATGAACGGGTCGAGCTCGCGCTCGATGTTGGCCGCCCGCATCGCCCGGCGCAAAAGCGCGGGGATGATCAGGCCCTTGCCCGCCATGGTGGCCAGCGCGACCAACCCCACCTGCCAGTGGAATTTTGTCTCCAACAGCAACGGCATGAGGCCCAGCACCACCCCCTGCAGCGACATCGCCCGGATGAGCGACGGCAGCCGGCTGCTGCCCAGAGCGATCAGGTTCAGCCCCATGGCCAGGCCGATCAGCAGATTCAGGTTCGCATTCATACCGCCCCTCCCTTCCACGCCACCAGCAGGGCAAACAGGCAGAGCAGCACCGCCGTCGTGAGCAGCAGCGGCACGCGCCGGAAGGCGAACCGCGCCAGGAACGACTCGACCAGGCCCACGCTGACCGTGACGGTCAGCACGCCCGCGAGCAGCGCACCCGTCGCCGCGAAGGGCGGGAGATCGCCCATCGGCAGCACCGCCTCGGTCAGCAGCACGGCGAACAGCAGCAGCTTCAGCGCCGCCCCGTGCAGGATCGCGGCAAGCGGCGGCCCGCTGTGGTCGAGGATCATGGCCTCGTGGATCATGGTGAGCTCGAGGTGCGTGTTGGGATCATCGAAGGGCACGCGGCAGTTCTCCGCCAGCAGCACGGTGAACAGCCCCGCCGCCAGCAGCGCCGCCCCCGTCCCGGCCGACGGCGCCAGCATCGTGGCCAGCGAAACGCTCCCGGTCTGCACACTCAGGGAAAGCATGGCCGCAATCAGGGCTGCTTCCGCCAGAACCGCATAGCTGACCTCGCGCGCCGCCCCCATGCCCTCGAAGGCCGAGCCGGTTTCCATCGCGGCCCAGGTGGTGCTGAACCGCGCCAGCGCCAGCAGGTAGAGCAGCAGCAGCGCGTCGCCGCGGAAACTCAGCGCCGTCCCCGCCGGCCCCAACGGCACCAGCAGCGCCGCCCCGGTCACCGCGACCCACGCCACCGCCGGCCCCGCGATGAACCCGGGCGAGGCGAGCGTGCTCAGCACGACGCCCTTCTGCCACAAACGCGTCAGATCGTAATAAAGCTGCAGCACCGGCGGCCCCCGGCGGCCCGCCACCCAGGCCTTCACCTTGTTGATGAGGCCAGGGAGCAGCGGCGCGAGCAGCAGCCACCACGCCAGCCGGGCAACGAGATCGAGGATCGCGTCGAATTTCTGGATTAAATGAGCCATATCAATTGGAAGCAGGACCGGCTGCCAGCAGCACGAGGCCGCTCAAGGCCGCGAGCCCGGCCACAATATAGAGAATGTAGAAATGCAACCGGCCGTGCTGCAGGCGGCGCACCGCCGTGGACACCACCATGATCGCCTCGCCCGCCGGGACGATCACCCGCTCCAGCATCGTCTCGGGAATATATTCCAGCCGCAGCGCCGCCGCGGGAAACGGCCCGCGCGGCCGCCGCAGATTGCGCGCCGGCTGCAGGATCCACGAAAACCACGGCACCACGATACCGGCGAAGGAACCGCTGGAATACTGCATGCGCGCCGCCGGGGCCGCATAGGCGCAATCCCACGTCAGGCCCCGTCGCAGGCCGTTGGTGTGCGCCTTCCGCCCCAGCCACACCACCGCGGTGGTGAACAGCAACGCCAGCCCCACCTGCACCAGGCTGAGGGTGAACAGCGACGACGGCGCTTCCCCCGGCGCCCAGACCGGATGCCAGACGCCCACGGCCCGCGACACCGCCGGCCAGAACAGCACCGGGGCAAGACCGAGCACCACGCACCCCGCCGCCAGCCCCAGCATCGGCGCGCGCATCCCCCAGCCGCTTTCGTGCGCCCGCGCCGCCGCCTGCGTGCGCGGCGCGCCCAGGAACATCATCGCGCCGGCCTTCACGAAACTCGCCAGCGCCAACGCCCCCGCCATGCCGAGCATGATCGCGGCCAGCATCGCCGCCCCCGCCGCCGGACTCCGGCCCGTCACCGCGTCAAACAGGCCGAGATAAACCAGCCATTCGCTGGCGAAGCCGTTGAGCGGCGGCAGACCCGCCACGGCGACGGCGCCCAGCGCGAAGAGCCCGGCCGTCCACGGCATCGCCTGCCACAACCCGCCGAGCCGGCTCATCTCCCGCGTGCCGGTGGCATGCAGCACCGATCCCGCACTGAAAAACAGCAGGGACTTGAACGCCCCGTGATTCCACACATGCAGCAACGCCCCGGCCAGCGCCAGCCGGCCCCACGGCGCGTCCCCGTGCGCGGCCGCGAGCATCGCGCCACCCAGACCGGTCAGGATGATGCCGACGTTCTCCACCGAGCAATACGCCAGCAGACGCTTGCAGTCGTTCTGCGCGAAAGCGAAGGCGATGCCGAACAGCGCGCTCGCCGCGCCGAACCCGATCACCACCCAGCCCGCGCCCGTCGGCACCGGCAGCCAGCCGGTGAAGCGCACGATGCCATAGACCCCCATCTTGATCGCCACCCCCGACATGATGGCCGAGACGTGGCTGGGCGCGTTGGCGTGCGCCGAGGGCAGCCAGACATGCAGCGGAAACACGCCCGCCTTCACGCCAAAGCCCAGCAGCCCGAGCCAGAGCAGGGGCGCCAGTCCCGCCACCTCCCGCATCGGTCCGAGCTCCCAGCTGCCGGTGCGCGCCGCGAGCGCGGCGAAGAAAGCGAAAAGGAAAACCGTGCCCACGTGCGACGCGGCCAGATACAGCCAGCCCGCCGCACGCACCTCGCGCCGCGTCCGGTCCAGCGTGATCAGGAAATACGCGCTGACGGTGAATAGCTCCCAGCCGATGAGAAAATGCAGGCCGTTGGACGACACCAGCACCACCCCCATGCTCAGCACCAGCGCGCACCACCAGACCCGGCCGCGCGGCGCCGAAGCCGGGTAATGCTGATCGGACCAATACTCTCCGGCATACACGGCCCCCGCTCCGCCGACCACGCTCAGCAGCGCCAGGAACAGCGCGCTCAACCCGTCGAGCCGCAGGTGCAGCTCCTCGCCCCCCACGGGAAATCCGCTCCGCCATTCCCATTCCGGCGCGCCGAGCAATACCAGCAGCGCCGCGCCCAGACCGGCGGCCGTGCCCGCCACGGTCAGGCCGGTCCACCAGCGCGGCCGGCGGGGACCTGTGGCGATGCCGGCCGCCAGGCACCCGGCGGCCAGGAGCAGGAGCGGCCCGGAGGTCATGGTCCCGTCTCCCCTTTCGCCGCACCCTCGTCACACGCGGCAACCGCGAGGCAGATGTCGTCGTCGCTCGCGCCCCGCAGCACCGGTTCGCGCAACGGCCCGCGCGACAGGGCCCGGCTGAGCCGCCCGAGCAGGTCGAGGTGCGCGCGGGGCGACGGGGCGATGAAGAAAAACAGCCGCGTCACCGGCACGCCGTCGGACGCCTCGACCTCCGGCAGCGCGTCGCGCAGCAGCAGCAGGGCGAGGGTGCCGGCGTCGCGGCCCAGCGCGATGCGCGTGCTCGGATGCGGCAGGGCGAATCCGCCGCCGACGGGCGCGATCGTCACCCCGCCCTTCACCCGCAGCCGTTGCGCGAGCATCCGGCTCACGGGCGGCGTCACCCCGGGCAGCGCGGCCACGATCTTTCCCAGCACGCCGGGCACGTCCGCCGCAGGCACGTCGCGCCAGATGCCGCCGGCGCGCAGCAGCTGCTCCAGCCGGATCCCGGTCGCAAAAGGAGACTTGGTCGCCGGCGCCAGAAAGCCCGCCTGCGTGGCGAGTCCGCGGTTGGCCGCCCACTGCACCACCTGGGCCTGGTCGAACAGCAGCCGGCCGCGGTCGGGCGTGTGCGGCAGGCCCTCGTCGCGGATCCAGCCCTCCACCACCTTTTCCGAGACTCCAAACGACTCGGCAATCTGGATGAGGTTCAAATACATGGTGGCAGTGGCAGCATGAAAGACGGTGCGGGTTCCGTCACCCAAAATGTTTGCCGGCGGTTTTTTTGGATCGTTTTCAAACCCAACGAACTCGTTTCCAGCAAGCGTATGTCCGGCTCGTGCGCGTTCATCGGCCAACTACCGCAACCGGTCATCCTGAGCCGTGCGAAGGATCCATCATGACGTGCGTTGGCGGTTATCCTCATGGATTCTTCACTGCGTTCAGAATGACAAACAGGGATTTGAAAACACCCGTGGTGGCACTGGTGCTCACTGTCCCCCTCCTGCCAGCACCAGGCCGGCGAGCGCCGCGATTCCGATCAGCAGATAAAACAGATAGGACTGCACGCGCCCGTGCTGCAAGCGGCGCACCGCGGTGGAGATCTGCAGCACAACCCCGCCGGCCGGTTCCACGACCTGCTCCAGCACCGTCTCCGGCGTGTGCTGTTCAAAGAACAAACTCTGCGGAAAAATCTCCGGAGCGAGAACTTCATCCACGGTCGCGCCCGCCTGAGCAGTTACCAGCCCTTCAGCCTTCAGTCTTTCAGCCTTTCCCGCACCGTGCCGCTGCGGACGCAAAATGAAGGCGAACCACTCGGTGATGATGGCGGCAAAAGAGCCCGCGGTGTATTGCATGCGCGCCGTCGGCGCCGCGTAGCCGCAATCCCATGTCAACGCCCGTGTCAGCCCGTTCCGCCGCACGCGCCGCCCCAGCCACCAGACGGCCGCGGCCGCCACCGCCACCAGCGCCAGGTTGACGGCGCCCAGGGCGAACAGCGGGGCGGGCGCCTCCGCGCCGCCCCAGCCCGGACGCCACGCCGCCGCCGCCCGCGCAATCGCGGGCCAGAAAAACAACGGCGCCAGCCCGATCGCCACGCACGCGCCCGCCAGGACCAGCATCGCGCCGCGCATCGCCGGTCCGCTTTCGTGCGCCTGCTCCGCCGCAGCCGTGCGCGGAGCCCCGAGGAAGACCACGCTGCACACCTTCACGAAGCACGCCAGCGCCAGCGCCCCCGTCATGCCCAGCAGGATCACCGCCGGAATCGCCGCCCAGGCCGAGGGTCCGTGCGAAATGGTGGCGTCGAACAGCCCGAGATAAACCAGCCATTCGCTGACGAAGCCGTTGAGCGGCGGCAGGCCGCAGATGGCCACGGCGCCGAGGCCGAAAAGCCCGGCGGTCCACGGCATCCTGCGCCACAGCCCGCCCAGCTGGCTCATCTCGCGCGTGCCGGTCGCGTGCAGCACGGAGCCGGCGCCGAAAAACAGGAGCGCCTTGAACAGGCCGTGGTTCCATACGTGCAGCAGCCCGCCCGCCAGCGCCAGCCGACCCCACGCGGTACCGCCCTGCTCCAACGCGACGAGGGCGAAGCCGAACCCGATGAGGATGATGCCGATGTTCTCGACGCTGTGATAGGCGAGCAACCGCTTCAGATCGTGCTGGCCGAGCGCAAACGCCACCCCCAGCACCGCACTGGCCACCCCGAGCGCCGCCACCACCCAGCCCGCGCCCGCGGGCACCGGCAGCCAGCCGCTGAAACGGACGAGCCCGTAGATGCCCATCTTGATCGTGACGCCCGAGAGGATCGCGGAGACATGGCTCGGCGCGTTGGCGTGCGCCGAGGGCAGCCAGATGTGCAGTGGAAACAGGCCGGCCTTCATCCCGAATCCGAACAGCGCCAGCCAGAACAGCGGCGCCAGTTCCGGGTGCCCGCTCACCGGGCCGAGATCCCAGCCGCCCGTGCGTTCGGCCAGCAGGGCGAAAAAGGCGAAGAGCGCCAGCACCGCCGCGTGCGACGCCCCGAGATACAGCCAGCCCGCTGCGCGCACTTCGCGATGCTGCCGGTCCAGCGTGATCAGGAAATACGCACTGACGGTAAACAGTTCCCACGCGATGAGAAAATGCAGGCCGTTGGCCGCGAGCAGCACCAGCCCGAGGCTCGGCAGCAGCACGCTCCACCACACGCGACCGGCCGGCGCCGACTGCGGATGCGCGCCGTCCGACCAATAGCCGTGGGCGTAAACCGACGCGGCCCCGCCCACCACGCCGAGCAGGGCGAGAAACAGCGCGCTGAGTCCGTCGAGCTTGAGATGCAGCGGCTCGCCGCCCACCGGAAAGGCGTGCCGCCATTCCCCGTCCGCTCCGCCGGCCCACACCACGCCCGCCCCCGCGACCGAGAC
>OBEQ010477809.1_pt1 | contig 13020 bp, 14 predicted proteins | sample 1670901 | NCBI WGS metagenome assembly OBEQ01 (sample SAMEA104232315, study PRJEB22302) | groundwater metagenome | biome: forest; feature: aquifer; material: groundwater | place: USA | collected 2011-08-07 | depth 5.4 m
AATTTGGCTATCACGATGCGCTTCTTACAAAAGTAAGAGACTTTAAAGAAAAAGGACCTGAAGACATTATGGAATGGTATCTTGAGGGAACACTTGAAAAAAATCTGAACATCCCTTATGAAATGCTCAGACGATGGAATGTAGATAATTCAAAAAAATTTATTGAAGATCTTGAATGGTTTTTTGGACTTATTGAGCGATCTGTCTTTAAAAGAGTCCAAGCACCGCCAATTATTGCAGTTACAAAATCAGCATATGGATATGATGATCGAGAAAGTATTCTCTCCATTGACAAATCTCCACTCTATGAAGAACTCAAAGAAAAAGTTCTTGCAATGAATATTTATGTTCCAAAAGAGGCACGCTAAAATGGGAAAACAGTATACGACATTTTTAGAATATTTAAAACAGGAATACAAAGGTCCATACTCTGCAACAGACATTATTATTCGATACAATGATGAAATAAAAAAAGGCGTTGTCATGATTGAAAGAAAATTTTTTCCCTTCGGAATTGCATGGCCAGGTGGCATGGCTGAATATATGACACTTTCTCAAAATGCAATAAAAGAAGCAGAAGAAGAAACCGGACTTACTGTTGTTCTTGACGATTCTGATAGACCACTCTGTGTTTTTTCAGAACCAACACAAGATCCACGAGCATTTATTGCAAGTATTGCCTATACCGGAATCGGAAAAGGAATTTTAAAACCACATAAAAACGAAGATGCAAAAAGAGCATTTATTGTAACACTCGATGAACTTGCAAACATTCTCTTGCAACCAGAGAAATGGGCTTTTCCAGATCATCATAGAAAAATAGGAGAGAGATATTTGAGAGAAGTTGGGTATAAGGAATAAAAAATAACAAATAAGGATAAAAGATAATTTGTAAAGATAAGTCATAAAAAATAAATGAGATAAAAAAATAAAATTATTTCTTCCCTTGCTTCCATAATAATTCAAAATATTGTGCAAATGCATTTCTCACTTGTTCATTTTCAATAACAATTCCTTGAGGTGTGTCTTCCCAAATGAGAATTGCAACTTTTTTGTCATAAATATTAATTGTTGCAGGAGATGCAGTTTTAAGAGGAAGAGACCGATACTCACTTGCAGAAGACACATGAGGAATTCTTCCCTCTCTAACTAAGATATTTGTTTTAATCTTTTTCTCAATTCTTTTCTTTTGAAAAAGAGGCGCATAATAAGGCATGCGTTTACTAAACTCGCCTTCAGAACCAAGAACAAAATATGTTTTCTTTTCAGATGTATCTAAAATATTTTGAAAGATTGTTTTAATTCCCTTATACCCCACATATAATTTTACTGTACTTTTTTCTTTCTTCACATCAAATTGCTCGCGCAATTTTGGAATGATCTTTTGTGCAAGCTCTTGTTTTTCATGAAAATAATCCATAATTTTTTTAGGGTCTTCAGGAACATAGATTGTTCTTTTATTTTCAAAAATAGTTGAAACAATACCTCGCTCAATTAACAATTTGAGAGCGTTATATGTACTTGATCTATCAAGTTGCGTTTCTTTTGCAACTCGCCCTGCAAGTGATTTTCCTGTTCGAAGAAGTGAAAGATACACTTTAATTTCATTTATAGTAAACTGCAGTTTTTCTAAATCTCTAAACAATTGTTCTTGATAGATGTCCATTTTAAAGAGAAAGAATAGTAACTCCAACAATAAATCCGACTACAAGAATGCGAATTGCAAGTGTTGCAAAAAAATTCTTATACTTAATAAGGTAGCGTGAAAGATTATATGTTTCAAGAGAATACTGTCTTATAATCTCAGATTCACTTTGACTTACTTCTTCTATTTTTTGTATATATTCTTGAGAATTCATATCTGAGATAGTTCCATGATAAAAAACACTTTTCTCTAAAAGATCTTTTGAAAGAAATCTAGGAGGTTTTAAGGCAAATAAACTTGCAATAATTGCAAGACTGCTTGCTCCAAGCAAAATGACAACTCCTGCGCGCATACCTTCTGCAGAAGGATTTTTAAGAAAAAAAGCAGAAATTGCAATTGAAAAACCAATGATAATATTTGCCCGCGTTTCAATCTGATTTCGTAATGCAATCTGTTTTGTAAGTATATCTGCTACAAATCGTATTCTTTCTTGTGCTCGAAGTTCTCCTTTTTGTTCCATCTCAATAAAGAATATTCTCTCATTTATTAACCTTTCGAATTGTTGTAGAAAATTCTTCAACAAATCTATTTAATAGACTTCTTTATTCATTTTTTAAAGAGTCATATGCGAGTGCTGCGCAGATTGAGAATGAGAGAGAACACATGCAAAAAGCACTTCAACACGACGAAATAAAAGAAGACGAAAAAGAAAATATTACAGAAGTATGGAGGTATCTTCTCAAGAAAATAAAACTAAAAAAAGATGCGACAATAGTTGAACTAGCCCCTGGTTTTAAATCAAAAATAGGTTTAGCAGCTGCTCAAACAGATTATCAAGGAACCTATCATCTCATAGAACCAAATGATGCTGCAAGAGCAAGTGTTCTTTCCTCTTATCAAAAAATCATACAAGGAAGAATATATGCACATGCAACTTTTTTTCAAGAAATAAAAAGAGAAGAAGATCTGCCAGAAAAAATAGATCTTCTCTGCGCAAATCATGCACTCGATGACATCGTTCTTGCAAAAGGAAATTCTCAAGAAGAACTCTGCGAATTCTTCTCAATGAATTCTGGACAAAAACGAATACAGAAAACAAAAGAATTATGGAACAAAATATCTGACACACAATTAAATGAGTACATAAAAGAAACTGTAAAAGAGGTATATGAGTTTATAAAAAAACTCGAGCCGAGAATAACAATTCTTAGCCACTACGAAAGTAAAACGCTTACTGAAAATAATATTCTTAGACCTACTATTGCAGGAAATAAAGTAAGCAAACTGCTCTATGAAGAAATTCAAAAAAATAGAAATAAGAAAATAACTGTTAATCCTGTAAAAAGAGAGTACACACAATATATTACTGAAGCTGGCTATGGAGAAAACTGGATGATACTGGGTGAATTAAGATGACTAAAAAAAATCTTGAAGAAGAAATCATAAAAAAACCAAATGCTTTTGAGAGACTTAACAAAAATATATTTTGCGAAGAACGCGCAAGAAAACTTCATAAAAATAAATATACTGTTGTTTATACAAACACTGAAATCTTCAAAGAATTAGGATATACCAATGTAACAGAAGAAAAAATAGGTGAAGCATTTGCATATGTCCTTGATAAAACAGGAAAAGACAGCATATACTCTGATAGACAAAGCGACCAAACAGACATTGCCCTCTCGGGAAATCTTGGATCAGGAAGAGCAGGATACAAAGGTTCAGAATTCAACATAAAAGGAATAAATAGAACATCACTTGCGACAAACCCTCCCAATTCTCTTCACGGAACAGGAACTCTTGACTTAGTAACTGCACTCAGAGAAGCAATACTTTCAAATTATATTTATAAAAATACAAAAACAAAAACATCACCTGTCGTTGCAGTCATTGCAAGAAATGACATGACAACCTACTGTTGGAATGAAACTCCCTTAAGAAATGCTCTTCTTGTACGAGTTGACGATGGATACCTCGATCGTGTGAGTCATCTTGCACACTCATCACTTGAAAGAAAAATAAACTTTGAAAAAATTCTTAAAACATATGCGCAATTCGATGCAGAACTTTTCAGTCATCGTATTCTCCACGGCGCATGGTCAATAGGCAACGCTTCTCTTGATGGCAACTGGCTCGATATGGAAAGTGTATCTTTCACAAAAGGGAGAGGAGCACAATGCAATATTACAAAAAAATTTATTTCAAATTACTTTGGATACGAACAATTCGGTGCAGTGCAAATACTTATGCAACTTGCAAATCTTTTAGAAAAAAATGAGAAAGAACAATGTGGACAGAAAAAAATCACCCAAGAAAAATTAATGCAGAGATTTACCTTTCAGAGAAACAAAATAATGCAAAGAGAGCTTGCAAGACTTCTTGGTTTGCAAAACAAACAATTTTTGAAAGAACATCTACCCTCGGAAGAGTTGACTGTTGAATGGGAAAGTCTTGCAAAAAAAATGAGTTGCCAATCTGCAGACCTTAATGTATTTTCAAGCAACAATTCTGAAACACATCTTCTTGACTTTTCAAAACTTTTTCGCATACTTCCTGAACTTTACAAAAATAAAATAAGTATTGAAGAAATGTATAAACAATTCATCAGAGAAGAAGAACTTGCACACTGTAATGAGTTATACAATCCAACAAACAAAGCAGAAGAATATCTTTACAAAAATGCAATGGTTGAAAATAAAAAAAATTTCACAATGCAAACAAAACAATTTTTGCACATATTACAAAAGTATCTCGCTTATCTAACTGCAGAAAAAATTCTTCCAAAAAAAGAAGAGTGGGAAGAAAATTGCATTACTGCAAATAAAGAACTGCCTTCTTTTCTTGAGCTAACAAAAAAAATACAAATAAAAGTAACTGATTTCGAAAATAATCAGTTATCAAATGAAAGATTAAATGAATGGATGCATACTCTTCTCTGAATAAACTGAAGTTCAATAATCAAAAACCCTTTTCGCAGCAGAGCTGCGAGGTATTTGTCAGAAACGTTTATCGTTTCTGATCACGCTCAGAAATGCGTCGACAATTTGAGAAAACATATGTTTCCAACCAATCTTGCAAAAGAGAAGATGCATTTCTGACGGACCCAGATTGAACAATAAAAAATATAATAAGAAAAACTCCAATAAGAAAAAAAACACTAACTTACTTTCTCGCAAACAAAATATCCTCTTTTCATAAAATCAAAAAAATAACCATTCAAAGTAATTTCTGATTGTACTTTTTTCCGAAGAAGATTCATTCCTTCTTCCCACGCAGAATCATTTGGAGGAGGATTAAATAAATGGCGAATTGATTCTACTGAACGAATGTAAGGTTCTGTATCTATAAGTCTAAGTTCTCCATCGTAGATAAAACAATGCGCTACCTTAAAATAAGTAGAGAGTTGTTCTAATCCATTATCCATATTAAATGGAGCACTAAATACTCCTGGCTTTTCAGCATGAAGAAAATCTGCTAATTCAGACATCATCTTTTTATTTTTAGATCTGTCATCTGCACCTTGCGTTGCAACAAGAAGTCTTCCTTTTTTCTTGAGAACTCTTTTCCATTCAGATAATGCTTGAGAAATATCTGGCATGTGATACAACATAAAATAAGATAAAAGTACATCAAATGAATTATCTGAAAAAAAAAGTTCATCTGCACTGCACACAGAAAGTTCAATACGTAACTGTTTTTCTCTTTCATTTTTTGCATCTTCGCAAAATAACTCTTGAGAAATATCAACACCTACAAGCCTACCTTTGTGACCTTTTGAGCGAAGATATACAAGTGTTCTTGCAGTTCCACAACCAACATCAAGAATATCCTCTGTACCTTTCAGATGTAAGGCATCAATTCCGTGTTCATGAATATCAACCAAAGGAACTGCATGCTTATACAATTCCCATCTCGCATTCACGTTTGCAGCAGTTTTATATTGTGTAGATGCAAGAAACTCTCTATCTTGTAAAAGATCACTCATCAAAGAAAAATAAAAAGACGAATATAAAAAGATTTTTAGGGAGGAAAGTAGATTTTAGAGAAGAGATGATGAAAAAAGAAATTTTAGTGATAATTGTAATGTAAATCAATTTAAGACAAAACAGTTATAAATCCCTTTAGATTGAATGACATCATGAACAAAATTTCAGTCTATACAGTGACTGTTCCAGAATATAATCTAAAAAGATTAAAAGATTTACATAAGAAAAAAATAAAAGATCCTTCATTTGGCAAAAAATACAAAGGAAACTGGCATCTAAGACACATACACAACGCAGATAGAATAGGAATTAAAATTGATGCTTGTATTAAAAAATATTTCTTGGGAAAACATGTTGGTATTAGAGTTTTAGGTTCAAACGAACATCACGGAAAATCAATAAATAGTCTGATAAAAATAATTAAAACAATAAGACATGATAGATATGACCCTAAACAAAAAGGAGACAGGTATGAAAATATTCAAAACAAAAAAATAGAAATTTTCGCTTTTGATTACAAAATAAGAAAAAATGGAGTTTACTTAAAATATTATATCGAACCTTTTTTTTCGTGGTGTATTGAAGACCGAGGATATCCCGTAAAAATAAACATCATCATCATTTATGATATGAAAAAATTGAAAGTCGTTCCACATCACTATAAAGAAAGAGAACATGAAAAAATAAAAACAGATGGTTTCGTATTCAAATATTCACATAAAAAATCAGAAGCAGTTCTTGGAATAATAAAAGTACTTGAAAAATAACACGTATCAAATACATCATGCAAACTATCCACAGAGCAAACGAAAGAGGAACATCCAACCTTGATTGGTTACAGAGTAAATTCAGTTTTAGTTTTGCGAATTATTACAACCCTCAAAGAATACAATTTGGTGCACTTCGTGTTTTTAATGATGATACAATTGCCCAACACACAGGATTTGACAATCACCCGCACGAGAATATGGAAATTATCACCGTTATAACATCTGGGACACTCACACATAAAGACAACACAGGAAATACTGAAGTTCTCAAAGCTGGCGATGTCCAAGTAATGTCTGCAGGAACAGGTATTGTACATTCAGAATATAATAATGAAAACACTCCTCTTACATTGTTTCAGATCTGGATTTTTCCAAATAAGAAGAACATTCTCCCTCGATATGATCAAAAAAGATTTGATAAAAAAGAATTTGTAAATACACTTTGTACAGTTGTATCCGGAAATAAAAATGAAGGATTATTCATCAATCAAGATGCAAAAATAAGTAGAGGAATAGTTGACAGAAATAAAAAAAGAATATATGAGGTTCAAAAAAGTAAGGGTGTTTTTATTTTGATAATAGATGGATCTGTTAAGATACATGAAATAATTCTTCAAAAAAGAGATTCAATAGAGATAACTAAAACAGAAAAAGTGGAAATAACTTTTCTTGAGAAGAGTGATGTTTTAATTATTGAAGTTCCTATTTGAAAGGAAAAGTTTTTTAAACAATCTTTGTTTTATGACGAATAAATGACATTTTTTGATTTATTCAAAAAAAATTCGGCAAAGAGCATAGCAAAAGAATTACCAATACTTCTTGATTCTATTTCAGCATCAAAAAAAATTTTTGAAAAAAATCTAACACTTATAGACTGCACAGCTTGCCTTATTTGTGGTTTTATTCAAGAGAAAACAAAAACCTGTGTCCTGTGCAATCGTGACGTAGTTGCAAACATACAAGTTCCTGAAAAATTTAAGAACCAAGGTGGAGGACGACCAAAAACGGTTCTCCCTATTTTTTCTTATGAACAAATTGAACAATTGGATGGCATCATAAGAAACTGGAAAAAAATACAACAAGAGATAGATTTATCGCAACTTCAATTTTTATCAAAAGATCTTACTGAACTCGAACTTTGGAGAGATCATTCTGAAACCGCATTCTATCTTAAACTATTTATATTACAAAAACACTGGGGAGGTCGCTTTGGCACTTTTACCCACTTCAAAGAATTTTTACGAGGACAGTATTTATACATCGATCGTTTAATAGGGGAATTAAATAAGACGATGGAACATAGAACGCTCTTTAATTGGTTCAGAGATGCAGAATACGAAATACGTGCAACTAATATTTCATATACTTTTCAAAGAATCGCTGAAATACTCTTTGCACTTCAAACCAAAAAGTTAAAAGAAGAAATAATTTCACACATTCAAAAAAGAATTTCGTTTACAATTGATCCATACACAATTGATCCAACACTAAATGGAAAAATTACGGTAACAATAATGCATCTGCCCGCTTTATCCGGATTACAGATAGAAGAAGCTAAAAACATCATTGAACAATTCTCGCATCTTGGTTCAATCACGAGTAAAAATTATTATTCCATAACAACATCTAACATTCGATCAGCGATTATTGGAATTCTCACAAATGCAAGAGAAGTATTTGTAAAACGATTTGGAAAAAGACTTCATTTCACAATTGAAATTTTAATCGATAAAATGTATTATGGAGGAAAAGATGCAAGAGCATGGGCTGTTTTTGATGAACGAGATGCACAAGCAAAAATATTAAAAATTCACATACTTTTGAGTTATCTCATTGATACAGTTTTTTACGGATATAAAGAATTGCAGTCAACAATCATCCATGAATTGCATCATATGCTTGAACCTGACTACATCCATAGTTTAGTATACGGACCTCGCATTGAAGCAGTAACAATGTTTTCTCAATTTGTATATTCTGAGGAAATACATAACATTGATATGTCACTTATTATGGGAGAAAATTTTGAAAAAATAGATCCAATTGCTGCAGAGACAAAAGGATATTCATCCAATCATTATTATGGATTTTCAGGTGCACTACTTCTCTATGTTACAAAGTTACAAAAAGAAGGAATAGTATTATCTCAATTTGATAAAGACACTCTTGAAAATGTTATTAAAACAAAAAAAGGAAAAGAAATCGCACTTACACTTCTTGATGAAATTCGACTTATGACCCCTGAACTATTTACTGCCAGATGTGCAAGCGCATCTCGTCTTGTGCACGAATTATTTAGGAACATCTAAAAAAAACTGGACAAATTCTAACTTTTTATTTTACTTTTATTGAAGCTAAAAAAATACAAATAAATAGTATCAAAAAATATGCTCCCGCCGGGAACTAGGCAGATAGGTTAATGCGCCTCCATTAATGGAGTTAAATAGTCTTTCGGATATTTAAGCTCTTCCCTTTTTTCTTGACGAGATTTACGGTTAAATAAATATTTAAACCAACTAAATTTAGTTGCAATAAAAATGGATGAAGATACTAAAAAGGGACTAATTGTTTTTCAAGATAAGAAAATTCGTAGAATCTGGTGTGATAATCAATGGTTTTATTCTGTTGTGGATATAGTTGAAACATTAACTGAGAGTCCTACTCCAAGACAATATTGGAGCAAAGTTAAGGATCGAGAATTTATCGCACTTGAACTGTCCCCAATTTGGGTACAGTTGAAAATATCTGCGGAAGATGGAAAATTACGATACACTGACTGTGTAAATACCAAAAACGCTTTTAGACTTATTCAGTCAATTCCGTCAAAAAAAGCTGAACCATTTAAAATGTGGCTTGCTGAAGTTGGAAAAGAAAGAATTGAGGAAATTGAAAACCCCGAACTTGCTCAGAATCGAGTAAAAGAATACTATGAACTAAAAGGATATCCAAAAGATTGGATAGATAAGCGATTAAGAGGAATTGCGATCAGGCAGGATTTAAATGATGAATGGAGCGCACGAGGTGTTCAAGACGAAAAAGATTTTGCAATTCTCACTAATGAAATAAGCAAAGCAACATTTGGAAAAACTGTTGGAGAATATAAGGAGTTTAAAAATTTGAAAAAACAAAATCAAAATCTCAGAGATCATATGACTGATTGAGAATTTATCTTAACAATGATTGGAGAGAAAGCAACAACAGATATAACTGTCGCACAAGATGTAAAAGAACTCCCACAATTAAAACACACTGCCAAAGAAGGAGGCGATGTAGCAAAGAACATGAGAACGGAATTAGAGCAAAAAATAGGAAAATCTGTTATCACTTCTGAAAATTATTTAAATCTAGCAGAAGAGAAGAAAAAGAAATTAATTGAGAAAAAATAAAAGGATTATTCAGAGCATCTTTTCTGTTTTTTATGAGTATCGCTCGACTATAAATTTTCAAAAAAATGTAGTTAATTTTCCATGTAATTATTATTCTTTATCTCAACCTTTGCAGTATTTCCAGTCAACTTAAACTTCAATCGGAATTAAAGTCATAGTAATCTATTTATAATCTCACAATAATCGACAAAAAAGAGGTAATCAAAATGAAAAAAATAATACTACTCATTTTCGCAATCACATTTGTGTTGCTTGTATTAACGGGTTGTACAAAACCCGTAGTGTGCGGAAATAACATTATAGAAACAGGTGAGCAGTGTGATAACTCTAAATGTTCTGTAGGAAGCACTTGTGAGAACTGTCAATGTCAAACTTTGCCGCAACCACCAACACTACCGGAGGAATAAAAATGAAAAAACTAATTTTATTAACGATAATTCTGCTTGTCTGTTCAACTTTTGTTCTTGCATCATACACTGAAGTTGTACCTGCTAAACCAGGATCAGAAGATTATAAAGTAACTTATCAACAAACGATCAAGAAAGGCTGGAATCTCTTACCAAGTTGGAATAAATTACCTGGAGAGGGGGGATCTTGGACTCTCATTGCGGATAAGTCTACTGAAACAGAGATTATGCAAAAAGTGAAAGGATACTATTTATATTTGCCTCTGCAACAAAAATATATTAGCGCTCTTGGCGGATTCGATAATCAAGATTTTAATTTACTTGAATCAAACCATAAATATTTACAATCTCCTGCAGCATGGTACTATGTAAAAGATGATTTAGTTTTAAGTTATGGTGTTGCACATGGAGGAATGCCTTCCTTGTATAAAGGCTGGAATTTATTGAGTATTAGTCCTTCATTATCCGTATTAAATCCAGATGTTAAGGCAAATAATCATTTTCCATTTGGAGATTGTCAGTTTGAGAAATTTTATACCTGGGATTCGCAATCTCAAAAATGGAGTGAGAAAAACATGGGTATGTCTAATGTGGAGAGTGCATTAGACGAATTAGCAGATTCTGATGCGATAGGAATAGGAATTGCAGTTAAAGTCAAAAATTCCTGCCAGTTAGGAGTAGAATCAAAAACCATGTCTACATTACCTGCTTTGCCAAATTAATTTTTTTATCTTTTTTATTGTCGACGTCAATAAGAATTTAGTGTGAGAAAACAGGAATTTGTATTTTTCTGTTTACTTGCAATATATATTTAGAAAATGTTATTTACTCCGTTCCCATTGTTTTTAAACTTTGCAAGCGCATTAAACCATAAACATAATGCTCCCGCCGGGATTCGAACCCGGGTCTCAGCCGTGAGAAGGCTGAATGATTGGCCGGACTACACTACAGGAGCACACGAATTTTTAACGAGTACGACTGAACGAAGTGAAGAAAGTACGAGTTAAAAAATGAGTGTGCAAGATCATTTTTTTCGCCTTTTTCTTCCACCCGTCAAAAAACGAGTGTGCAAAAGCATATCTATTCTTCGAACGACACATCCAAAGTGAAGAAAGTACGATTCAAAAAATGAGTATGCGAAATCATTTTTTTCGCCCTTTTCTTCTACAAGTCAAAAAACTATTTTGTGCAAAAAGCAAATAGATCATTTTAACTTGTTTTCTTTGCGTAAAAAAAAGTTTCTTTTAAAGCTTTGTGTTTTTACTGGTGTTTTTCTTAAACAAAGATCACTACCCGATCATGAGTAGTAGACATGACTAAATCTGACACAATGTTTTTAAAGACCTACTTCTCAACAGAATTATGCATAAAGAGGAGAGAACATTCTTTGTTTTACTAGGATATATCGGATTTGTTTTCATTTTAATTCTCATTCATAACTATGAACATGCCATAACTGCTCATGTTATTGACGGAAATGAATTCGGCATTATCAACTTCACACTTCTTTCTAACAATGAATCAAATCAGACAATAAATACTCCTCCAAATGTTCCTACACTCGTAAACCTTGGAACAGTCAAAACAACAACTATTTCTTTGCAATGGACAAGTGGCACAGATATTGACAATGATATTCTAAGAGATGAACTTCAATTTACAGATAATTCTGCATTCGAATATGTTTTACTTGAAAACTTGAATGCAACTTCTCCCATAAACATTGCAAATCTTGCAGCAACAAGATATTATTATTGGCGTGTACGTACCTGTGATGCAAGTAATTGCAGTTCTTATGGAACGAGCAGTCTTCTTACAAATGCTGCACCTGAAGAAAAAAAAACACAACAAATAACAAGACCATCTCCTATTTTTCTCAAAAAAAATCTTACAACAAATGTAACTATTGAAAATATCACCAATCAAACTAATGATATGTCTTCTTTAAACTCAGAAAAAAATTCAACGCAAGAAAAAACAGTAAAAGAAAAAATAGAAGAAGAAAAGAAAGAAAAAACTATTGAAGAAAAAAGTTTACAAGAGAAAATTGAAAAAACAAATTTACAAACAGAACAAAAGAAAGCATCTGTTCTTGAAAAACCAACAAAAATAACATCAACTCCTCTGGTAATAGGACTTCTTCTTTTCATCATTGTTTTTGTGTATCTCCTGTTCTCTAAACAGATAAGAGGAAAAACTGTTGAAGATTTATAGAATAAAATGTATAAATTAGAAAGTGAATGTGGAAATTTATGAAAAAGTAAAAAGAATTATAAAAAAATAAAATAGAATTAATCTTTCAACATTTTTTCTTCTACTTGCTCAATGATTTTTTTATTTATTTCTTTTAAATTTTCAAGAAATATTATTTTTTTCTTGAATAAAATAAATATGGCTTTTTCATATTCTTGTAAAAATGTCACTGTGTTGTAAGATGAAAGTAATTGAATTCATAAAATAAAAAAAATGAGCCTGCGGAGATTAACTCACTACACTTCGTTTCGTTCGTGCTCTCCGCAGAGCATCACAAGAAAAAACAATATCTTACGATACTGCTTCTTCATTCTATGAGCCTGCGGAGATTTAGAACCAAACTTATCTAAGTTTGACCAAAGTAGGACATGCGCTCCCTCACGGTCGCTTAGTCCAACAAAAATTCAGTTAAAAAAAAAAAAAAAAAAAAAAAAAAAAAAAGAACCCCCGCCACAATAACAGCCAGGAAAAACCCGAAAGATTTAATGAAGTCTAAAAATATATCCTTATTCATTATTTAAAATAAAAAGAAAGGTTAAAAGCAGCATTATTTTTTTGCAAATAATTACTTAG
>OBEQ010602670.1_pt1 | contig 13020 bp, 6 predicted proteins | sample 1670901 | NCBI WGS metagenome assembly OBEQ01 (sample SAMEA104232315, study PRJEB22302) | groundwater metagenome | biome: forest; feature: aquifer; material: groundwater | place: USA | collected 2011-08-07 | depth 5.4 m
CAGGACTTGGTGTATGTATCCACCGATATTCAAAGCTTTGGTAATCCCAATTACGAACTGCATTATGCCATTTCTGATGGGACCAAACTGGTCGTGAACACCTCATTTCGTCAAATTGTGAACTCCGGAACAGCCTTTAAATTTCATGTGGTGGATTATGACAACGATGGCGATGATGATGTCATTCGTTTAAGCGGCTCCACCTGGTATTTGCACCGCTCGAACGGTGTGAGCCTTAGTGAAACGGAGCAGCCGTTGTTTGACAGCGTGGCCAAAGCCGACTCCGTGATGGCCGACATGAATGCGGATGGTTTGCCGGATATCCTCTACTTCGATCCGGAGAATTACACGACAACCTATCGCCTGATGCAACGGGTGGAGCAGAATGGCGCTTATGTCAATCAGATGGGGGCGGCACAACCGCTGAACGTCACTCTCTCAGCGGGCACGATGTTGAATGTCAACTCGGCGTCGGTGCAGGTCACAATACCCTGGGGCAATCCCACGCGCGTCGCGTCGACGCTGGCGGATTTTAATGGCGATGGCAACAGCGATGTGATTTTTTATGGTGGCGCCGGAGTGAACTGTCTCAGCAATTGCGCCGCAGCGGGATTATTAAACGGCAATGGGTTTGCGCAGCTACTACTTGCTTACACCGCCCAGAGTAACGGGTCGTTTGCACTTTACGGTGCCATTACCACCACAGCGAACAGTGACATAGACCAAATCATCCCAGCGGATGTGAATCAGGATGGGTTTACCGATTTGCTCGTTAAAAGCCCGCAAGTGGGTTACGTCTGGGATCTGATGTTAAGCCAAGGTGATGGAACCTTCAAAACAGTACAATCGCTTGCAGGTCTCCCGCTCGATAACGTCAGCCTGACCGATTACAACCACGATGGTTACGCCGATTTGCTTTATCCGGTGGAAGGCAGCGAATACAAAACACGCTTATACAATTCCTCCACGCGCAGCTTTGGCAGTGAGCTGAGTACCGGCTTACCCTATAGCACTCACCGTGCCGAAACGTATGTGTTTCTCGATGTGAATGGCGACGGTCAGCAAGATGCCGCGCGTCTGCGGGTGGACCGACCCGGCGAAAAAGAGGAAGGCAATGCAGACCTTACCATCTGGTCCTCCGGTGCCGCCAACAAAGCCGCCAACGTGATCGACTCCATCGACAATGGCCTCGGCAATGTCACCAAAATGACCTATGCGTCGCTGAGCAATCGCACGGTTTACACCCCTGAAAAGGATGCAGCGCTAAAAAACTGGTGGCAGAACAGCACAGACCCCAACAGCAGCCCAGGGTGGGTATTCGGTTACAATCAAAATCTCTCGAAACCGATCAATCAGCCGGTAGTGGATCTCCTGCGTGGTATGTTTGTCGTTTCCAATGTGCGCAGCACTGCACCCTTGGGCCACACTCAAACCAACGGCACAGCAGCAGAAAGTGAAGTGGAATACGATTATCAGGGTGCTAAAGTGCAAGCCGGTGGGCGCGGCTCCCTGGGCTTCCATCGCGTTTTCAGTTACGACAAACAATCCACATTAGAGACCATCACAACGTTTCGACAGGATTACCCGTTCACGGGCCGCCCCGAATATACGGCAGTCAGGAAAAAAGGTTCTCCGAACTTGATTTCCAGCGGTTGGAATTATTACGCCTTTCAAAACTGGGGTAATGGCCATGATACCGCGCCTTATAAAATCTTCGCGCAATCAGTTAGTGACAAAAAGTTTGATTTGGAGACCGGCCAAGAGATCAGTCAAGTCGATACCAATTATCTGCTCTCAGGCACATCAACCTCCTCCTATGATGACTGGGGCAATCCGACGCGGATTGAAGTCAACACCTATCAAGATGGCAATCACGGCACCAATCAACAGATCCTCCGCACCGAGACTCTCAACGAATACGCGCCCAGCGGACTCGATTCAGAATACAGCAAGCAAAAAGGCCGTCTCAGTAAAACCACCGTGAAACAAACCCGTAGCGGGCCGGCCTTGGAGCGCAGTTCCGTATTTACCTATTACACCAGCGGTACCCAAAAAGGGTTGTTGGAAAGCGAAGTGGCGATGGAGGCTGAAACCTATGCGCTCACCAAAACCTATTATTATGATGCCTTCGGCAATCTCGTTAAAACCGAGCAGAGCGGCAAAGCCAACGTCAATGGCACTAACGAACAAGTTCGCTACACGCGTTCTGAGTATGACAGCCTCGGGCGCTACATTGATAAAACCTATGTGAAACTGCCCACCACAGCTCAGCAAACACAATCTGAACTGCTGACACAACAGGTGCTGACCCGCGACAAGTTCGGCCAACCGCTGACAGTAAAAAACAGCGACGGCGTGCAAACCACATTTAAATACACAGCACTGGGTCGGCAGTATCATCAGTACACCGAAACGGGCGACTACGAAACCGTGAGTTATGCGACGAGCCATACCGATTGTCCTACCGGCACAGCTTTCGCCATCAGCAAAACGGGCGGTGGCAAACCGACTCAGGTCATGTGTAACGATCCTGTGGGGCGTGTGGTTCGCACCTCCACCGTGGGTTTTGACGGCAGCGCCCATATTTACAGTGATACCGAATACGATACATCAGGCAGGGTGCAGTTCCAGTCGGAACCCTACTTCAGTAATGGCATACGGCTTTGGGTCGAACATCGTTATGATGATATCGGCCGCTTGACCAAAACCATCTTCCCGGATTACACGGAAAATAATCTGGATTACCAGGGCCGCACCACAGTGGCCACCAATCGGATAAATTATGCCACCCAACAGACAAGCAATGTGCTCGGTGAAGTGGCGCAAGTCATTGATGAGAACAATGGTAAAATCGACTATCAATACGATTCCTTGGGTAATCTCTTAAAAACGCTGCACTATACAAGCATGAGTAGCACCACACCCGTATTTGAAACTGTGTTGGAATACGACAATCTGGGCCGAAAAAAGAAAATGATCGATAAGGACAAAGGCACCTGGTTTTATGAATTCAATGCGTTTGGCGAACTCGTGAAACAGGTGGATGCGAAAGCACAAACCCTCCTTGCCGAATTTGACGTGATGGGGCGCCAGGCTCGACGCGTAGATTATGACGTCGGCTCGTTTGCGGTCAGCGATACGGTGTGGGGTTATGACATCGATGTGAACAATGCGCCGATTTTAGGAAAATTGGCATTAGCCAATATCCAAAGCACTGCCATCACCAATCAAGCAGCCAGCGCGCAAACGCTGAGTTATTTTTACGATAGCAAAGGCCGCCCCAGCCGAGTGGCGATCGACATCGATGGCCAGCAATTCACAACATCTACTACCTATGATCAGTTTGGTCGGGTCTTCCAAGAGTTTGACGCCAGTGGCCGTTACCAAGGGATTGAAAAGATCTACAACACCAGTGGCTACCTGAGTGAAGTTCGCGAGTCGTCCATAGCGAATGGCGGTAGCCAGAAAAAATACCTCACCAATAAGAAAATGAATGCGAGACAACAGTTGGAGGAGTTTGAATTCTCCAACGGTTATACCACCACCAAAGCTTACGCGGCAGAAACAGGCTACCTTAAGTCTATTCGTACCCTCTATCAGGGCATCAGCGCCGTGCAAGACATGCAGACCGAGTGGGATGCACTTGGTAATTTGAAGTTCCGCTGGGATGTCACGCAAGGCCAAAAAGAAGCGTTCTGCTATGACAGCCTCAATCGCTTAACCAGTGTGACAGAAGGCGTGACATCGCAAAGCTGCACTGCCGCTGTACCCGATTTTCGCTACGATGCCTTCGGCAACATCACGGAAAAACAAGGTGTCGGCACATACCTTTACACTTCAGCTCGCCCCCATGCCGTCACCAATGCCGGTGGCGTTATCTACACCTACGATAACAACGGGAACGTGACAGGCGACACCAGTAACCGCACTTTTAAATACACCACCTTTGACAAACCCTATCGTTTGGAAAAAGGTAGCGACACTATCAATTTTTGGTATGGCATAGATCGCGAGCGCTATAAACGTAAAGACAGCGATGGCCGCCAGGTGTTGTATGTCGGCAATGTCGAGTTTCACACCAGTGGCAGCAATAGCAATGTTGAAATTCGCCGTTTTCTCGGGGGTGATATTCAAGTCACGGAAGTGCGCACCCAAAGCAACAACCGTTTGAGCAACACCGTGCAATATCTCTTGCGCGATCACCTCAATTCCGTGCAAGTGGTACTGCGAGATGAAGCAGCAGGCGCACAGCATCCCATACAAACCCAAATGAGTTTTGATGCATGGGGTTCACGTCGTGCCATCAATAACTGGGTTTCAGTCTGGTGGGATTACAACAGCCAGGTGAGCGCGATCAACAGCATTCTCACCTTCACTAGTCGCGGTTATACCGGCCATGAGATGCTGGATAAACTCGGCGTGATACATATGAATGGACGCATATACGATGCAAAACTCGGGCGTTTCTTGCAGGCCGACCCAATTGTTCAAAATCCGTATAGCACCCAAGACTATAACCGCTATTCCTATGTAAACAATAATCCGCTGAAATACACCGACCCGACTGGATATCGAAAGGGCGAGTTGGGACGTGTCGCCGGTTCAGTCCTGCAAGTCTTTGGCAGCGCGATGTTAGGCGGACCATTAGCACCTTTTGGTTGGGGACTTATCGCGATAGGCGGCATGATGTCCGGTTATGCGAATGGTGATATGGGGCGCGGTTTGGGGACGGCACTAGTGAGTGCTTATACCTTCAATCAAATCGGGGCGACGTTTACTCCATCGGGCAAGGGATTTTTTCAAGAATATGGTGTAGGCCATATCCTCACACATAGCTTTGCGGCGGGTGCGATCACTGTACTTCAGGGTGGTAAATTTGGACATGGATTCGTCACGGCGGGTGTGATGGTTGGACTGACGCCGACGATTAGGGGATTCGGTGGTGGTTTTCCTGGGCAAACATTGGCGATGAGTGTGGTTGGTGGTACATTGTCGGAGTTGACAGGCGGAAAATTCAGCAATGGGGCCGTGACATCTGCAATGGCTTTTGCGATTGGTAGTTTGGGTGCAAAAGGTAACGGTGGCGGTCGTTGTGATGCTAGTGATCCCTCTTGTTACTCTGATGTTAGTTCCATTTCAGAGATCTTTGATGGTGATGTCATTGCTTCTGCTGATCTGCCTTCATTGCCGCAGGGCTTAGTTGATTTCTCTGCTGGTTTTGGAGACGGTTTGTTATTGGGCTATGGCGATGAACTTCGCTCATATCTTGCTATTGATAGTGTAAACAGTGGCTCTGGATACTACGTTGCAGGTAGTGCTGCCAGTTATACAGTTGGCGGCGGAAGAGTAGCTTACGCAGCTACTATGAAAATAGGGGCAAGACTTGCTCCTTCAGGTATTGCCGCCAATGCCTTTAGGAACAATATGAAAGGAGCGTTTAGATTTGGCATGGCAAAGAACTATAGAACAGTATCTTATACAGATGCTCTAGCTAAATATGGCACTGACGCGGCAGTACAAGCCGCCGCTGGAAGAACAAATACTTTCTTCAATTTATATGGAGCAGGTATTCTTACTGGCGGAGCGTTAGGTGATTAGGAGAAATGAAGAACATGAAGACACATCCAATTAAAGACGATCACGGCGTTACATATGCGTTTGAAGTCGAGAGCGTGTATATAGCGCCGCGCAAAATAGCTGTGGTGTTTTCATCGCTACCAGATGTTTCAGCTATGCATATTAGAAAGGCGTTCAGTATCGGCAATGAAAATTATGTGGAGTTTAAATATCAGGGCAGAGACTTTATTGTGTGGGAACCTTATGGAGATAGTAGTCGTTATTGGATAGGCCCAAAGGATGCTAGTAGCGATCACGTTGATATTGCCGATTTAGAAAAATCTATTAAGCAGCATCAGCCCGCTATTTTAAGGCGAATTATAGGCGAGGTGGTGACACTCAATTTATTTAGAAGTTAATAGAGAAAAAATCCAAAAATAACGTGGCCCGGATGAAGTGCAACGCAATCCGGGTTCTTTTAGTCTAGTAATGTCTGATGGATGAAATCCATTATTCTTCTATCTAAGTGATAGGTTCATGAGCGTTTCACCAACGTTGGGCCGCCCCATTTATTGCAGTAATATTCAGAGCAAAGAGTATCAATTCATGCGATTTCCATTACTGTTAATAATCCTCGCCACATTACTGTCGGGTTGTGCAACAACAAATAATTTACAAAGAGTAGATTCTATAACAAAGTCCGAACCGATACTTGTGCTGAGCCAGTTTAACGAAGCGCTAAAAATAAAATCAATAGGAACAACAATTTTCACTAATGGTGAATTCGACATAAACGCAAAAAGTTGGCGTATAAATGACTATGCGGAAGGTATTGTGAAGAAGCTGTTAGACTACAATTACACTGTTATAACAAATCCTGAATTGAGAAATAAAGTTAGCCAACCTGAGAAGAATTATATTTCTTCAAAGATTTATTCATTAAATCTGGAACCGCTCCAACCTTTTATAAAGGAAAAAGGCATAAAGTATTTAATCGTCATTAACCCATTAAAAGCGGGTGATCGCTATTTTGGAACAGACGAATTTTTTGAAGGATTTGGTATCGGTCAGAGAGGCGCGTTTGGATTTGAATTTAAAAAGATATTTTTGCAGATGAATTTCATGATTTTTGATGCTTCAAATGGAGCATTTATTGCCGATGGCCTCATCGGTAGCCCCGATGACGAAGCGCCGCCGTGGATAATATCAAAGGATAAGACATTTGCATGGCTTAATGAGGCAAAAGATGTAGATAAAAAACTGCTCACTGAATTTGAAATTGAAATGAAAGAGTTCTTTAAAGTGTTATTGAAGCGGAATGTCCGAGAATTAAGATTTAAAACGATATTGTGATAAGTTTATGGTGATGAAAAAGATTGAAGGAACAAAAGAAACAATAATGAACCACCTTCGTGCATTTATATGGTTGATTTGCTTATTCGTTGCCGGATGTGATTTTGGAAAAGATAGTGAGCCCACGTATCAAGAAATGTGGGACGCCCCAGGCTGTTGTGTTGACATCGCGACGATTGCGAGTAATGTTGATGTACGCACGATACCAAGTATAAAAACAGGAGATAAATTTCGTTTATTTCTGGATCATCGACTCCCAGTTGCAGGAGTAAAAAATATGCCTGCTTATTACAAAGCCTACCGATTAGAGACTAATAACAAAAACAAAATCCGCGTTACTCTAAAGTCGGGAATAATGCCTCAGAAAGATTTTGATATTTTTGTCGATTCCTTGCTGTATGCGACAGACCAAAATGGGAAAATGCTAGAACTAAAATTGCTGAGCAGCGAATTTAAAAACGCCGATCCGTCCGAGGTATTATTCGCGAGCATAGCCCCTTTACAAATGACAAAAGAGTTTCTTGTGACACCTCGCGATGATACGACTTACTTCATACTCTACATTACTTCGGACAACACTGGCAAAGGCGAACCAGGGAGTGACATAGTCCAAGGAGTGATTGTTACTGATGACCAGCGCGCTAATCCGTATCAATGGGGATGGATCAATATTTTAGTTGAAGAGTTGACGGATGATGGGTTGAATTAAAAGTAATTCGGGAAACTTAACCTTATTTATTCAAACATTCCCATCATTTAATCTAGATATTTTACCTAGTGAGCAATGCGAGTCTTCAAGCCTTTTAAAAATTCTCTCCAATACTTTCCTTGTATTGAAAATCGTGTAAATAATAATTAAATAATGTATCCCAGCAGTACCCATTGATAAAACGGTAAAAATATATTCGTCCGGCTTAAGGATAATAAAAGTCGTAGTGACCACAACTGTTAAAAAAAGAAGAACATAACAAATTGTAATGCTCTTTGTTCTGCAGCCATGTACTATACTGGCAATATTGAGAATGGACCAAACTATTATAACGTCCGCAATTGTGTACCCGACCATTTGCGATGATACGATGTCCACATGAGCGTTTAGGTCAAAGTGGCCCTTATTAGTATTGTTCTCCACGGCGAAGAAATATAACATTCTAACAAATAGCTCATCGACGAAATTCATTGATTAACTCTCTATTTTTAGCTAATAATTTGTAGAATCTAAATGCAAAATACGCAGCTATGAAGTCAATAATAACCCACAGAAAGCCGCAAATAAAAAAATAGAAATGAAATTTTTGCGTTAAGAATTGGTAGTCCAGCTTTCCAGAAAAAATTAGCTGTGCGTAAATAATATGATAAGCAAAGTAGAGTCCTAAAAAAATTAGAGTCAATACCAACAACCAGGCCACTACACTGTTCTTTTTCTGCTGCAAATAATGATTTCTGTAGCTGGCGTCTTTGTTTTCAAAATAGCATTTGGTGACCCAATAGATATAAGCAGCGTAAACTGTCAGATAACTCTCAATTAAAATATATAGAGTACAATAGAGGTCAGCGTACAATTGATAATAGAAACGGTAATATTCAAAATAATCAAGGCGGTTTTTCCCTATTTCCGTGAAAGTCACAACAAAGACAAATAGTAAGAGAAGCAACGATAAAACCGCTGTATAGATTGAACGATCTTTTTTTAACAGGATTTTGTGCCACACTTTTGAAACGTAGTTTAGTATTATTATTTCAGCCGTTAACCAGAAGAAGAGCATTGCTGCAGCGCTAAGATCAAATACCATATAATTTACTAACTCTAAAAAGACTATTCTGCAAAAATAAAATTCCGAGCTGTCGGCCTGTTGGTTACCAAATTCCTTATTCGCCTAGATTAATTTCAACAAGCCCTTCTTTATCTGTAGCGATGTAAGCTTTTTCACCCACGATTGCTATTGAGCTTATGGATAATCCTTCTAGGTCAATATTCCATAGCTCTCGTGCTATTTCTTCATTCCCCAGCTCGAACGCAAACAATTTACCGATTGCGGTTGTATAAGCTTTTCCACCTGTAATTAATTTTGGATAAAATAATTTTTTCTCAAGATCGCCGTTTTCATCTTTGAATACACACTTTTCATATCGAGCCTGCAACTGCGGATTATAAGGATCTTGTAAATCATAAACCTCAATGTAATTGGTGTTGTTCTTAAGGCTCACACCATGGAGGGTCAGCTCATTATCGGAAACTGATATTGAAATTACTTTTTCTCCAGGATTGGTAGTGATAGTAGCTGATTTCATTAGATTGAGTGATAAGTCTTCCGTTGTCTGTATTCGAATATTGTTTTCACTGGCATTGAGAAAGTAATAGTCAGTCAGAGAATCGAATATAAAATCATTCGGGGAAATGTATCCGGCAAAGTAATAATTCATTGAGGCAATCAATAAGTCATTTACGCTAAAGGTTATGGATGGGTCAGAAATATCATCTCCATATTTCACAAAAGGGGACTTATCAACTTCCTGCCATGGTGTACCATTTTCATGCCAAGCTTCGATCCGTAAGAGATCTGAACGCTGTTCAGTAGAATAGGGTCCTGAATAGTCCGATGCTAGCCTATCGATGAGGCTGTAAGTATCTCCTTCAGGATACAAACTTATATCAGGTTTGAATTGCTCTGTAACAGTTACAATAAGGTTTGCATCTGCAGCAGCAAGTTGTCCCGATTCTAGCGCACCGGTCTTAGCCTTATAATTATTCGATAACTCAAGGTAGGTAAAACCTGGTGGTTGAACCTGGATATAATGAGCGGTTGTGAGGGCTAAGATTCCAAGCTCCTTGCTGTCCACCAACTGTTGGACCTTTTCATCTAGAAGCAATTGCGACGCAATAGACAAATTGTCATTCGCCACATTTAGCTGAGTAATCTGAGCTTGTCCAATAGGGCTATTTTCAATGGAGAGAGAGTTAGATCCTGAAATGGCATACAAGAAGCCATTGAATAAATAGATCTCAACGGTAGACTGTGGCAGCTGGATACTATTTAGAACTTGGTGAGTCTGTGTGTCGCTAATATAAAGAGAGTTACCTTTGCCTAACAAATACAGTCGGCTATCTGTTGCTATGATTTTTTTAATAGTGAAGCCGTAATTATAATAATGCGTTCGATCATTCGCTATTTTTTCAACGGCTGCCAATAACCCAGCGTTATCGTCAGCAGTGATGGGTAGTATCAAAGTAGAGAGTTGCTCTAGCTTGCTCCGCTCCGCAGTTTGTTCGTGAGTATATTCTTGAAAGACTTGATCTTCATCGAGCCCACTCTCTAGGCGAGATTTAACCTTCTGATAAAGATATTCAGTATAGAGATTAACTTGCCAGCCTCCTAAATTTAACTCTTTTTCAGTAAAAATGCCGTGAATTGTACCTTCCACCTCTATCGGCGACTCCTCGAAACTACCGTCATTATCGGGATCAAGATTTTGCCCTCCTGTAGCTGTAACCAAATAGTATTTTTCACCTTTAATACACTCTTTTGGAATCAACACTTTTCCGGCGTCAGCATTACTCTGCGTGCTAGAAACACCGGAGCATGTATCCGATGTTTTGAGATTGCTTAGCGGAACAATATCGACCTTGGCATCACCGATGAATCCATTATTAGATAGGGGTATCTTCCGCTTCTGAGGGTCCAGTTCACCTAAAGAAATATTGCCGGAAACTGTAGTGGACAGTTCAATATCGTTGAAGTTTAGAATCTGTAATCCATGAGATCCTGTCGCGAGAAAGACTGTATTGCCCGAAATATCAAAATCGTGGGTCATCATAATGCCCCATTTCTGCCAATTAAAAAACGATTTGAAGAGATCTACAAGATTCAAATTGCGCAAAAAATCTAGGACTTTGGGTCCAACCACTTCATTGGCATTTGTGCTTATACGTTTATCTATAAAATAATGGAGTGCGACGTGATACATTTTTTCCAGCAAGTTTAAACCGTTCGCTGGGTCTAGAAATATTCCAGGTCTGATATTAAAGGCTGCTACAGATTTAACACCAAGAAATTCAAGTGTATTCACATCCCAAAATCTAAATTCGTCACGGCATTTTGTCATGATGAATTTGTCGGTGAAGCGAAGGGCTGTATGTTCTACACATATATCAAGAGATGCAGCAAGTCGTTCGGGTGAATCCGGATCTGTCATGTCGTAGGCAGAGTAGGTATGTTGATCACTTAAAACAAATAAGTGGTTGCCATGCGCTGTAAAGAGATTGTAACCATTATAAGGCTCTTTGTCGGTTTCAATACGAGCTTTGAAAAGAAACACTTGTCGTATACCCTCATCAAGCAGCTCTTCATTATTAGCATACTTCGTCATCGTGGGCACAATATTGTCGTATGTCAGTACGTTGTTGTACCAATAATATCGAGACTCATCTTTGAAATTCTTATTGGCTTGGTCTATCAAAGAGGAGGTTGGAATTGAAACACTATTCGATAATGAAATAATCTGCTGATTCCCGATATCAAATACTACCAAACCTCCAAAGGAGTGATCTGTAGATTCTGAGCCACCATCTTTCCAGACATACACTAAATTATTGGCAACGGACATCTCTGTGTAATCATTGTTTGGTAGATATTGGGATGCTATTTTTTCCAGACTAGAAGTGGAAATCGTTGTGACATAGTGATTCAAAAAATTATATTCGTTCATCTCTGCAGTGAGTAGTATCACCTGATCATTCGACAACTTAAGTTGTATTGCGTCAAAGGCAAAGAATTTGAGAAACACTGGTTGTGCTGGATCGCTTACATCAATTACATTGAGTCCACTTTCATTTGTATAAAACAGCTTACCGTTACCAATAACAAAATCTCGAATAGGCCCCGTGAAATACCTTCCTACGATTTCGGGATTTTCTGCGTCTGATACGTCGAAAAATAGCACCATACCGGGAGTTGCAACGTAGGCAATATTTCCTTCTACAATAACTCGCTCAGCACTACTTTTTGTATCAACATGACTGATCAACCGTTTATAGGTCGGAATGCTACTTTTTGCTAAGTTTTTGCCGTCGTGAACCAACTTGATAAATTCCCTCAGCTGAGCTGACGAGAAAAATGTGTTTTGATATGAGGATGAATTCGGGTCCCAAATAATGAGATCCGTGGCATTGATAAGGTCATCGCCATTAAGATCTTTGCCTAAAAGAATGGGGGCCATCTGGTCCATCGTTTCGAGAGTTTCGCTAATGGCATTAGTATCTAGTTCTGAAAATTGTAGTGCTCCGAATACATACTCAGTGATGGCTGAAGCATTCCACTTCAAAGTGACCATCTGCTCGCCCGTAATCAATAAGCGGGTAACGCCTTGCACTGGCAAGGGACCTTTTATGCCACCGCTGTAGTCTAGTGTATCTTCCCGATTCACAATGCCGTCTTTGTCTTCGTCTTCATCAAGATCTTCAATACCATTACCGTCTACGTCGGTATCGTTCTGATTGAGAATCCCATCGTCATCGATATCGATATCAAACCCTTCTGAGCCTTTTACTAAATAGAGTTTGCTCTTGTTAATAATTCCGTCTGGGATGGTAAATGTACCGGCCAGTTTGAGGTCTGTGCTTTCCGTCGTTGTGGTCGTAAAAATGGGTTTCGTTAAATCTTCCGTATCAAATACTTCAACCAGTGCTTTTATCACCGGCCCTAACTCAACCTGTCCTTCAATTGGCCCAGTGCCGGAGCCCTCAATACCTTCATCTACGGGTCCATCGCTTGAACCAACAATATCGCCATCAGTGGGGCCAACTCCCGAGCCTTCGACACCTAATTCATTATTGAGGTCGCCGGTAAAGTTGGCGACATTGTTTTGCTCCACAGTACCAACATCGGTGCCAGCACCACCGCCACACGCCAGTAGAAAACAACTGGTAAAAATGATTAAAAGCGCCCAGCGCAGTACAGCATTCATTCTTCTACTTCCTGTGATAGGTCTTCTTCAAAATAATAGAGGCCGACACCGGCGCGATATCGACCGTTGCCATTAATCTTGGGGTTATGATCGCGATCGTATTCGACGAGATACTTATCCATCTCAGTCAGGTATTTGAGCCCTTCC
>OBEQ010886998.1_pt1 | contig 13020 bp, 12 predicted proteins | sample 1670901 | NCBI WGS metagenome assembly OBEQ01 (sample SAMEA104232315, study PRJEB22302) | groundwater metagenome | biome: forest; feature: aquifer; material: groundwater | place: USA | collected 2011-08-07 | depth 5.4 m
ACGTTTCATACGGGGAGTAGCTCAGCCTGGTAGAGCACCTGCTTTGGGAGCAGGGGGTCGCAGGTTCAACTCCTGTCTCCCCGACTTTTGTTCGAGTAGCTCAGCCTGGTAGTTCGATCATTCTTTATTATCGTTTTCAGTCCTATATTGGATATCAACTGACCTTTGGGCTGCCACAATATTCAGGGGTAGAAAAATAATGAAACCCACCGATGATGAAAAAAATCTAAGCAAAGTTCCAGAGCTCACCCTCATCTTTTGGATTATCAAAATTGCAGCAACCACCTTGGGAGAAACCGGAGGGGATGCCGTCTCGATGTCGATGAATCTCGGCTATCTCGTGGGTACGGCGATCTTTGCAACCATCTTTCTCATTGCGGTCATCATCCAGATCAGATCCCCTCGCTTCCACCCTCTTATTTATTGGTCTACGATTATCGCAACAACCACTGTGGGCACGACATTGGCCGACTTTGCCGACCGTTCTTTAGGCATTGGTTATGTGGGTGGCAGTTTGTTGCTTTTTACTTTGTTGATAGGGTCTCTCGCCATTTGGTATTGGTCTCTTGGTTCTATTTCTGTTGATACAGTCAGAAGTCCGAAGACTGAGATGTACTACTGGATCACCATCATGTTTTCCCAAACTTTGGGAACCGCGTTGGGCGATTGGACCGCCGATACGGCAGGTCTGGGTTATCGTGGAGGCGCTGTCGTGTTCGGCCTTTTACTGGTTGTGGTGTGTGCGCTTTATTTCTGGACGCGTATTTCTCGCACATTCCTCTTTTGGGCGGCATTTATTTTGACCAGGCCGTTAGGTGCCGTCGTTGGTGATTTTCTGGATAAGCCAATCAGCTCCGGAGGCTTGGCATTGAGTCGTTATTCGGCATCGGCGATGTTGTTCCTATTTATATTAGGCTGCCTTTTTATTTTTCCACACCGGGCAAGCCGAAGGACCCACCAATAAGGACTTGTCTTTTAAATCTAAAGTAGCCAAACTTGTTGAGTATTGTCCCGATTCTTCCCGTAGGGCGTTTCTTCTTGGAGGAGGCACTATGGAAATCAAAGGCATAGCCAAAGAAAAGCAGGAGGCCTTGGAGGTCGCTGAAGAGGCCCGTGAGAAGCAATGGGAGTTTCCCAGTTTTACGGGAGAACTTTTCATGGGCCGGTTGCGGATGGATTTGATTTTTCCGTATCCAGACCAGCCTGAAGAGGATCGTCGGATTGGTGATGACTACCTCAAACTCATCGAAAAATTCCTCAAAGAAAATCTGGATCCCGATGAGGTTGATCGCACAGGAGAAATTCCCAAGGCTGTGATCCGCGGTCTGATGGAACTGGGCTCTTTTGGGATGAAGATCCCAAAAGAGTACGGGGGGCTTGGTCTCTCGCAAATGAATTACAACCGGGTCGTCTCGATGGTCTCGAGCTATTGCGCCTCGACAGCTGTTTGGCTCTCCGCCCATCAAAGCATCGGTGTCCCCCAACCTCTCAAACTCTTTGGAACTCCGGAACAAAAGAAAAAATATCTTCCCCTCCTGGCCTCCAGTGCCATTTCGGCCTTTGCCCTTACAGAACCTGGGGTGGGATCTGATCCAGCCAAGATGGAAACAACGGCAACACCTGTCGAAGATGGAAAATATTTTATCATCAATGGCGAAAAGCTCTGGTGCACCAACGGCCCTGTTGCCAACCTTATTGTCGTAATGTGTCGCACGCCTTCTATCACGATCCGTGGAAAAGAAAAAAAGCAGATTACGGCTTTTATTGTGGAGACCACGACTCCCGGATTTGAGGTAGTCCATCGTTGCGATTTCATGGGTCTCAAGGGAATTCAAAATGGGCTTCTTCGATTTAAGAATGTAAAAGTACCTCGAGAAAATATTCTTTTGGGAGAAGGCCAGGGGCTCAAGCTAGCCTTGGTCACTCTCAACACGGGACGGCTCACATTGCCGGCAGCTTGTGTGGGAATCGCCAAGCAGTGCATCAATATCACCCGGCGATGGGCGAATGAACGCGTGCAGTGGGGACTGCCGATTGGAAAGCACGAGGCTGTCGCGTCGATGATTGGCAAGATGATGGCCAGAACTTTTGCGATGGAGTCTATCACCTGGCTCGCATCAAGTCTCGTGGATCGCGGGGGAAGCGATATTCGTATTGAAGCCGCCATGGCGAAACTTTTTTGTTCTGAAATGGGATGGAAAATTCTTTCGGATACTTTTGGGATTCGTGGCGGCCGCGGTTATGAAACAGGTCCCTCACTCAAGGCACGGGGAGAGACCGGATTCCCCGTGGAACGCATGTTGCGTGATTTTCGAATCAACACCGTTATCGAGGGGTCGAGTGAGATTCTTCGGTTGTTCATCTCTCGTGAAGCCTTGGATCCTCACATGAAAGTCGCGAGTGTCATGCTGAATCCTGAAGCCCCCCTCCGGGAGAAGATGAATGGCTTTATGAAGATGGCCGGCTTCTACAGTCAATGGTACCCGGCACGACTTTTTCACTGGCCTGGATGGCCCAAACATTCCGAGTTTGGTGAACTCTCTTCTTATATTCGATTTGTGGATCGTCAAAGCAATCGTTTGGGCCGGACGATTTTTCATTGCATGGCTCGCTATCAGGCCACACTCGAACGCCATCAAAATATTTTGGGACGCATCGTTGATATTGGTACAGAGCTCTTCGCCATCGCCGCTTCATGTTCAAGGGCTTTGATGCTTCTCCAAAAAAATCCAAACGATCAAACACCTCTCACCTTGGCAAAACTTTATTTTCAACAAGCGCAACGCCGCGTCCATCAAAGTTTTCATGAGATCAGACACAACGATGACGCCTTCACTTACCAAGTAGCCCAGCAAATGCTCGATGGGGACATGGTGTGGATGGAAGATGAAATTATTCCCATTGAAGAAACAGTCTGAGTTCCATGGCAGGGGATTTAAAACGAAGCAGGACGCTGTTCGGGCTCTCGGGCTAAATTTTCAAAGCGCGTAAAGGAGTTCAAGAAGGTCAAGCGCACTTCCCCGACAGGTCCATTTCTTTGTTTGCCGATAATCACCTCTGCCGTTCCGCGATTGATCGTGTCACGATCGTAGACTTCTTCGCGGAAGAGAAAGAGAATGAGGTCAGCATCTTGCTCAATAGCCCCCGACTCGCGCAGATCGGCAAGAATGGGCTTCGGTGGTTTTCGATTTTCAACCATTCGATTCAACTGGGAAAGGGCAATCACGGGAATATTCAGCTCCTTGGCCAGGGCCTTGAGAGAACGCGAGATCTCCGAGATCTCACGCTCGCGATTATCCGTCTGCGTCAGTCCGCGCATAAGCTGGAGATAGTCAACCACAACCAGTCCAAGACCGTATTCCTTTTTCATACGTCTCGCCTTGGCCCTCATCTCCAGAATATTCATGGCAGGTGAATCATCGACAAAAATGGGGGCTTCAGAAAGCACCCCCGCCGCATCGGTAAGCCTTGCCCAATCACTCTGTGTCAGAAAACCGCCGCGGAGTTTTGAAGAATCGATGCGCGCCTCCATGCAAAGCATACGATGGGCCAACTGCTCCTTTGACATTTCAAGAGAAAAGATGGCACTGGGGATTTTCTTTTTGATTGCAGCATGAGAGGCAACACAGAGGGCAAAGGCCGTTTTACCCATACTGGGACGTCCGGCAACAATGATCAAATCAGAGGGCTGAAGCCCTGCCGTCATCCGATCCAGCTCCAGAAAACCGGTCGCAACACCCGTGACCATTTCCTGGCGTTCGGACATCTTTTCGATCATCTTGTAACTATGCATGACAATATCCTTCAGCGGATAAAAGGACTGACGAATACGCTTCTGCGCCACATCAAAAATAATCTTTTCGCTTTGGTCCAGAAAATGATCGACATCGGCATTGGACTCATAACCCCGCGTAACAATTTCTGTTGCTCCATGAATAAGGCGTCTCAAAATCGATTTTTCACGAATAATTTTTGCGTAGGTGGCGCTGTTGGCCGCCGTGGGAACGCTATCAACCAGGAGAGAGAGATAAGTACTTCCGCCTACTGCTTCGAGTTCATCTTGACCCTTGAGAAGATCCGTCAGGGTGACCAGATCGATGGGCTCTCCCTTCTCCGAGAGAACCAGCATCGCACGAAATATTTTACGGTGGGATTCGCGGTAAAAATCTTCAGATTCGACAAATTCGATCACCCGATTCAAGGCGTCATTTTCCAACATGATGCTGCCCAAAACCGACTGTTCCGCCTCTATATTTTGAGGCGGGAGACGACTCATGAGAGATTCTACTTTAGGCGCCTCTTGCATGGTGAACCCGTCGATTAAGATTTTTTGGTAACAACGACTTTCAAAGGAACAATCACATCCCCATGAAGATGGACCTCGGCTGTATATTCACCCAACTTGCGAACCTGTTCCTTCAGGAGAATCAATCGCTTATCCAGACTAAAACCCTGTTTTGAGAGCTCATCGGCAATCTCGCGCGTAGAGACAGAACCAAAAATCTTGTCCTCTTCGCCCGCCTGTTTTTCGACGGTAATCGACAAAGCCGTAATTTTTTGTCCCAGTTCTTCGGCTTCTTTTTTCGCCTTCTCCCGTTTGGCCTCGATAATCTTACGATCCTGCTCCAATTTTTTAAGATTGGACTCGGTGGCAGGGAGGGCCTTCTTGAGTGGAAAAAGGAAATTTCTTCCGAATCCATCCGCAACCTTTACCACATCCCCTGCCTTGCCCAAGGCGGGCATGTCTTCGTTCAATATCACCTGCATAAAGCCTCCTTGTATACTCAGAGGGAGATACCGCTCTCCCTCTGAAACTCCCATCTGGACTCTGGGGACCCATCGTTCGCTCCGCTACACCGAACGGCGTGAAGCCGATCGGTGTATACTCGCTCACTCTTGCCCTCTCAGGCCTGAAGGGCCGTTGAGGGGGAGGCTCCATGTGGCTTTGCCACTGGAGGGGGCGATGACCGGAGGAAATCCCTGCGGGACGCGAGCCCCTATAAAGACGGGGGAGACTACCTCGGCCCTGACAAAACCGCTATACTATTTTTTTTGCCTTCCTAAAATCAAACCAAAAATCGAAAATTCCCACAATAGCTATCACAATCCCTATAACCTGCAAAAAGAGGATCATCACCAGATAGGCCAATAATCGAAGCATGGGGGAAACCCGGCGAAAATAGAAAAATACAATAGACAGACCCTGAAAAAAATAAACCATCGCCAATACCAAGAGAATATTCAGTAAGACGGCCTCTAAATAGGCGTTCTGCATCAGGTACTCATTTAGAAAAAAGAGGGTCCCCACACTGATCGGGAGCCAGACCCATCCTTCCACCAGCCTCCAAAGAGGAAAACTCGTCCAATGAGAGAATGGTTTTGGGAGGGGGGACAAACGTCTCAAAAACAAGATATTGAGACTGATGATGACAAGACTCAGATTGATCCAAAGGGCAGGCATAATACTTAAAATTTGAGAAACCACCATAGGACCATACTGCTTGAGGTAGGCGATTTCATCACTACCCACTTTTGATTCCTCCTGAAACTGGGCCATCTGATTCATCAACCACTGAAAGATCCCACGCATTTCATCCAAAAGATGAATCCCCACCCCCTGGGCAACAATCGTGAGAAGAATACCTGGGATGAGTAAGGTGGCTAACAGAATTGCAAAAAAGCTTTTTTCAAGTGAAGCCATCAAACGGGATGCAACGCCAATCGCAAATCCGATACAACTATAGTAAAAAAAATAAATAAGGCTAAGCCCCATAATCTGCAAGGGCTCCAGATGGGAGTGCAAAGCCGCAAAGGGTAAAAATAACAAAGGGGAATGAGGAAGCCGGTAGAAAAGAAAAAGCGCACTGGCTGATAAGAAAAAAGAAACGACCGCCGACCAAGGGCTACGACGCGTAAACTGGAACGCCAAGGGTAATGGAGTAAAAACGACAAAAAATCCTGTCAGATAAAGAAATAAAGTGAGTCCCGCCGTGACCCCGATCGAAGCGATCGATGACCAACGGGCATCCCTGGAGGCTAGGATCATAAGATTTTACAACTGAGTCGTTGAGGCAAAAGGCAAAAGAGCTAAAATACGGGCTCTTTTAACCGATTCTTGCAGACGTCTTTGATGATAGGCACAGTTGCCTGTCACCCGTCTTGGAATAATCTTTCCCCGTTCTGTAATAAAAGGAATCAGAATCTTTGACTCCTTATAATCCAGGAAAAAATAAGGATCAGCACAAAACCGACAGGGCTTCTTCCGGGATGTCCTGCGAGCAGGCTGTGATGTTGTTGTCGATGCGGTCATATTCATGAGTATACCTCTTGAGCTCTTTCGTATCTTTCCGATTTTTCTGTATGGGGTTTTTCACCTGGACCTTTTTCGGCGTGAACTGTCAAAAAACGAATGGCTTCTTCTGAAAGGCGGAGATGTCTTTCGAGATCTTCAACAGCCTTCCCCGTCCCCTGAAAGTTAACCTGAAAATAATGGCCTCTTGTTTGTTTTGCAATAGGGTAGGCCAATTGCTTTTTTCCAAGATCTTTGACGCCCACTACCTGCCCTTGAGAACGTCCAATGATCTCGGCAATACGATCGTGAATCTTCTTGGTCCCTTCTTCTGTAAGATCGGGTCTTAAGATAAAGATGGTTTCGTATTCATTTACTTTTAACTTTTGATCCATAGAATCTCCTAAGGGCTTAACACCCACTGTTTTAATAATTCACAGGCTTCTTTGATAATATTTTTTACACTCTCTTTTTCACTCTTGCTAAAAAGCGAAAGCACATATCCTTCCACCTCTTCTTTTTTCTCCGGTCGTCCTATTCCAACACGTAATCGATGAAATGACTTGACTCCCAGACTTTCAATAATCGAATTCACACCACGATGGCCACCCGCCCCCGCCTGATAATCAGGCTTAATTCGGCCCAATGGCAGATCCAGATCATCATGGATAACAATCAAGCGTTGATCCTCCACTCGGTAGTAATCTTTCATCTCTCGAACCGCTTGACCCGAGAGATTCATAAAGGTCTGAGGCTCCTGCAAAAGAACGTCCCGACCTTTAAGAGAAACCTTGGACCAAAGTGAAGAGAACCCTTTTTTTGAAACCTGAGTTCCCAACTCCTCTGCCAAATGTTCCACAATCATAAAACCAATATTGTGACGCGTCTCCGTATACGGCGTTCCCGGATTTCCCAAACCTACAACTAAACGGGTATCCAATTATTTTTTCTCTCCTGGCTTCTTATCGCCTTCCGCCTTCTTCTCACCTTCAGCGGGAGCTGCAGCTGTTGTGGCTCCAGCACCTGCGGCAACCGCGCCTTCAACCGGTGCGGCGGCGGCCGGTTCTTCAACTACCTCTTCACGAGGAACCACAATCGAGACAATAGCAAAGTCAACATCATGGGGCGCTTCAACACCGTGGGGGAGTTTGATCTGATTCATATGAAGGCTCGATCCAACATCAAGTTCGGTAATATCAACCTCAATCACATCGGGAATATTACTAGGCAAACAATGAACCTCGAGCTCACGCCGGGCCTGTTCAACCAGTCCTCCCTTGGCAAGACCAATGGCCTTACCAACAATTTTAAGAGGAATTTTGACCGTTACCTTTTCTTTTAAATTAATCTTGAGGAGATCAATGTGGGTGATTTTTCTCTTCAAGCTATCCGTCTGATAATCCTTGAGCATCACCACGTGGGGATTTTGACTTCCTCCAGGGACATCAAGCTCAATCAGGACATTGAGTCCCAGAGCCTTGATCTTTGTTGTGAATTCTTTTGAATTGACCGAGAGAGCCAATGGATTCTCCCCATGCCCGTAAAGAACCGCGGGAATGAACCCATCCTTGCGAAGACGTCGATTCACACCCTTCTTCCCAACTTCTCTTGCATCTGCCTTGATCTTTAGTTTTTCCATAAGTCACCTTAAATAATTCATTAAACAAATAATGAGGATACTGATTCTCCTGTATGAATTCTTTGGATCGCTTCCGACAAAAGTTTTGCCACCGAGAGTATTTTTATCTTGCTACTCATCGCGGCCTTAGGACCCAAGGGAATGGTATCCGAGATGGCTACCATCTCCAGAGGGGATTCCTGAATTCTCTTCATCGCCTCACCGGAGAGGACTGCATGCGTACAGATAGCAATCACGGATTTGGCATTATTTTTCATAATGGCCTTGGCCGCTTGGGTCAATGTCCCCGCCGTGTCGCAAATATCGTCGACCAGAACAGCATTCTTCCCGCTCACATCACCGATCAGGTTCATCACTTCAGATTGGTTGGGACCTGTCCGTCTCTTGTCGATAACCGCAAGATCCACATTGAGCCTCTTGGCATACGCCCGAGCCCGTTCGGTACCACCCGCATCGGGAGTCACTATAATGAGATCGACCAGCTTCCTCTCCTTCATCATAAAATCTAGAAAAATAGGCGTCGCAAAAAGATGATCAAAGGGAATGTTGAAAAATCCCTGAATCTGCCCCGCATGCAGATCCATCGCAAGGATGCGATCGGCCCCCGCTGCCGTCAAAAGATCGGCCACCAGTTTGGAGGTAATCGGGGTGCGCGGAAGAACCTTCCGATCCTGACGGGCATATCCATAATAGGGCATCACCACCGTAATACGATCCGCCGAGGCCCTCTTCAGGGTATCGATAATAATCAAAAGTTCCATCAAGTTTTCATTAACGGGACTGCACGTCGGCTGGAGGATAAACACATCCTTACCTCGAACATTCTCATCCACCTCAACAAAAATTTCTCCATCGGAGAATCTTCGGATTTGGGAAGAGACGAGAGGCACACCGATTTCTTTTGAAATCTTCTTTGAGAGTTCAGGATTGGCGGTACCTGAGAAGAGCTTGAGTTGTTGGTCACTGGTCATAAGTTTATCGCTTTTAACTTTTTGGCTGCCCCAATTTTCTACTCGGGGGCGAGGAATCGAACCTCGATTCAGGGCTTCAAAGACCCTTGTCCTGCCGTTAGACGACCCCCGAAAATTTTCTGACGAAAATTTTCCCCGAAGAACGAAGAACGTGATCGGAGCCTCTCTTAGGACAAGCTCTCCGCCTTACACACCCACCAATTGGGATCTTTTTTTCGAAGTAATCTGTCGTACCCCTGGTCTCGAGATTCGCTGGTTTCAAAAAGCCCAAAAACGGTCGGGCCACTTCCACTCATCAGCGTCCCGAGGGCTCCTGCCTCTGAAAGCATCGCCTTCATCTGCACAAGAACCGGATAGCGGGGAAGAACGACCTTCTCTAAATCGTTTTCCAGGGGGAAATTCTTCAACCACCTGGCCAAGCCCCTAGAAAGGCCCGTAGAGCTATCATTGAGTTTATTTCTTGTCAACCGTGTCGATAGGCTATTTTTCCCGTCCCCTTCCTGATCGTACCAGCCATACACCTCGGGGGTTGAAACAGGAAATTTTGGATTGATCAAAATCAGGTAAAGAGGAGGCAAATGCCGCAGAGGAGTCAGTTTTTCACCAATCCCTTCGGCACTTTGGGGTCCTTGGGTTAAAAAGAAGGGGACATCGGCACCAATCTTTGTCGCCAAGTCATGGAGCCTTGTGGGAGAAATGCCCAATTTAAGGTATTGATTGAGACCTTTGAGAAGGCTCGCCGCATCACTGGAACCTCCCCCCAAACCCGCCGCTATGGGGATCTTTTTGTGGAGCGTCATCCTACAACCAAAATCTTTACCGCTTTCGGACTGTAACCCTTCAACCGCCTTCCAGAGGCTGTTGGAATGATCACAGGGGATCTCCGCACTCTCGGACCTGATCTTAATTCCCTTTGAAATGATCTCAACCTCAATCTGGTCGGCGAGGCTTAAAGGGACCATGATCATCTCGATGTCATGATAGCCATCGAGCCGTCGTCCCAACACCTTGAGACGCAAATTCACCTTGGCTGGAGCCACGAGAGAGATCTTGCTTTTTCCCTTCAAATCCATAGGATTCCCTCTCTATGTCCGAGGGAAACAAAAAAGTCAAAATAAGTGAACGCTCCAAGGGCAAGATACTCACCCTCTCTCATCTCACCGAGGGCTTTACCAAAAGTTTTGATGGGACACGGATTTGTTACCGTTCTTTTGGAAAAGGGGAGCCAGCCATCGTTTGTTGCAATGGATTAGGGGTGGGCACTTTTTTCTGGGCCCATCTTGAAAGATTTTTTCGGACAAAGCATCGCGTGATCACCTGGGATTATCGGGGCCACGGTCCATCAGAGCTCAAGAAAAATCCAAAAACTTACAACCTCCAAGCCCTCATCCAGGATTGCAAGGCCGTCCTGAATGCCCTTGAGGTCAAGCAAGCCATTTTTGTCGGACATAGTCTGGGTGCTCAATTACTTTTGGAAATGTACCGGCACTGGCCCAAGAGATTTGCCGGCTTGATTCTTTGCTTCGGTACCTACGGGCATCCCATGGACCACTTCTACAATACGCGGCTCTCCCGGTACCTGTTTGAATTGTGTTACCGATTAGGAACCAGGTTTCCCTCTCAAAGTAATTTTATCAGCCAGCTTCTCCTTGATAATCCTCTCTCCTTCTGGATGGGAGGACTGCTGAAAATTATGAATACGGGAATGATGAAAAAGGAAGACTCGGATCGTTACATCAAACATCTTCTCAAAGTCGATCCGCTCTTTTTTACCATGCTCCTCAAGAGCCTTCAGGGACATTCCGCCGAAGATATTCTCAAAAAAATCCGTACCCCCACGCTGATCCTAGCGGGAGAGATGGATCAGTTTACACCCAACTGGATCTCAAAAAAGATGCATCGTCTGATCCTGGATTCCGAGCTCCTTCTCATGCATAATGCCACCCATGCGGGACTTGCGGAACAGCCGGATCTGATCAATCTGAGGATTGAGAAATTTTTGAATGAGAGAATCAAATCCCGCCGACGCTGAATTTAATCCCATCCTTCGAGGCATCGGCAACAATCTTATCCCCTTCATGAAAATGCCCTTCGAGAATTTCCATGGAAAGTGGATCTTGCAGATATTTTTGAATGGCACGCTTTAAAGGGCGGGCTCCATAGACGGGATCATAACCTTGTTTGGCCAGAAATTTTTTGGCGGAAGCCGTCAAGGTGAGTTGAATTTTTCTTTCCAAAAGAAGTTTTTGAAGTCGACTCACTTGAATATCGACAATCTTCTCAATCCCCTTCTCGCTCAGGGCACTAAAAATAATGATGTCATCGATCCGATTCAAAAATTCCGGACGAAAATGAGAACGGAGATCCTCACTGGCAATATTACTGGTCATGATCAAAACCGTATTTTTAAAATCGACCACACGACCTTGTCCATCCGTGAGACGCCCATCATCTAACACCTGAAGAAGGACGTTAAAAACATCATGATGGGCTTTTTCAATTTCATCAAAGAGAACAACGGAATAAGGTTTACGACGAACAGACTCCGTTAACTGGCCCCCTTCTTCATAACCCACGTAGCCAGGAGGGGCACCAATCAAACGAGAGACAGAATGCTTCTCCATGTATTCGGACATATCAATGCGAATCATCGACTGGTCATTATCAAAGAGAAACTCCGCCAACGCACGAGCTGTTTCTGTTTTTCCTACACCCGTCGGGCCCATAAAAATAAAAGATCCGATAGGCCTATTAGGATCGGAAAGTCCGGCCCTTGAACGCCGAACCGCATTTGCTACTTTTTGCAGTACATCATCCTGACCAATCACACGTTCTTTGAGCCGCTCTTCCATGTGAATAATCTTTTGAACTTCACCTTCCAGCATTTTTGAAACAGGAATACCCGTCCACTTGGCCACAACTTCCGCAATATCTTCCGCCTCTACTTCCTCTTTCAACATCTTTAAATCTTTTTGGAGTGTGAGAAGATTTTTATTTTCCTTCTCCAATTCTTTTTGAAGCTCAAGAAGCTTTCCATATTTCAACTCAGCGGCACGGCCTAAATCACCGTGTCGTTCAGCCTGTTCCGCTTCGGATTTGGATTGTTCCATTTTTTCTTTGACCGAACGAATTTTCTGAATGGCTGTTTTTTCATTTTGCCAATGGGCTTTAAGTTTTGTGGACTCCTCTTTGAGGCTGGCTAATTCTTTCTCAATTTTTTCCAAACGTTCTTTAGAATGTTTATCCGTTTCTTTCTTGAGAGCCTGCTTTTCCACCTCGAGTTGCAAAACACGACGTTCTACCTGATCAATTTCTGTAGGGAGGCTATCAATCTCAATCCTTAATTTTGACGCTGCTTCATCCACCAAATCAATGGCTTTATCCGGAAGAAAACGATCGGAGATGTAACGATGAGAGAGAGTGGCGGCTGCCACTAAAGCAGAATCTTGAATTTTCACCCCATGATGAATTTCATATTTTTCTTTTAACCCACGTAAAATTCCGATCGTATCTTCGACCGTGGGCTCTCCAACAACCACAGGCTGAAAACGTCGTTCCAAAGCCGGATCTTTTTCCACATGTTTTCGATATTCATCCAAAGTCGTTGCGCCCACACAACGCAACTCACCACGCGCCAAAGCCGGCTTGAGCATATTGGCCGCATCGACAGCCCCCTCACCGGCCCCAGCCCCCACCAGCGTATGCAGTTCATCAATAAAAATAATAATCTCTCCATTCGATTCGGTCACTTCCTTAAGCACGGCCTTCAAACGATCTTCAAATTCACCACGATATTTCGAACCGGCGATCATCGAAGCTATATCAAGAGCCACGAGTCTTTTGTCTTTCAAACTTTCAGGAACATCTCCATTCGCGATTCTTTGGGCCAGACCTTCCACAATTGCTGTTTTCCCAACACCCGGTTCACCGATCAAAACAGGATTATTTTTTGTGCGACGTGACAGCACCTGCATCACACGACGCACTTCCTCATCACGACCAATCACCGGGTCCATTTTTCCACGACGTGCCTGCTCGGTAAGATCACGTCCAAAACGCGCCAACGCTTGATAACGACTTTCGGGATTTTGATCCGTAACACGATGAGATCCACGAATCTG
>OBEQ010610564.1_pt1 | contig 13019 bp, 8 predicted proteins | sample 1670901 | NCBI WGS metagenome assembly OBEQ01 (sample SAMEA104232315, study PRJEB22302) | groundwater metagenome | biome: forest; feature: aquifer; material: groundwater | place: USA | collected 2011-08-07 | depth 5.4 m
CAGATCGGGGAACAGGCGCATCATCATCACCGTGGTCAGCATCATCGTGCAGCTGTCGGCCGAGCGGTACACGCAGGTCACCGAGATGTTCTTCCGCGACCGCATCAACATGGTCGTGATGGGCTTCTACGTGGTCGGCTGCATGGTCGGCATCTTCACCGCCTTCTCGCTGGGCGCGAACAGCTTCGTGCCACGCATCTCGCTCATCGTGGTCATGGTCGTGGCGCTCATCGGCTTCGGTCTGATGGCGCCCTACTTCGCCTATGTGTTCGACTTCCTGCAGCCCGAGAACATCATCCAGCGCATCCGCAAGGGTGCGTCGGACGCCGCCGAGAGCGGCCTCTCCACCGCCGTGCGCGACGACCGCGACGAGGCGCAGGCCGCGTCGCTGTCGGGCCTCGAGCAGCTGACCGACATCACCATCAACTCGATCAGCGGCAAGGACAAGATCATCGCCACCGCCGGCGTCGACGCGCTCAAGGACCTCGCGGTCGGCTACCTCAAGCAGAAGCGCAACGGCAACGTGGCCTGGTTCGCCATCGGCCCGCGCATCCGCGCCAACCCCGACTTCGTGTCCATGTCGCCCGAGTCGCTCGACGACCTGGAAGAGCGGCGCAACTGGCTCGAGTTCAAGGTGCTGCGCCAGTACCAGTCGATCTACTCCGAAGCGCTCACGCAGATGCGCGACATCAACTACGTGCTCGCCATCGACACCCGCTACATCGGCGAGGCCGCCATCCGCGTCGGCGATCCCGAGGTGCTGCGCCTGGCGGTGAAGTTCTTCAACACATACATGCGCGCCACGCTCAACGCCAAGGACGTGCGCACCGCCTACAACGTGCTCAACCAGTACCGCCAGCTGGCCGAGGCCGTGCTGCGCGCCGGCTGGCACGAGAAGGCGATCGAGCTGGCCGGCTTCCTCAAGTACTACGGCCACCTCAGCTTCAGCATGAAGCTGCCCTTCGTGACCGAGACGGTGGCCTACGATCTGTGCGCCCTGTGCGAGGTCGCCCACGAGGCCCAGTCGGCCGCCGAGGAGCGCCTGCTCGACATCTTCCTCGAGGTCGACCAGCCCGAGCACGAGGGCGAGGTCCACGACACCGGCCTGCGCGGCGTGCGCAAGGCGCAGGTCAAGCTGGCCACCTACTACCTGGTCAAGAACGCCGAGTCGCTGGCGCGCCGCATCTGGGAGGACATGGCGCACGAGCGGCCCGAGCGGCTGCGCTCGATCCACGAGGAGCTGGCCGGCGTCACCTCCAAGGATTTCTGGGAGATCATCGACCGCGGCACCAACTTCGACTACTTGCCGCCCGAGCGGAAAGAGGCGCTCGAGCGGTTCTTCGCCTGGGACGCTGCCAGCAAGGTGGCGCCCGTCGCTCCGAAGGAGGCCATATGATGAGCTTGGTTCGATCCCGTTCCCATCTGCGCACACCGCTTGCGACGGCAGCGCTCGCGCTCGCATCGCTGCTCCTGAGCTGCGGCGGCGGCGAGCTGCCCCGCCCGCGCCCGGTCACCAGCAAGCTCGACGAGGTCTACATCGCGCGCGTGCCACCCGCCGAGCGCCCCGAGGTCAGCACCACGCAGAACGAGTTCCAGCTGGCGCGCTCCAACAAGATGACCGCCGAGGACGAGTTCAACAAGGCCAACACCGACGTGCGCCTGGCCGAGGCCGAGGTGGAGAAGGCGACCATCGAGGAGCGCAGCGCCAACCTCAAGAAGAAGGACGCCGAGTCCACCCACGACATGACCCAGGTCAACGCCGCCGCGGCCGAGGTGCGCGCCGCCGAGCTGGGCCGGCGCGCCGCCGACAAGCACGTGGCCTTCGCGCGCGCCCGCCGCGACTACCTCAAGATGGTGGTGCGCTACCACGAGTTCGAGGTCATCAACAAGGAGGCGCGCTTCGAGCTGGCGAAGGCCAAGGTGGCGCGCAGCAAGAACATCCGGCCCGACACCGGCTTCGCCTTCGAGGCCTTCGAGTCGCAGCAGAAGGACCGCAGCGAGTCGGCGCAGCGGGCCAAGGCAGACGCCGAGCGGCTGCGCGGCCGGGTGATGGAGAAGGAGAAGGAATGGAAGGACGCCGAGAAGGAGTGGAACTCGGCGCGGGGCGTGGCCGCGCCGCCGGCTCCCGCCACCGAGCTCAAGGGCGAGCCACCGGCTGGCCAGCCGACGCCGCCCCCGAACCAGTAGTCACAAAACTGAGCCCCCCGCGCCTCGTCTGCCCCCAGGCAGCGAGGCCTGGCCATCTCAGTTGGCTGGTTTCCATCGTCCCAGTCCCACTCCCGCACGCCAAACCACACGCAACTACGCGAAACTACTGAGCCGCTGCCCAGTGTCTGAACTGGCACGTCGACTGCTACAGTCGGCAGGCACGATGCCCGGCCTTTCTCGCAGGAAGTTCCTCAAAGTATCGGCGGCGGGCGTGGGTGCAGCGCTCCTGCTCTCGCGCAAGTCGGCCTTCGCGGCGCCCTTCGGTGAGTTCCCCGCCGGCGCCATCCCCAAGGCCTTGCCCGTCGAGCGCCGCGCCAAGCGCGTGCTCGAGGTCTTCCTCTACGGCGGCCTCTCGCCCTGGGAGTCGCTCTACCTGGTCGAGGAATACGGCAAGCCCACCGACCCGCTGCGTCCGTTCCAGCAGTTCTACACCTTCGACGCCGGCTCGCCTGCCAACGGCATGACGCCGCGCCGTGCCATGACGCGCTGCGGCCTGCCCGCCACCGAGCCGTTCGGCACCGTCTTCGCCAAGGACGCGCTGGGCAAGGACGTCAAGCTGGGGCCGTTCGCCAGCGTGCTGCGCGAGCGCACCGACATCATCGACCGGATGCGCATCCTGGTCAGCGCGCACAACCTCGAGCCGCACGAGGCCGCCATCCCGCTCGCGCTCACCGGCAAGGCGGTCGGCTCGCCCACCATGGCCGGGCTGGGCACGCACATCCAGCGCTTCCTCACCGACAAGCCCGAGTCGGGCCGCAAGTCGCCCTACTCGTACGTCTTCTCCACCGGCGGCCTGCCCGGCGACAACGTGAACGCGGCCTTCGCCACCGGCATGCACCCGGGCCGCGCGCGTCCGCTGCGCATCAAGATCGACGAGGCCGAGCGGCTCACCGGCCTGCTCGGCCGACCCACGCTCGGGGCGGCCGACGCGCGCGCGCACCACGACGCGCTCATCGCCGCGTACACGCAGCAGTACCAGCAGCGCCTGGTCTTCCCTGGCCGCAGCGAGGCCGCGCGCAGCTCGCGCCTGGCCGATCTGGCCCAGGCGAGCATCAACGTCTCGCACGCCGACGCGGTCGCCGGCGTCATGGCGCCGCAGTTCTTCCAGCCGGTCAACTCGGTCGTGTGCACCGACGGCAACATCAACATCCCGCTGATGAGCTTCAAGCTGGCGGCGCACCTGCTGACGCACCCGAGCGAGCCGGCCAGCTACGTCTGCGTGGTCGACACCGGGCTCGAAGAAGCCTCGGGCGGCGGCGGTTACGACACGCACACCGAGAACTCGGCGGTGCAGGCGCGCAACCTGCGCAACTGCTTGCAGCAGCTGACCGCCATCATCAACAAGCCGGGCGAGCACGACCCGGGCAAGATCGACCTCAGCGACACGCTCATCATCCTCAACACCGAGTTCGGCCGCACGCCCCTGTCGCAGGACAACGGCGACGGCCGCAACCACCATCCCTACGGCTACGCGACCGCGATTATCGGCGGGCCCATCGATTCACGCTCCATCGTCGGCGCCATCGGGCCCGATGGCTTCGCGAGCACGTTCGTCAAGCCGAGCGAGCAGCGCATCGCCGCGCTCCTGGCCATGGGCATCTGGCCCTTCTCGCCCGAGGCATTCGGGGTCTCCGACGTCGACGGTGCGACCGAGGAGATCGCCGCGGTCGAGAAGGTCACGCAGCGCGTGCTGGGGGTGACGCTGTGAAGAAGCTCGTGCTCATCGCGACCCTGCTCGCGTCTGCATCCGCGCTGGCCGCCTGCGGCGGCGGCGGCGGCGACGACGACGGCCATGACCAGCCGCCCGACGCAGGCGTGCTCGACTTCAGCAAGTGCACCGGCTCGGACGAGTCGTTCGTGCGCAACGCCTCGCTCGCGCTCATCGGCCGGCGCCCGCTGTCGGAGGCCGAGGTCGACGTCTACGCGCAGCTCCTGCGCGGCGTGAAGGCGAAGGACGTGGCCGCCGGCCTGCCCGACGACCCGCAGCACGCGCGCCGCGTGGTCGCGCGCGCGCTCATGCAGAACCCCGAGTTCGTCGCGCGCTGGGAGCGTTACTTCATGGATCGTCTGCGCGTGCCGCGCGCCGACGACCAGGCGATGCGAGGCTGCTACGGCGTGAGCAAGCGTCAGCCCGACCATGGCGAGCTGGCGCGCGCGGTGGTCGCGGCCACGGCGCACACGCCGGTCGCGGGCGGCAGCTTCACCATGCGCGACCTCCTGCACTCGTCCATCGAGGCCGACGACGTCACGCCGGTCTACCGCGGCCACATGTTCGCGCTGGTGTCGAAGCCCATCCCCGCCGCCAACGTGTCTGATGTGCAGGCCGAGCTGGCGCGCCGCGAGGACTTCGGCAACTCGTTCGACTCGGTCTACCTCAACCGCGACATGGTCTGCCTGGGCTGCCACAACAGCGAGTTCTCGACCACCGACCGCGACGATCCCAGGGAGGACCGCTTCTGGCCGGTGCCCGGCCTGTTCGAGAAGTCGCTCTACGGCGCCTCCACCGGCAGCGAGCCGCGCCGCGCCCACGCCATGTTCCGCTACCAGGATTTCGTCTCCGACAACGACTCGGCGCAGCGCCCGTGGGGCTGGTCGCCCGACTGCGGCAAGTTCGCGCCCAGCGTGGGCGACGATCCCGCCGGCATCGACGCCGCCTTCGCCAAGCTGAGCGGCAAGCGCACCACCGTCTTCGACACCGAGGCCGCGCTCGCCCACGGCTTCAGCGTGCTGCGCGAGGACGGTCTGGCGCTGGGCGCCGGCAACGTCATCGCCGATCCCGACGTCGCCTTCGCCTACCTCGTGGCCATCAACATCGTCGACGGTGTGTGGTCGGAGGTGACGGGCGGCTCGCTGGTCATCGCCAACTACTTCCCGCGCAACGAGGCTTCGCGCGACATCCTGCACCTCTTGACCGAGAAGTTCGTCGCCTCCAAGTTCTCGATGCGCGCGCTGCTCGAGGAGATCGTGGTCGGGCCGTACTTCGATCGTCTGCCGCCCGCGGCCGGCTGCGGCGCGGGGCCGTACAACATGCCCGCGGTCTACGACCCGTGGGTCAAGAGCGACTCGGTCGAGGAGCGCCGCGGCAACGGCCCGGGCGACGGCGTGCACGCGCTGACCACGCGCACCGCGGCGCACGCCGTCTACCAGGCGCTCGGCTGGGCCACCACCCGGGTGCAGGACTTCCCCTCGCCGGGCGAATGCGACCTGAGCGACTGCAACGCGCTGGGCAACTTCTGCCAGCAGCAGCAGGCCTGCTGCAGCGAGTACCACGACTACTGCGAGCTGCACCGCACGCCGCCCAGCGCGGCCGCCTTCGAGGACGAGCGGGCCTTCCAGAGCGGCACCGGCATGTTCATCACCAACGCCGAGCGTGGCTTCCGCGGCATGGAGTTCCAGGCGCGCCTCGAGTGGGAGAACCGCTTCGCGCGCTGCAGCGCTCCCGCCGTCCTGGGCGGCAGCGCCGCGCCCGACTTCATCGACGGCCTGCTGACGCGGGCGGCCGCCCTGCCCGACGCGACCCTGCGCGACCTGGTGCTGGCGCTCAAGGATCGCCTGGTCGCGGATCCGGCCATCGGCGCCGACGGTGAGCAGGCGGCGCTCGAGGCCATCCTGGGCGCCGGGCTCGACACTCCCGCCGCCGGGCTGGCCGGCCTCGAGGACAAGGTGCGCCAGGTGTGCGGCGCGCTGGTGGCATCGCCACTGTTCCTGCTCGCGGGACAATCGTCACAGGTGGCGGCGCCCGTACCGCGCCTGACTCCCAGCGAGGCGGGCTTCGAAAGCGTATGCGCCGCCGTCGCAAATCGTCCCTTGCCCGACCAGCTGAGCGTGAGCTGCACCGCCGGAACCCTTACTGTCAATTGATCTTGCTGGCTTACGCCGGCTAAGATGCTGGGCGGTGGAAGACGCCCAGGCGGTTGCACACGAGGAATCACCTCGGGTCCTCGTGGTGGATGACGAAAAAGTCATCCGCGAGATCCTGAGCGATTTCCTGACGATGGAAGGTTACGTCGTCCGCACCGTCGAGGACGGCATGGCCGCATTGCGCGAGCTGCAGCTGCGCCCGTACGACTTGGTCATCTCGGATCTGAAGATGCCGCAGATGGGTGGCATCGAGTTGCTCGAGAACATCTCGGCCAAGAACCTGAATGTTCTGACGGTGATCATGACCGGTTTCGGCACCGTCGAGACCGCCATCGAGGCCATGAAGAAGGGCGCGTACGACTACATCCTCAAGCCGTTCAAGGTCGAGGAGGTGGTGCACGTGGTCCAGCGCGGCCTGGATCGCCAGCGGCTGCAGGCGGAGAACATCCGCCTGCGCGAGGCGCTCTCGCTCTACCGGGTCTCGGAGGCCATCGCGACCTCGCTCGACCTCGAGCAGGTGCTCGACGTGATCATGGCCGCCACGGTCGAGGAGACCGGCGCCGACGTGGTCACGCTGTACCTGCGCCATCCCAAGACGACCAAGTTCGAGGAGCACTCCAAGCGGGTCGCGCGTCACGCCGAGAGCACCGCCGACACCGGTAACATCGACCTGGGCGAGCTGGAGGCCTTCCACCGCAGCGACAAGCCGCTGCTCGCGCACGGCATCCGTGCCAGCCGCTTCTTCCAGCGCGCGCCCGACGTGCGCCGCCTGGTCTCGTTCGCGTCGGTGCCCATGCGCATCGGCGACCGCATCATGGGCTTCCTCAACGCCTACTCGTACACGCGCGGCAAGAAGTTCGACGAGGGCCAGCGCAAGCTGCTGGCCATCCTGGCCTCGCGCGCCGCGGTGTCGATCGACAACGCGCGTCTCTACGAGGACATCGTGGGCAAGAACCGCTCGCTGGCGCAGGCCAACATGTCGCTGGAGGAGAACTTCCGCCAGACCATCGTCGGCTTCGCCCACGCGCTCGACGAGTCAGACCGCTACACGCGCGGCCACTCCGAGCGCGTCGCGCACTACGCCATGCTGATCGCGCGTGGCCTCGAGCTGCCCGACGGTGAGGTCGAGACGGTGCGCCAGGCCGCGCTCATGCACGACATCGGCAAGATCGGCATCCGCTACGAGAAGCTGAACAAGCCGGGCAAGCTGACGCCGGAAGAAGTCACGATGTTCCGCACCCATCCGGCCAAGGGCAAGCGCATCCTCGAGCCCATCCCGTTCATGCAGAACCTGATCCCGGGCTGCTGGTGCCACCACGAATCCTACGACGGCGGCGGCTACCCGCAGGGCCTCATGGGCGAGAACATCCCGCTCATCGGCCGCGTGGTCGCGGTCGCCGACGCGTACGACGCCATGACCTCGGATCGCTCGTACCGCAAGGCGCTGCCCCACGACGTCGCGATCAACGAGCTCGACCGCTGCAGCAACGTGCAGTTCGATCCCAACATCGTGGACGTGTTCCTGCGCGTGATCGTGAAGTACCGCAAGGAAGCCATCACGGCGGGCATCGAAGTGCCGCGCTAGCCAGCGCGGCTCGCGTCAGCCTGCTACTGGCAGACCGTGGCTTCGAGCGCGATGGTGTCGAGGAAGAAGCTGCTCGCGTTGATGAAGTCGGTGAGCGCGCGCAGGCGCAGGCGGATGGTCTGGCCGGCGTAGTTGCCGGTGACCGGGAAGTCGAAGGCCGTCCACGTGGTCGTCTTGGCCGCGTTGGTGAATACGGGCGCGCCGCCGATCGACTCGAGCACGTTGGTGCCCGTGGCGCCCAGGATCTCGAAGGTCAGCTTGTCGTAGGTGCCGTTGTCGGTCTCGAGCGTCTCGATCCAGCGCTGGCCCTTGAAACGCAGGCCGGTCGCGCTCGCGGGCACGATGATCGTCTGGGTCAGCTGGTCGTCGCCGCTGTTGTAGCCGCCCAGCCAGGCGGCGAAGGTGCCCGAGTGCGCGGCGTGCATCTGCAGATTGGTTCCCGCCAGGATGATCTCGCCGGCGCCGCCGACCTCGGCCCACATGGTGCCGGGGCCGGTGTCGAAACTGGCGTTCACGAGCAGGTTCGTGGTCGTGGGCGTGCACGGCACGGCCGCGTCGGGCGGGTGGGTCACGGCGGCGTCGGGCGGATGCGGCACGGCCGCGTCGGGCGGCATCACCGCCGCGTCAGGGTCGGGGTGCGGGATCGCGGCGTCGGGGCTGGCGTCGGGCCGGGGCGCCGCGTCGGGATCCATGGGATCAGCGTCGACGGTCGACTTCGAGCCATCGGGCGCGGTCGAGTGGCCTCCGTCGTTCTCGAGCGGGTTGGTGGTGGCGCACGCCACCAGCGCCGAGAGGGCGAAGACTCCGATCCAGCCGGTGCGATGGTACGGCGACATATTCAAGCGACTCCCAGGGCTGCCTATTTACAGCGGCACTATAGTCCGGAGCCAAAAATTTGCCCCCTGACCCCGCCTGACCGAATGATTTTGGACATGCGTCCGACTGGAAGGGTCTTGCTCAAGATACCCCTCAAGACCATCGGCGACCGGCGCGCCCGGCGTGCGATTCCCACCGTGCCACCGACGGAAACCGAGTTCACCGACGACGAGCTGAACGTGTTCCGCGGGCTCGAGCGACGGCTTGCGCAACGAGCCGGAAACACACGCCCCGGGCGATAGAAATGGCTACCTGACGACGGCCGCGGCCGCGCTGGCCGGCTCCGAGGCCGTCTTTTCCCAGGCGCCGCCCATGAGTGCCAGGCCCGCGGCCACGACCACGTCGGAGGACACGACCGCGGTCGGCTGCTTGGACAGCCGGCGGGTGAACTCGCGCCGCACCAGCGGCACCAGGTTGGTCCCGCCCACGAGCAGGAGCTCGTCGAGGATCTGGGCCGGCCAGTGCGCCGCGGCGAGCGCGCGCTCGGTCGCCGCCATGGCGCGGGCGACCAGCGGCTGCCAGTACGGCTCGGTGGCCGCACGCGCGAGCGTGAGCTCCAGGTCGCGCGCGACGCCGTCCTTCACGTAGGCGCCGGGTAGCTGCAAGAGCGCGCTCGGCTCCGACGAGAGGCGGCGCTTGGCCGCCTCGCAGTGCCGCACCAGCTCGCTCCACAGCACCTGGTCACGGTGCAGGTCGACGCGCTCGCTGCGGAAGACCTGTCCGGCCACCGCCTCGGCGAGCGCGCTGTCGAAATCGTCGCCGCCCAGCAGCGGCTCACCCGCCGCGCCCACCACCTGCAGGCGGTCGGGACGCTGCATGAGCAGCGAGCAATCGAAGGTTCCGCCGCCGAAATCGCACACCAGCACGCGGCGCGGCTGGGTCGCCGGCGGCAGGCGCGCGCCCCACGCGGCGGCAACCGGCTCGTAGACCAGGCGCGCCGCGACGAAGCCGGCCAGCTCGGCCGCCTTGCGCAGGGCGTCAGGGTAGCCGGGCGCGGTGTCGACCGGCACCGACATGGTGGCGCGAGTGATCGCCGCGCCTACACGCGCCTCGGCCAGCTGGCGCAGGTGGGCGAGCAGCGCGGCCACGATCTGCAGCGGCGCGTAATCGACGTCCTTCACCCGCACCAGCACCGAGTCGCCCGGACCCTCGACCAGGCGGTAGCCCACGCCCTGGTCGAACGTGCGCACCTCGGGGTCGGAGAAGGGCCGGCCGAGGATGCGCTTGATCGACGACACCAGGCGCTCGGGGTCGCGGCGCACACCCTCGGCGCGCCGGCTGCCCACCTGCAGGTCGCCGCGCTCGGGCACGTACACGCTGCTCGACACGTGGGTACGACCCTCGTCGACGATGAGGCTGATACGGCCGTCGACGAGGATGGCCGCCTTCGAGTCGCAGGTGCCGAAATCGATGCCCAGGGCTGGTTCGGCGCGGGTCATGGACACGGCAGCTACATCGGCCGCTTCTGCGCCAGCTTGAGCCCGGACGGCGGTCGGGCGACAAATCCATGACAGGGCCTCAAGTCGTCCGCCTGACGGCCGATGCTTCCCGTCGCATGCCGCGCAACCTCTCAAAGATCTTGCTGGTCGACGACGAGCCGGATATCCGGCGCATCGGCCAGATCAGCCTCGAGCACGTGGGCAAGTGGATCGTGGTGCAGGCGCAGTCCGGCCTGCAGGCGCTCAGCCTGGCCGCGCACGAGCAGCCCGACGTCATCCTGCTCGACGTGATGATGCCCGACCTCGACGGCCCGGGCACCTTCGCGCGCCTGCGCGAGGATCCCGCCACCGCCGGCATTCCGGTCATCTTCATGACCGCCAAGGCGCAGCCGCACGAGGTCGCCTCGTACCGCGCGCTGGGCGCCGCCGGCGTCATCGCCAAGCCATTCGATCCCATGACCTTGCCGCGCGACGTGCGCAGCATCGTGGAGGCGCTGGGGAGCTGATGCCGTCGACCGTGAGCAGCCCGTCGCCCGACGAGGGCCACACCTCGCGCCCGAGCACGCCGCTCGAGCAGCTGGTGCGCGCGCTGTTCGACGGCTCGGTGGCCATGGCCATCAGCGACGCCGACGGCCGCCTGCTGCGCGTGAACGACAGCCTCCTGTTCATGACCGGTCACGACCCCGACGATCTGGTCGGTCACATGGGCGTGGAGATCGGTCTCTTCCCCGATGCGGCCGTGGTCGCACGCTGCCTGCGCGCGGTGCGCCGCGGCACCCAGGTGCGCGACACCGAGATCGCCTTCCGCTGCAAGGACGGCCAGACGCGCCACGCGCTCACCTCCATCGATCCGGTGCAGATCGGCGGCGACACCCACGCCATCTGGCTGTTCGTCGACATCACCGCGCGCAAGCGCGCCGAGGCCAAGCAGCTCGAGTACGAGCGCGAGCTCAAGGCCTCCAACGCGCTGCTGCGCGGGCTGTCGAGCGCGCAGGCTGCCTTCATCGGCGAGGGCGAATCGCGCCGCGTCTTCGACGATCTGCTGGCCAGCCTGGTCGCCGCCACCGGCAGCCAGTTCGGCTTCATCGGCGAGGTCCAGCACACCGAGAGCGGCGCGGCCTTCCTGCGCACCTACGCCATGACCGACGTGGCCAGCAGCGAGGACGAGCAGGCGCTCTACTACAAGCACCAGCGCGACGGCCTCGAGTACCACGACCTGCACACGCTCTACGGGCCGGTCATCGCCGACGGCGTGCCCGTCATCATCGACGACATGGCCGGGCAGACGCTGGGCCTGGGCGGTCTGCCCCCCGGTCATCCCGCCGTGTTCACCTTCGCCGGCCTGCCCGTCCTGGGCGCGGGCCGCTCGCCCGTGGGCGTCATCGGCCTGGCCAACCGCGCGGGCGGCTTCCCCGAGGCAGTGCTCGATTCGTTGCGCCCGTTCGTGGCCGGCTGCGGCACGCTCATCCAGGCGCAGCAGTCGCTGCGCCAGCAGCGCCTGTCCGAGCAGGCGCTGCGCGAGAGCGAGGAGCGCTTCCGCCTGCTCGTCGACGGCGCGCACGACTACGCGCTGCTCATGCTCGATCCCTACGGGCGGGTCAGCAACTGGAACGCGGGCGCCGAGACGATCACCGGCTACAACGCCGCGGCCGCCGCCGACATGCACTTCTCGCGCTTCTACACCGAGGAGGCCATCGCCACGGGCGCACCCGAGGCCGAGCTCGAGACCGCCGCGAGCCGCGGCCGCTGCGCGGTCGAGGGCTGGCGCGTGCGCCAGGACGGCACGCGCTACTACGCCTCGGTGGTGCTGACCGCGCTGCACGACGCCGACGAGGTGCTGCGCGGCTACGCCCAGCTGACCCGTGACATCACCCAGCGGCAGCAGCTCGAGCGCATGAAGAACGAGTTCGTCTCGACGGTGTCGCACGAGCTGCGCACGCCGCTCACCGCCATCCGTGGCGCCATGAGCCTGCTGCAGGGGGGCGTGATGGGCGCGCTGCCCGCGGCGGCGCTCGAGCTGGTCGCCATGGCCAACACCAACTGCGAGCGCCTGGTCCGGCTCATCAACGACATCCTCGACATCGAGAAGATCGAGGCCGGCAAGATGGAGCTGCGCCTGGGCTGGCTCGAGCCCGAGCGCATGGTCGCGCGCACCATCGCCGATCTGCGCGCCATGGCCGAGGAGGCCAAGGTCGAGCTGGCGCACGAGATCGCGGCGGCCGGCAAGTGGCGCGGCGACGAGGATCGCGTGATCCAGGTGCTGACCAACCTGGTCTCCAACGCCATCAAGTTCTCGCCCGTGGGCGGACGCGTCGTGGTGCGCGTGACGCCGGGTGGCGAGCCGGGGCGCCTGCGCGCCGGGGTGAGCGACCGCGGCCCGGGCATCCCGGTCGACCAGCGCCGCCTGCTGTTCGGCAAGTTCCAGCAGCTGGACAGCTCCGACTCGCGCAAGAAGGGTGGCACCGGCCTGGGCCTGGCCATCAGCAAGGCGATCGCCGAGCAGCACGGCGGTAGCATCGGCGTCGACAGCGAGCCGGGCGTCGGCTCCACGTTCTGGTTCGAGCTGCCCTGCGGGGAGGGTGGATCGTGAGCAGTAAGGTCCTGGTCGTCGATGACGACGCCTACTTCCGGGCGCTGGTGAAGAACCTGCTCAGCGAGCGCGGCCACGAGGTCGTCGAGGCCCACACCGGCAAGGCCGCGACCGCGGCCCTGGCCAGCACGCGGCCCGACATGGTCATCGTGGACGGCCTCTTGCCCGACACCGACGGCATGCAGTGGATGAGCGCGCGACGTCAGGCCGGCGACCGCACGCCGTTCGTGTTCGTCTCGGCATACTGGAAGGATTTCGACAGCTTCAAGAAGCTGACCGCCCAGCTCGGCGTGGCCATGGTGCTGCACAAGCCGATCGCGCAGGCCACCTTCTGCGACCAGATCGAGGCCGCGCTGGAGAGCTCGGGCGCGCGCGTGAAGCCATCGGGTACCAAGCCTCCGCCGGTGGTGGTGGAAGCGAAGATCGCACCGCCGCTGCCTGGGTCGGCTCGTCTGCTGCC
>OBEQ011079484.1_pt1 | contig 13018 bp, 9 predicted proteins | sample 1670901 | NCBI WGS metagenome assembly OBEQ01 (sample SAMEA104232315, study PRJEB22302) | groundwater metagenome | biome: forest; feature: aquifer; material: groundwater | place: USA | collected 2011-08-07 | depth 5.4 m
CGAGAAGTACATCGGCGACGCGGTGCTGGCGGTGTGGGGCGCGCCCGAGGCTCACCCCGACGATGCGGACCGTGCCGTCCGCGCCGCGCTGGAGATCCGCGAAGCGCTCGCCCGCCTCAACGCGGCTGGCCGCCTGGACCCGCCGCTCCGCGTGCACATCGGCCTGAACTCGGGCTGCGTGGCCGCGGGCGCGATCGGCTCCGCGCGCTACCGGCAGTTTGCGGCCGTCGGCGACGGCACCAACATCGCGAGTCGCGTCTGCCAGCTGGCCGAGCCGGGCGAGGTGCTCATCGCGCAGAGCACGCTGGAGCGGCTGCTCCGTCGCGTCGCCTGCGAAGGCCTGCCGCCCTGCTGGGTGAAGGGCAAAGCGGACCCGCTCAAGGTGTACCGCCTGCTCGACGGCGGCGCGGCCGACCCGCATGCGCCGGTCAGGCCCCGCTCGGAAAGACCACCGTGGTGAAACGCGTGTTCGCGTTCGTGCCATCGGTTCGAGATCTTGACAAACGTCACGCTGCGGCCTAGAGTCGCGGCGCACCTTTAAACGGCCGAGTCGCTGAATCCCGTGTGCCCGTCGTCGGCGCCGCGGAGGTTCCCGGTGTGCTGCGGGTCCTCCGTAGGGAGGTGGATATGAGTTCCCGAGGCGCCCGCGTCGCCCTGTCGCTGCTCCTGGCCGCGACGCTCTTCGAACTCTTCGGTACCGGCGAATCCGCGCTCGCCTGCAAGTTCACCCCGCTCGAGTGGCAGCAACGGGTCGACCGCCATGCCACCGAGGCGCTCGTCGGCCAGCGGAAACACACGACCTGGAGTCGTGATCGCAACAGGAACTTCATCGATGACGAGATCGAACGCCGGTACCGGCCGGGCGAACTCGTCAACGTCGTGATCGATCTCAACACGTGCCTGACCCCCTCGCAGGTGCACAGCCTGCTCTCTAAGTTCGGCAAGGTGACGCACATCAGCCCTCTGGTGAGCGTCGTCATGCTCAACGCCGTGCGATTCGACGAGCTGCCCGCCCTCGCCGCCCTCCCTCAGGTGGCGATGATCGAACTGCAACAGATCGGCCGGATCATGCTCGACACGAGCACTCGAGCCGTTCAGGCGCGGCCCAGCCAGACCTTCTCCCCGAACACCGCTGGCGATGTTTTTCCCCCCGTCAACGGGTCCGGGGTGCATGTCGCCATCCTGGATACCGGTGTGCACGATGCCCATCAGGCGTTCACGGGCAAGTTCGTCGCTGGATTCGACGCGGTCACGAATCGGGAGGAGAACCCCGCCGATGTTCAGGGCCACGGAACTCATGTCGCCGGCATTGCCCTCGGCAATTCCCTGCCGGGCAGCAGCTGTCGAAGCGCCGCGGACGACACGTCGCTCACCACACCTTGTGCCGGGGTGGCGTCGGGCGCCGGCCTGGTCGACGTCAGGGTCTGTGACGCGAACGGCTTCTGCACGCAGACCGATGTGACGAGGGGCCTGGACTGGCTGGGACTCAACGCGCAGCGCTGGAACGTCCGTGTCGCCAACATGAGTCTCGGGTATTGCGATGATGATGATGGCACGGGCGCGATGGCGCAACAGATCAACTATGTCATCGCGCTGGGGGTGACCGTCGTGGTCGGCCATGGCAACGCCGACCCCTGCGGGCTGGCGGCGGGAGCAACGCGGACGATGTTGCCGGGGTCTGCGTCTCTCGCGGTGACGGTGGCAGCGACGGACGATCGGCAAACGGTCAGGCGGGGCGACGAGACCAACATGTCCATGTTCCTCCGGGGCCCCAGGACCGATTTCAATCTCGTCACGCCCGACCTTCGCGCGCTCAAGCCGGATCTGTCCGCTCCTGGCGAAGGGATCAAATCCGCTCAAAGCGATACGCTGTCAAGCTATGTCAGGAAGACGGGAACATCCATGGCTTCCCCGCACGTGGCCGGCGCGGCGGCGATCATTCTCCAGGCGCGGCCCGACATCGATGCGGGGAGCCTGAAGGATCTTCTCACGCGCACTGCCGATACAACGCTCAACGTGCCCGCGTTTCCCACCGTCGACCCGACCTGGGACACCGCCCTCGGGGGCGGGATGCTGAACGTGTGGCAGGCTCTGGCGGCGGCGGGAGCGACCGACGTCGGGTTTCCGAACTGCGTTGGAGCACCGGCGCGTCCCGGCCACCCGTGCGCCGTCACATCGCCCTATCCGCCGTGGAATAATGCCTTGGACATTGCCACCTTGGCGGAACCGCAGGCGGGCGTGCCGAATGCCCTGGTGGCCCAGGTGAGGAACGGGGGGGCGGTTCCGGCCACCGTCCTCGTGAACTTCGGTGTGTATGTGCTGGCGGTGGGCAACAACCAGTTTTTCCACATCGGCACTCAACGGGTCACGGTTCCCGCGATGACCACGATCTCGGTTAGCCAGCCCTGGACTCCGGCCGCCTCCGACCATCAATGCATTCAAGTGTCGATCGACTTCGGTCTCGACACAAACTTCGGCAACAACGTCACCCAACGGAACCTGGCCGTGGCGCCGTCTGAATTCCAGGTCCGGATCGAGAACCCCTTCCTCGAGCCCGCCGTCTTCAGCATCCAGGTGAAGGCCGACACGGATGGTTGGCGGTGTTTCGTGAGCGAAACGTCGTTCAGCCTCGATCCAGTACTCGATTGCCCCCGAACGGTGCGCGTGACATTGGATCCGCCGCCTGGCGCGAAGCCGGGCGATCGAGCAAACTGCGACGTCGGTGTGTTCGGGACGCCGAAAAGAACGGCGAAACAGGGGCTCATTGGTGGCGTGACCGTACAAAGCTTTGTGCCGATCCCATGCCGAGTCGTCGGCGTCGTCCTGGACAGCGCAGGCGGCGCGGTGGAAGGCGCTGGCCTGGCATTCGTACGGCAGACCGAGGAAACGGCCACGGCGAAGCCGGAAGAGGTGCGGTTCACCACCGATAAGGACGGTGTGTTCTCCGGAGAAGTGACGCCGTATGTCCCCTATGTTGTCCTTGTTGAGAAGGCTGGAGTGGGTAAGGGTTCGCTGGCCGTACGGCCTCGTTGCGGGTTCGGCACGCTGCAATTTGTCCTCGGCGAGAGTGGCCTGACCCTTCGATCCCGTACTGGCGACGTGGCGGACAATTAGGCTTTCGAGAAAAGGGCCGGACGACGCTGGAGGGACCAGGTTTAGTCCGACACGCGCCTGGACCGGCTGCCGGGACTCAAAAGGTCTCGCGGTGACGGACGCGCATCCGCGGGTCGAGCGCGTCGCGGAGCCCGTCTCCGAAGAGGTTGAAGCCGAGCACCGCGAGGAAGATCGCCAGGCCGGGGTATGTGATCAGCGCGGGCGCGCGGAAGATGTACTGGCGCCCCTCGCCCAGCATCGCCCCCCACTCCGCCGTCGGCGGCTGCACGCCGAGCCCGAAGAAGCCGAGCCCCGCCGCCAGCAGGATCGCGGAGCCCAGGTTGAGGGGGGCCTGCACGATGACCGGCGCCACCGCGTTGGGCAGCACGTGCCGGAAGACGATGACGGTCGGCCGCTGGCCGATCGCCTCGGCGGCCTCCACGTAGGCCTGCTCGCGGATAGTGAGCACCGAGCCGCGGACGAGCCGGATGAACGAGGGAACGGCGCCCACGCCGACCGAGATGATCACGTTCTGCAGCCCGACGCCGAGCACCGCCACCAGGGTGAGCGCGAGCAGGAAGCCGGGGAAGGAGAGCAGGATGTCGGCGAACCGCTGCACCACCAGGTCCGACAGGCCCCCCCGGAACCCGGACACCGCCCCGAGGGGGACACCGGCGGCCAGGCCGAGGCCGACGGCGAGGAAGCCGATGAGCAGCGAGAGGCGGCCGCCGTAGAGCAGCCGGGCCAGGACGTCCCGGCCGAGGTGGTCGGTCCCCAGCGGGTGCCCCCACGACGAGGGCCGCAGCGCCTGGACCAGGCTCTGGGCTTCCGGATCCTGATTCGTCAGAACCGGCGCCGCCGCGGCCGCCACAAGGAGCGCCACCAGCAGCGCGAGCCCGACGACGGCGCCCCGGTGCCGGCGAAAGCGATGCCAGCCCTCGCCAAGCCGGGAACACGGGGCGGCCGCCTTCGGCCCGCGAAGCCGCTCACCCGTAGTGGATCCGGGGATCGACGTACGCATAGAGCAGATCCACGACCAGGTTCGTGGCGATGAAGAGCGTCGAGAAGGTCAGCACGATCCCCTGGACAACCGGGTAGTCGCGGGAAAAGATGGAGTCGACGAGGAGCTGGCCCATCCCGGGCCAGCCGAAGACCGACTCGGTCAGGACGGCGCCGCCGAGCAGGGTCCCGAACTGCAGCCCCGCCGCCGTGATGATCGGAATGAGCGCGTTCCGCAGCGCGTGGCGGATGACCACGACCGTCTCCCTCACCCCCTTCGACCGCGCGGTGCGGACGTAGTCCTGGTTCAGGACTTCGAGGAGGCTCGAGCGGGTCATGCGGGCGACGATCCCCATCGAGAAGGCACCCAGCGTGAGCGCGGGCATCACCAGGCTCCCGGGCTGGTCGGCGCCCGCGGCCGGCAGCCAGTTGAGCTGGATGGCGAAGACGATGATGAGCATGAGCCCGAGCCAGTACACCGGCATCGAGATACCGAAGAGCGCCACGACCGAGAGTCCGTAGTCGAAGAGCGAGTAGGGACGCGCGGCCGACATCACGCCCGCCGCCATCCCGACCGCCGTCGCGACGACGGAGCTGGCGACCACCAGCCGGAGCGTGTTCGGCAGGCGCTCGAGCACCTCGGACGCGACCGGCCGGGAGGTCCGGGCCGAGACGCCGAGGTTCCCTCGGACCAGCCGGCTCATGAAGATGCCGTACTGCACGTGGATCGCCTGGGTCAGCCCGAGCTGAACCCGGATCCGCGTCGTCTCCTCCTCGCTGGCCAGGAGCCCGGCGATCATGCGGGCCGGGTCGCCGGGGAGAAGCCGGACCATCAGGAAGACGATGAGCGAGACGCCCCAGAGGGTGACGAGCGACGCGGCCAGCCGCTGCGCCAGGTAGCGATGGAAGAGGTTCAACGAGGTGAGCGGCCCCTGCTAGCGGACCGGACGCGCGTACTTCGCGTAGAACATCTCGTTGGGGAGCGACGAGATGTCGGTCACCTTGGCCGAGTAGACGATCGGGAACCGCTGGACCCAGAGGAAGACCCAGGGAGCCTCCTCCCACACCTTCCGGGCCGCCTGGCAATAGAGCTCCTTCCGCTTGTCCTGGTTGAGCTCGCGCTCGGCGGCCAGGGCGAGCCGGTCGATCTCGGGAGTCGAGAAGAAGCTCGTGGCCAGCCCCTTGGGCGGCGCGAATCGCGAGCGGAACTGGTACATCTGCTGGGAGGCGTCCAGGAAGGCCGGCGCCCAGCCGAGGTAGTGAAGCTGCGTGGTGTTCTTGTCCGGAGCCGCGCTGATAGTCGCGATGTACGAGGGCCAGTCCATCGTCTGGAGACTCACCTCGAGGCCGACTTCCCGCAGGTAGCCGGCGATCGCCTGGGCGGCCTCCTTGTCCTGCACGTAGCGGCCGGTCGGGTGGATGAGCTGGAGCCCGGTGCCCGGCTTGACGCCGGCCTGCTTCAGGAGGTCCTTGGCCCGAGCCGGGTTGTACTCGTAGCCGCCGACCTTGCAGTAGCCGAAGAGGCTCGAGGCCATCGGCGCGTCCATCCCGTCGGCGGCCCCGAAGAGGACGTTGTCCACGATGGCGGCCTTGTCGACCGCGTAGTTGAGCGCCTGCCGCACCCGCCGGTCGCTGAGAAGGGGCTTGCGGGGGTTGATGGCGATGAAGATGGTCCGGTCGCTCGGCGCCAGCAGCACCTTCACGGCGGGGTTCCGCTGGAGCGCCGGCAGGTCCGCCACGGGCGGCAGGATGATCAGGTCGACCTGGCCGGCCAGGAGCAGGCTCTCGCGGGTGGCGGCCTCGGGCACCACGCGGAACACGACGGTGTCGTAGTACGGGCTCTTTCCCCAGTAGCCGGGGTTCTTGGTCACGGTGATGCTCTCCCCGCGCCGGCGCTCCTTGAACACGTACGGCCCGGTGCCCACCAGGTGGGTGTAGTTCTTGTAGTCGTTGCCGAGCTTGTCGGCCGAGGCCGGCGACAGCATCCCGGCCACCGTGAACGACAGCCCGCCGATCAGCGGCGCGAAGGGCTGCTGGAGGGAGATCCGGATGGTCAACGGGTCCACGACCTCGACCTTCCCTTCCCAGTCGGGACGCAGGGGCACCCGCACGGCGCGGTCCATCAGCCGGTCGAAGTTCCACTTGACGGCCCGGGCATCGAACGGGGTGCCGTCGTGGAAGCGGACCCCGGGCCGCAGCTTGAACGTGTACCGCAGCCCGTCGCTCGACACCGTCCAGCTCTCGGCGAGCAGGGGGACGAACCGGCCGTGCTCGTCGATCGTCAGCAGCGTCTCCACCACGTAGTCGATCATGTTGCCGACCGTGGTGGTGGTGACCTGCGCCGGATCGAGGTTGTCGGGATCGATGCCGACGGCGACGTTGAAGACCGCCGCCGACGCCGCCGGCGGCGCGGGCGCGGTGATCGCGAGCAGCGTGAGGGCCAGGCACGCCGGAACGAGGGACCACCGCGGAAGCCGCCGAGACCTCATGTCGCCTCCATCGTCGGGAACGAGTCGCCTGCAGTCTAGATCGAGGGCCGGGCGTTGACAACGATACGTATCGCGCCGTCGGGGGCTGGCTCGTCAGAGAACTGAAAATCCTGTTCCCTCGCAAATCCTCTGCCCTCTCTGACCATTGCACCGCGGTGCCCCCGCCAAGCGGCCCCCGAATGAAGGCCCCCGAATGAAGCGGGCGGCGCCGGCGCGAACGAATGGAGCTTCAACAAGAGCTTGCCAGCGGCGGCAGAACGATGTAGAGTGACGCTCGTCTGGTTCGAGATACGGCTCACCTGCGAGTCCTCTTCTTCGTCAGGCAGCGTCTCCGGCACCTTCCGCGCTACCGAGGCGTTCAATCAAAAGCGGGAGACTCTCACAAGGAGACGCCATCATGGCGCAGAAACTCTTCGTAGGCGGGATCGCGTTCGGCACCACGAGCGAGGGGCTTCGCGAGTTCTTCGCGCAGTCTGGCTCCGTTGTCTCGGCGACCGTCATCACCGACCAGTTCTCCGGCCAGTCGCGCGGCTTCGGTTTCGTGGAGATGGAGGCCGAGGACGCCCAGCGGGCGGTCCAGCAGCTCGATGGCCGGGAGCTCGACGGCCGGAAGCTCAAGGTCGAAGTGGCCAAGCCGAAGGCCGCGGGCGAGCGCACTGGTCGCTCCGACCGGAGCGGCGGATACGGCAGCCGGCACTAGGCCGGTGCCCACGAGCCGGGGGCGGCGTCTTGCCGCCCCCGGCTCTCCGCATCCCTGCCCGCCGCTTACCTCCCCGATCCGGCCACCCGTGGTCTGCGCGCGCGCTCGTCGACCACCGCGCGCGGCTCGTCCGGATGCGCACGATGGTCAAGAATGAGCTGCACGCCATAGCCCTCAGCCATCGCCTGGCTCTCGGCCCGTCGCTGTGGTCTGCGCGGCCCCTATCCTCAAGTGGCGACCTACAAGGGTTCTGGCGATCGCAAAGATGCCGCCAACTGGGCCTGCGCCAGGCCGAACAACTGAGCGAACTCTCCGCCACCTCGCGCCGGGCCTGCCGGAGGGCCGGCCGCTTGGGGCACCCCTCCTCAACCCAGGTGAACCTCGACCCATGACCGGCCTCAACGAGCCGACCATGGCCACCGACGAGTTGCGCCCGACCCCTCGAACTTGGTGGGCTGACGGATCAGCGGCCGGCCATGCGCCACGCGTCAACAAGTGACCAAAGCCAGACAACTGACAGGGCGAGCAGCGGGCCGAGCGGAATGGCCCCCGGCTGAACGAGCGCCACGGGGTTCGCCGGCACCGCGCGGGCGACGATCCAGCTGAATACGCTTCCGACCACGAGGAACAGCAGGCCTTTGACTGGCTGACGATTGTAGAACTGCCCGAGCCCCGGGAAGAGCCCCGAGAGAACAAGGGCAGCCGCTTTCCTCGACTGTGCGCCAGAAGCGGTCACCTTTTTCGAGCCCTCACTCGCAGCGCTTCGTTGCCGACAACAGGCATGAATCGAGCCACGAGGTCCTGAGGCGCAAAGAGGAGGACTCTCCCGCCCCGAGAGCTCATGTCGCCTCCATCATTGGGACGAGTCGCCTGCAGTCTAGATCGAGGACCGGGCGTTGACAACGATACTCGCGGACGCCGTGGCGGCGGCGCGTCGAGCGCATCGGCCACGTTGACGGCGCGGCGCTCGTTGGCTACGCTCGACGCGCTACCGGGGAGGATTGTCATGAACCGTCGGGACCTGCTGAAGCTGGGTGGCGCCGCGCTCGCCGCCACGGCCGCCGGCGCCGCCATCGACTCGACGCGTGGCCGCGCCGCCGCCCAGGCGCCCCGGCGCGGGGGCGTCCTCCGGATCCGCGGCGAGGACCCGCTCGGCTTCGATCCGCATCCGGGCGCCACCTACCGCACGACGATCAACCTGTCCTTCACGCACAGCCGGCTCCTGAAGGTCAAGGCCGGCCCCGGCGTCCCGCCCAACACCTCGCCCGTCGAGCCCGACCTCGCCGAGTCCTGGTCGCAGCCGGCCGAGACGACCTACGTCTTCAAGCTGCGCCGTGGCGTGCGCTGGCACGACAAGCCACCGGTGAGCGGCCGCGAGCTGACGGCGGACGACGTGAAGTACACGTTCGAGCGCTTCCAGGGGCTGGCGTACCTGGTCGGGATCGACCGCATCGAGGCGCTCGACCGTCACACGGTCCGGTTCACGCTCCGGGAGCCGTTCGCGTGGTTCCCGGACGTCATGGCCTCGCCCGCCGCCTGGATCATCGCGCGCGAGGCGGTGGAGAAGTTCGGCGACCTCAAGCGGCCGGAGGCCTGCATCGGCACCGGCCCGTGGATGCTCGAGCGCTACGAGCCGAACGTGCGCCTCACCTTCGTCCGCCACCCGCGCTACTTCGTCCCGGGGCTCCCCTACGCCGACGGTGTCGAGGCCTCCATCGACCCCGACCCCGCCACGCGGCTCGCCCACTGGCTGGCGGGCGCGTACGACTTCGCGCCCGAGTACGGGATGGTCGTGCGCCGGCTCGATCTCGACGTGGCCAGGCAGCGCAAGCCCGGGCTCCAGACGGCGGAGTTCGTCACGCGCTTCGGCCTGATGACGTGGATGAAGCTCGACCAGGCGCCGTTCAGCGACATCCGCGTGCGGCGCGCGATGGCGCTGGCTCGCGACTGGAAGCAGGGGCTCGAGTCGAGCGCGTGGGCGCTCGGGCACGGCGTGCCCAACCCGGCCATCCCCGCGGCGTTCAGGGAGTGGTCGATCCCCATCGCGGAGCTCCCGCCGGACGGGCGCCGGCTCTACGAGCAGAACATCGCGGAGGCCCGGCGCCTGCTGGCCGAGGCCGGCTACCCGGGCGGCTTCAAGACCACGCTGGAGACGACGGCGGACTTCGGCCCCGACTGGATGGACGCGCTGCAGGTGTGGCTGGCGCAGCTCAAGGCGGTGGGGATCGAGGCCGAGCTGAAGCTGAAGGAGTTCGGCGCCTTCGTCGCGAGCACGGTGCAAGGGCGGTTCGAGCACATGGCGGCGGGCCTCTTCGGCGCCTTCGCGGTGCCCGACAGCTACCTCACGCTCTTCCACTCCCCGGGGTGGCCCACGAACACCGGCGGCGTGAACGACGCCAAGCTGACCGAGATGATCCGCCTCCAGCGGCGGACGTTCGACGCGAAGAAGCGCCGGGAGATCCTGTGGGACATCCAGCGCTATCTCTCCCAGCAGGTGTACTACCTGTACGGGCCGTCGACGATCGCGGTGGCGGCCTGGGACCGCGGCGTGCGGAACTTCGCGCCCAACGTCGGCGACGACTACGGCGGCCGCCTCATGGCCGCCTGGCTCGACCGCTGACACGGGCCGCTGAAAACGGCCCATCTGCGTCGTTGGCTCCGTCGCTCCTCCCTGCGTGGCAGGGCGAGGCGCAGCCGGAGGCGAGCCGAGCAAACTGATCAACTCGGAACTCGCCTCGCGCCTTCGGCGCTCAGCTCGAAGTGCGGCCGCCTCGCATCTGGACCGTTTTGAGCGGCCCGCGGCGGCGGTGGGGTAGAATCGATGGCAGAGAGCTCGGATGGAATCTCAGCGCGTGGTCCTGACCTACACGGAATATGAGGCGCTGCCGGCGGACGGGCGCCGTTACGAGATTCACGACGGAGAGCTGTCGGTGACACCCGCGCCGAGTCCGCGTCACCAGCGCATTCTGGGCAACCTCAACGATGTGGTCCGACAGCACGTCGTGTCGCACCGCCTCGGCGAAGTGTTCTTCGCCCCGATCGACTGCATCCTCGCCGACACAACTATCGTGCAGCCCGATCTCGTGTACCTGGAGACGTCGAGGCTCTCGCTCGTGAGCGAGCGCGGGATCGAGGGGGCGCCCACGCTCGTGGTGGAGATCCTGTCGCCCGGCACCACGCTGATCGACCGCACCACGAAATCGCAGCTCTACGCCCGTTACGGCGTTCCGTACTACTGGATGGTGGACTTCGAGGCCCGGAGCGTCGAAGCCTACGCGCTCGCCGAGGGCAGCTACCGACTCGTGACGCGGGCGAGCGGCAAGGATTCCGTCTCCCTCCCGCCGTTCCCCGACCTCGGCTTCGTCCCGGCGGCGCTGTGGCCGGCCCGCGTGTAGCGATCGTCCCGGGAGGCTAACAGCCCGTGGTGAAAGTCGCTGAGGACGTGTCTCAGCCATGTGGACCCCTCAGAAATCGGGCAATCCCGTGAGATCCCTCGAGTCCCAACTGCCGTCGAAGACTTTCGCCACGGGTGCTAGCCCCCCCAGAACCTGTTCCCTCCAGGAGCCTGTCGGCCCACTCCCTTTTCGAGCGCCGGCCATGCCGGCGCCACTCCGTTCTGGGGGAGGCTCGGAGGGGGCCTCGACGGCCCCTCCGACTGACCTCTAGCGCAGGCCGTCCTCCTTCCTGGCCTCGTCCTTGGTCAGGCCGCCGATGCGCGCGTGCGGGCGGCCCCCGTCGGTCAGGGCGATGGCGAGCACGATCTCGTCGGCGCGGGGCGCGTCGTTGAGCCGCACCTCCATCGCGTCGTAGTGGCTGCGCACGAAGACGGCGTCCTTGAAGTGGAGCGGGACGTCGATCGTCGTGCCGGGCCCCCCGAGCTTCTTCGCCGACGGGATGATCGCCTTGCCCCCGCCGATCGCGGCGCGGAGGGGCGCGCCGAGCTTGGGATGCAGGAGCGCGGCGGCGTGCTCGTACTCGCCGCGCTCGCCGACGATGGCCGCCTTGCCGAACGACTCGGCCGGCCCGCCGAGCGCCTCCGTGGCCTTCTTGGCCAGCAGCGCGCCCAGCTCCTCGCCCATGTCGACCAGCTCCGTGAGGTCCTCGACGAACCGGCCGGCGAACGGGTTCTCGATCACCGCCACCGCCGCCGCCTTCCGCAGCGGCCGCCGCGTCTCGCGGCCGCCGTCCGCCAGGATCTCCTCCACCACCGTCACCAGCTTGCGGATCTTCATGGCTCAGTCCTCTCCGAGACGATAGAACACCAGCCCGTCGAGCAGCTTCGGGTAGAAGTGGGTGGACTTCTGCGGCATCAGCTCCCCGCCCGCGACGACCGCGGCCAGCTCGGCCGGCGTCGTCGCCGTGATCAGGAACCCCGCCTGGTACGCCCCCTTGCGGACGAGGGCCACCGCCTCGTCGGCGTCGGCGGTGTAGTCGACGTGGGTCTTCCGGTCGAGCTTCTCGTCCGTGATGTCGAGGAAGGGCCTGAGCAGCCCCTCGTGCAGGACCGAGACGGCGAGCCGCCGCCAGGCCTCCGAGGTGCCCGGGGGCCACGGGATCTGCGCGGCCGCGCCGGGACGGAGCCGGAGCAGCACGCCGTCACCATTGGCGCCGGCCACGACGACGATCGCGCCGGGCTCCGGCCGGATCGGCGACGGCAGCGGCGCGACGTCGAACCAGCGCGCGGCCTCCCGCCGCAGGCGGTCGAGCGAGAAGCCCTCGACGTCGTGCACGAGGCGGTGGTTGGGGAAGATGGTCATCCCGGGCGCGTCGAGCGCGAAGAACGCCATCATCTTCCAGCGCGCCTCGGGATGGGCGCGGCCGTAGGCGACCGCGGTCTCGTAGCGATGGTGCCCGTCGGCGATGATCACGCGCTTGTCCGCCATCAGCGCTTGCGCGCGGGCGACGGCGGCGGGGTCGCTCACGCGCCAGAGCCGGTGCGTCTCACCCCTGAGGTCGCAGGCCTCGGCGAGCGGCGGGCCCGTCGGCTCCGTGGCGCGGGCGAGCGCGCCGTCCGGGTCCTCGGCGAGCATGAAGATCAGCCCGATGTCGGCCTCGGTCGCCTCGAGCAGCCGCATGCGGTCTTCCTTGGGCCCGGAGTGGGTGCGCTCGTGCGGCCGCACGACCTGCTGCGCGTAGTCCGTCAGCTCCCCGAGCGCGATGAAGCCCCGGCGCGTCACCGGCTGCCCATCGACCAGGTAGCGCTGGTGGTACGGGTAGATGGCGGGGTCGCGCTCGCGCTCGAAGATCCCCGCCCGCTGCCACTCGTCGAGGGCGGCACGGGCGGCGGCGTAGCCGTCGCGGGGCAGCGTGACGCGCACGATGTTCCAGGGCGAGAGGTCGTAGAGCAGCGCCTGGGTCTCGGGGCCGATCTGGTCGTAGGGGGGCGCGACCACCGACGACATGTGCCCGACGCGCGCCGGATCGTAGCAGTAGCCGCGGAACGGCCGGATCCTCATCCGGCTAGAGCATAGCCGAAAGTCACCAGACGCGCAGGCCGGGCGTCGTGAGCGGCGTCGTCGCCGCGAGCCGGACCAGCGTCGGCCCGTAGGCGACGGCGATCAGCACGAAGGCGAGCACGATCCACGGCCGCCAGCGGTCGAGCACGGCCGGCGCGTGCTCGGGGCCGGAGAGCGCCTCCGCGAACTCGGGGACGGCGGGCGCGGGCCCGCGCGACGCGATCAGGGTCAGCACGATGTTGAGGAAGTAGAGGAGCGAGCTCAGGAACAGGATCGTCCCG
>OBEQ012659970.1_pt1 | contig 13016 bp, 8 predicted proteins | sample 1670901 | NCBI WGS metagenome assembly OBEQ01 (sample SAMEA104232315, study PRJEB22302) | groundwater metagenome | biome: forest; feature: aquifer; material: groundwater | place: USA | collected 2011-08-07 | depth 5.4 m
TACTGGCTATGTTGGTTCGATAACTAGAGGACAGTTGAACTCAATGTCATCGCCGGTGACAACAACGACAACACCGTTGCCAACAACACCGACACCACCGCTACCAACAACAACGCCATCACCAACAACACCTAGCGGTTGTTCATCAACTGTTGGCTTCAGCCCGACAACAGGTCAGCCATGTTCGGGCGCAGTTGTAACGGCCCCGGCAGGAACAGGTTTGACAGTTTCAAGTCCAGTTCAGCCAGCTCCGACGATTGCCCCTAATGGAGCATCACGCGTGCCGTTCACCAAAATTACTCTGACGGCAGGGAACGATGGTGATGTTACTGTCAATTCACTGACAGTGCAGAGAACAGGTTTGGCCCAAGACGCCGCTTTCTCAAGCATTGTGCTTGTTGATGAGCAAGGTCTTCAAGTAGGCACTTCCAAGACCTTCAACTCAAATCATCAGACAACCTTGGGTGACCCGTTTGTGGTTGCGCGAGGCACTTCAAGGACATTGACTGTTGCTGGCAACATGCCAGGTGGAACCGGGACTACTTACGCAGGCCAGGTTGCGACCTTGACGGTTGTTGGAGTTAACACTTCAGCGACAGTTTCTGGTTCGCTTCCGATCACCGGAGCCGCCCAGACAATCAATGCTTCATTGACTCTGGGTACGGCGGTTTTGTATGTTTCTCAGTTTGACCCAGGTTCCAACTTGACCAAGAACATCGGCGATACCAGCCTTAAGTTCTCGGGTATCAAAGTTACCGCTGGTTCAGCCGAAGATGTAACAGTATGGTCAGTGCGCTGGAATCAAGTTGGTTCAGCAGGTTCAAGCGACCTTGCCAATCTTGTAACAGTTCTTGACGGCACATCATATCCGACCATTGCTTCCGCGGACGGCAAGTACTTCACGAGTCTCTTCCCGAATGGCGTTGTCATTCAGAAGGGTTTCTCAAAGGATATCTACATCAAGGGTGATATTGTCGGTTCTGGTTCAGCCAGTCGCACTGTAGAGTTTGACCTCTACAATGCTTCAGACCTCTATGTTTCAGGCAACACCTATAACTTCGGAATCTTGGCCACGGCGAACACCACAGGCACTCTTGGCGTATGTAGTACAGGTACGCGTTCACTTTTCACAACTTCAACACCGTTTTACGGTGCTTCGTGTGTGACAATTAACGCTGGTACGGTAACGACTGTTGCCAAGTCAGCCACTGCCGCTCCGGCCTCGAACATTGCGATTAATGTTCCGAACCAAATCCTCGGCGCCTACGATACAGATATCAAGGGCGAGGCAGTTTCGGTTCAGAGCACGGTTTTCCACCTCTCATCAAATTCAACCAACACCACCAAAGTCGTTACGAGCGTTTCGCTCATTGATAAGAACGGTTCAGTAGTTGCCGGTCCGAAGGATGCGGCTGGTGTCAACGCCGCTGATGGTTCAGCCAACGCCGCTGGTGACCAAACGATTACATTCTCTGACACCATCACCTATCCTGTCGGCAAGGGTACTTATACTCTTGTTGGCAAACTTCCTGGCGGTACTACTGGTTACACTAACGGTTCAACCGTTATAGCTTCCACCACGCCTTCAGGTTGGGGCACAGTCAAAGGCCAAATTACTGGTAATACTTTGACTCTTACCAACGCTGTGTTCGGTATGAACACCATGACTGTCCGCACGGCCGCTTTGGCGGTTGCCGCTTCAAACAATCCGGCCGCCCAGACAATAGTCGCCGGTTCGCAGAATTTCCTCTTCACCAACCTTCAGTTTGACGCCACACAGTCAGGCGAGGATGTTCGGCTTTCAACCATCCCGACTCACTTGACCTACACGGCGGGCAACGGAAACGACATCAGCTCCTGTCACATGTTTGACAATACTACTGACCTGACGACCGGTTCAAATGTTGTCAATCCTACTACTACCGCAAGCTCGGCTCCCTATACCTTTACACTAGACCAGGTCCTTATCATTCCGAAAGGAACTGTCAAGACCATTGCTATCAAGTGTAATGTGTCCGGCGCCTCCACGGCCTTCATTGGTCACTGGGATGTGACCACGGCTGATGTCGCCGCTCTTACGGTTACTGGTGTTACCTCGACAGGTTCTGTTACCGCAACTGGTAGCGCAACGGGTCTCGCCATGACTGTCGGTACTGCGACCCTCACTGCCACAGGCGATACTTATGGCACTTCATACAAGATTGCTTCTGCTGGTACAACAGGTGTTGGCGCTGGCGCCTATCGATTCAAGGCAACCAACGACAATGTTGACCTTCAGAGGATTGTCCTCAAGTTGACCAACACCGCTTCAAGCTCGTCATCTGACATTCTGATGGTTAACATCTTTGACGGCACCACCCAGGTCGGTTCCGCAACCTTCACTGGTGGCGCCACCTTCGCTACTTCAACCTTGAGTACCCCAGTTCGCTTGACTCGCGATAACGACAAGATTTTGACTGTCAAGGTTGATTTGAGTTCAATCAGCAACTCTTCGGCAGTTACAGTTTCTGGCCACTTGATTAACATTGACGTTGATACTAATGACACGGCCGGTACCTACGGTACTGGAGTCGGATCGGGTGTTCGCGTCAACTCAACAGGTAGTACGATAATTGCAAGCACGGGTATCAGAGTGTTCAAGTCTTACCCGACACTTTCTCAAGACACACTGACTGCTACTGGTCTTAACGCTACCTCGCCACTCCTCCGGTTTAAGGTTACGGCGGACAGCAAGGGACCTGTTAGCATTGCTAAGTTCTTGATCAACATAGCAACATCTTCAGTTGCTGTAAGCGGTGTCAACATCTTCGCGTTTACCAGCTCTGACTACTCAGCATCTCCTCTTTCTGGAGTGAACAGCGGTGGCCAGCTGATGACGACGAATGTTGACATATCGAACACATCGGCCTATCCTTCACCTGCTGTCATCGCCATTTATCCGCAGACCATTGCGGGCGCTACTACGACCATTCAGGTTGGGCCAGGTAGTACAATGTACTTTGAAGTACGGGCGAGCACGGTTACCACTTCAGGTACTAGCTACAATGTGGTTACCACATTGAGGGGCGATACTGCTTACCCATTGTTGAACAACACCTACTTCATGGGTACGGTAGCATCAACCAGTATGGGTAATGCCGGGGCTCTTGGAACCACTTCAAGTCTTGATGCTGGTGCAAACAGCGCTGTTAACCACTTCCTCTGGTCGCCAAATAGCACGACTACTCCGACGGTCAATGATGTTGACTGGTCAAACGGTTATGCTATTCCAGGTCTTAATTCGAGTGGAATCAGCCAGAGTCGTTCAAGCTAAGCTTACTTGTGCCCCCGTCCCGCATTGCGGGACGGGGTGAGCTGGCAACAACCCCCAACCTTTACTGGTTGGGGGTTTTGCTTTATATAATTTTCTTGTTTTGTGCGACACCGGGTATTGCACAAATTGCTGGGCGGTCATATTAAGGCGAAGCTTTAATATTTTGTGAGTGTTTAATCTCGTCTGAACGAGAACAACAAAGGGGTTACCTGACCCCTTTGTTCTCGGGCGGGTTGCTCACGAAAGAATATTCTTATAGAATAGGGTAATGATAAATCAACAAAAGAATTTTTTAACTTTTTCGTTTGTGGTTATTTTGGTTGGCGCAATTTCAATCTATATTTACAAGGATTTACATAAACCTGTTTCAAGTCCTATATCACAACCAGAAGGTAATCAGAATTTACCGGTTTCTATAATATCTGGCAAACCTGGGCAAAATTACAAGATTGAAGCAGTTCCTATTGCTTCTTCTAGCCCAAAAACGGCTCAAAAAAGTCCAAAAATACCCAATTTAAGCCTTCCGGCGGTCAATCATAGCCAGCTTGATAACACCACTTTTGAGATTGTGGCTAAAAACATAGGTATTTTGGCTAATGACCTCAAAAAAGACCCAAAAGATGAGTTAAAGTGGCTCAATTTAGCCATATTTAGGAAAATGCTTGGCGATTATGGAAGCTCTGTTGAAATTCTCAATTATATAGCCATTTTATGGCCAAATGATTATGTCCCTTACAACAATTTGGCGGATTTATATCAGTTTTACATCAAAAATTACCCGTTGGCAGAGAAAAACTGGCTTAAGGTCATAGAATTAAAGCCAGATTATACGGACGCTTACGAAAATCTATTTACTCTTTACACTACGGCGTATAAGGAGAAGCAAGACCATGCTTTACCTATTCTTATAAAGGGTTTAGGCCAAAATCCACAGAATACCGGCTTGATGGTGAACATTGCCCGTTATTATCGGACAGCGGGGGACAAAGCGCAGGCTATCAATTACTATACAAAGGCAATTAACGAAGCAAAGGCGCAAAAAAATGACCAGTTGGAGCTTTCTTTTCAAACAGAGATGGCTGAAACCTTGAAATAATTCAAATTCAACAAGGGTAACCTTCTTCTCGTTTACCGCCCCCGACTTTCTGAAGTCGGGGGCGGTATCCAAGCGAGGATGATTTTCTGAACGATTAGCGGAGCGCGCTTAGAAAATCGGGAGGTTTTTAGAAAAATGCAACCGGCTTCAGGAGCGGAGCGACTTTTGCATTTTTCGTAAAGAAAACCGACTTGATTTTCAAAAGCGCGAAGCGTTAAGTGAAGAAAATTATCCGAGCGATTAGTTATCCACAGTTTTGAATTTGTTTCATCTTGCCAGTGGTAGTACAATACAAGAAAGTAGTGACTCGTCAATCACTCTCCAATAACTTTTGTGATGGAAATTATTATTAGCATTTATTTTTATGAGAGAATTTTTTAGCAAAAGAAATATCTTTTCAAGTTTTGTTTCCATAACTCTGTCGGTCGCGGTTGTGACATCAGTTGCGTTTGCCGCCTCAACTATTAGCACAAACATTAGTACCGATGGGACTTTGGCGGTTACCGGTGCGAGCACATTTACTGGTGTCGGTACATTTAACGGTCAGTTGCAGGCCTCTTCAACCGCGCTATTTGGCGCGGCGGTTACGGCTTATGCAGGTTTGACAGTTGGCAGCGCGACAGTCGCTAACAGTCTTGATGGCACGATTTTATTCAAAGCTCAAACATCAGACCCGACTGGTGTAACGCAGGGAACAGTTTATTATAACTCTACCAGCAAAGTGCTCCGGCTCTTTGATGGCACAAATTGGTTTACCACCGGTACGACAACGGCTGGGTTGCTCTTAAGCAATAATCGCATTCAGCTCGATGATTTGACGGTCCGGTTTCTTACGATTGGTACAACAACCCAGCAAGGCACAGGGCAAGGAATGGTAACACTTGAAGCGACAACAACAACAGCCATTCCGCTTTCGCTGGTCGCGTTCACCAGCCAAACAGGTCATATTTTTGATGTTCTTAATTCGGCCGGCACAAAGCTCTGGTATCTAAACTCCGGTGGAGGCGCCTTTGCTTCAAGTACCAGTCAAGTAACTGGCACAATGACCACCTACGGCAATGTCGTTTTGGGTGATGCGGGAAATGATGTTATTACTATTACCGGTAACGCTTCCACTACGAACGCGCTCACGGTCGGTGGCAACCTTTATGTAGGAGGTCGCGCGACCACTACGGCTTCCACGGGAGATTTTGTTACGCTGGGTAATGCTACTACATCAGCACTCTATGTTACCGGTGGCCTTACGGTTAACGGTATGGCAACCACTTCTTCAACCGGAAACATTTCCGCGCTAGGTACCTTGTCGGTAGGCAACGCTACCACAACATCACTCTTTGCTGGCGGTAACTTTAATGTTAACGGCTACGCGACGACCACTTCAGCAGGCGCAATTTCCACGCTAAGCACTCTGTCTACCGCCAACGCTACCACAACAGCACTCTACGCCGGCGGTGGCTTTACGGTTAACGGCATGGCAACCACTTCTTCAACTGGTAATTTTGGCGCGATGGGAAAAATTGGCGCTGGCACGACAACCCCGACCACTTTGGAGCTAAGCGCGGACGGCGCGGCAACTACAACGGTGGCAGCATTTTCCAGTGCTACTTTGAAGGGGGGTTGCATCCAGCTTGAAGGCCCAGATGATACACTCTATAGAATGTACGTTAACATCACTGGTACAGCTACCACAACTGGCGGTGTTGCAGTCTTCAATGCCGTTTGGCAAGCAGGTTCTTGTAAGTAGTAAAGCCTTTATCAATTCAGCTTAACATTAGCTTAAAAGGCTTACACATGAAAAAAAAATTATTAACTATAGCAATCTCGCTTACTTTGCCACTTTTGGGTTTTGCGGCGTTCAATGATGTTACCCTAACCACCCAAGCGGTGCTGTCGGTGGGCGGTATTACTCTCAATGTTTCGGGCGCCAGTTCCTTTATAGAATCAATTACCGTCGGCGCTTCAAGTTTTTCCGCAGTGTTGAGGCCCGGGTCAATTATTTCAATTTCTTCGGCGAGCGGTAAGGTTATAGGAACTAACGCGCCAGCGGCCAATATCAGCGGTAGTGAATGTACAGCGGCGGGTGTATCAAGACTTACTCTTTTGTCGCCCTCCGACGCTTCGGGTTCGGTAACTGTTGTTGTAACACCAACTTCCAGCACCTGTTCCGGTAGCGCGACCTCTGCTACAAGCAGTGGTGGCGGTACTAACGGTTCTCCTGGTGGCGGTGGTGGAGGAGGCGGAGGAGGTGGCGGTTTGAATTTTGTTACACCCGCTACAACAGTGGTGCCCACAATTTCGGTTGTGCCTTCAAATGTGGTGAAAACTGTTTCGGCTCCGGTAACGACGACCCCGACGATTTATACCCCGACGACTTCACCAAGTATGGCGCTTCCAGCTATCGTCAAGGCGCTTAAAAAAGGCTCAAGCAGTTCTGATGTTAAAACTCTTCAGAGGATTCTCAACAGCGACCCCGACACAAGAATTTCGGCCACGGGCGTCGGTTCTCCGGGAAAAGAGACGACATCCTTTGGTTCTGCCACTATGCGAGCGGTGCAAAAGTTTCAGGTTAAGTATAAGCTTGCCAAACCGGGTGATGAGGGGTATGGAAGCGTAGGCCCAAAGACGCGAGCCAAATTGAATGAGCTTTCTGGGCGAGGCTCATCTCCGCAGTCTGTGATTAATACGGCTACAAAGACTTCCAATACGGTTGATGTTACTAAACAGTTGAATGACAGTCTCAAACTTCTTCAGGCGCTTCAAGCGCAGTTGAAAACAGTCAGGTAAGCAGTTGTTGATTTAGAAGACAATGGGTTCTTACAACGATAGCGGGTTTTTCAAATTCTTTATAGGTTTCGTTGGCGTGCTTGCTATTGGACTCGCGTCGCTCGTTGCCGTCGGTTTTTACCAAGTGGAAATTTCTGGCGCTAAAAACATTTCCGATCCCCAAAGCAATTTTTAGTTAGCGATTAAAACAAAAAAGCGTCCCCGCGAAGCGGTGCGCCTTTTTGGTTGCAATTTTTTACGCAATTTGTTAGGCTGTTCCCATAAGGCCAGAGAAAGCAGGCAACGCGCGAAGCGCGCAAGTTATAAAGTCCATAAAGTTTCAAGTTCATAAAGTCAGAGAACTAAATACCAGACTTGATAACTTTCTAACTTTTAACTAAATAAGTCCTGCCCAGGTTTTGACGGTTTTTCCGTCACTCCTCAAGCCTTCAAAAGGTCGTAAAAATAACGCGACACCAATACACGAATGAAAACGAATATCGCGAATGACACGAATAGTTAAGAACCCTTACGAATAGGGCACACGAATTATTCGTGTTATTAGTGTTATTCGCTCCCCATTCGTAAATTAGTGTTGAGCTATATGCCTATTTCAAAAGAAAAAAAGACAAAAATTTTGGCGGAACTGAAAATAATTGCCAAAGCCAAGTCGCTTGCGTTTGTAAATTTTCACGGGCTCACTGTGGCCAATGCCACCGAGCTCCGCAGGAAGCTCAAGGAGTCCGGTGTGTCATACTTGGTGGCCAAGAAATCTCTTGCCAAGAAAGCTCTCGGTGGCGCGGGCTTTAGCGGGGTAATGCCAGAACTTGCAGGCGAACTCGGTATTGCTTGGAGCGAGGATTTGCTTGCTCCCGCTCGCGAAACCTTTTCATTTCAGAAGAAGTTTGAAAATAAAATTTCACTTCTTGGGGGTGTATTCCTCGGTAAATTCATGGCAATGGAGGAGATGAAAAATTTGGCTTTGATTCCGCCTCTTCAGACGCTTCGGGCGCAGTTTGTTAACTTAATCAATTCGCCAATTCAACGATTCGCGATTGTTTTAGATGCAATTGCGAAAGTAAAAAGTTAGAAAGTGCGCAAGTTAAAAAGTTTATCAGACAATAAGTTAGAAATGGCATTTACTTGCGCACTTTCCACTTTCTAACTTTCAAACTAATATCATGGAAGAAAACACAAACATAGAAATCCCTGCCAAGTTTAAGGATTTGGTGGAAACTGTGGAAAAGATGTCAGTCCTTGACCTTAACGAGCTAGTGAAATTGCTTGAGAAGAAATTCGGTGTTTCGGCGGCGGCCGTTGCGGTTGCCGGTCCCGCCTCCGCTGGAGGCTCCGGCGAGGCGAAGGAAGAGAAAACAACCTTTAATGTTGAGCTAAAAGATGCCGGCGCTCAAAAAATTGCCGTTATTAAGATTGTGAAGGAAGTTTTGGCGCTGGGACTTAAAGAAGCCAAGGATTTGGTGGACAGCGCGCCAAAAATGCTCAAGGAGGGAATGAAGAAGGTTGAGGCTGAGGATCTTAAAAAACGGATAGAAGAAGCTGGCGGAAAGATTGAGCTTAAATAAACACCAAAAATCTAAACAGCCGAAATCCCGCACTAATCCGGTTGAGCGCGTGACCGAATAGGTCAATCTTCTTTTGGGCGAAGCGCGAAACCGCACAAGGATTGGTGCTGGGACAGAGGCGGAAGACTTGAAGAAGAGGATTGAAGAAGCCGGTGGCAAAGTGGAGCTTAAATAAATTCTGATTTGTTTAAGCGGAACCCCGCACCAATCCCAGGCCGAGCGCGTGGCCGAATAGGCCAACCCTTGCCGGGCGAAGCGCGAGGCCGTATGACCTCTGGTGCTGGGGTTGAACTCAAATAGATTCAAGAATCACGATTCACGATTCAAAATTATAGAGACAAAAAACTGTACGATATATCGTACAGTTTTTTGGTTAATAAAAAAATATCAAGGCCTCGCCTTGATATTTAAGTCGCTAACGAGGTTTGTTCACATGTGCAGGGATCTATATTCGGACTTAGTTCACCCTTTTTAATGCCGTGGCAGACATCGCAGTATTCGCGTCCGCAACGATTACACTTGTGGTTGTCTACTTCACCTAGACTACATGCTGGGCAGGAACCTTCGCATCCGCAGTTGCTCATAAGTTTACCTTCTTTTATATTTTATGTTACTCTGAAGGCCTCAAAACTAATTGTAAATTATCATTGTGTACAATACTTGTCAACTCCTAGCGCAAAAATAAAGTAGTGCTACAATGCCCGTATCTCTTCTTTGTTCGTAGTTTCGTACTTATTTGTAGTTCGTATTGTTATGGATATTTTAGCAAAACTCTTCGGTTCCGAAGCCAAAGTCAAAATAATGAGGCTGTTTTTGTTTAATTCAGACCAGCCTTTTAGTCCTGCCGATATTGCATCGCGCGCTAAAGTATCTCTTCCTGTGGTAAGGCATGAAGTCGGAATCCTTCGGAAAATGGCCATGATTAAAGGTAAAAGGTTCATTCGCAGTGTCTCTGTTAGGAGAGGCAAGAAAACCGTAATTAAAAGGAAAAAAGAAGGCGGATGGCTCTTAAACCCAAACTTTCCCTACTTACCAGCCATTCGTAATCTTTTGATTAACACGGTGCTGGTGAAGCATAGTGACATCATTCGCAGGCTGAATACCATAGGTCGGATAAAACTTATTATTCTTTCTGGTGTGTTTATCCAGGACGAAGACAGCCGTGTTGACCTTCTTGTGGTGGGCGACGCTATTCGTTTTGGCGCTCTGGAAGGAGTTATAAGAATCATTGAATCGGAAATCGGCAAAGAATTGCGTTACGCGGCGTTTGAAACGCCAGATTTTAAGTACCGTTTGGGTATTTACGACAAGTTGATACGGGATATTTTGGATTATCCGCATATTAAGGCGCTTGACCGCATCGGGATTTTTCCAACTTTAGGCTAATAAGTTGGTAAGAAAGAGACTTATAGCTCGTCTCTGAGCGAAACTTCCCAACTTCAAAACTTCAAAACTTGCTTCGTTATCCACAGCCTCTAATCTTTTTTGAAGTCCAAAATGGTATAATCATTCTGGAATCATGAGACTTGCGCGGAGGAGGCATGGTCGGTTTTGGCTGTTTCGTACGCAAGCCTAATTTTATTAATTAAGTTCTAAAATATATATGATAGAAAACTGGGGTAATGTATTGCAAAGCTCTTTCCAGGAAATTTGGATGGGTTTTGCCAAGGTTGTTCCTAATCTGGTAGTGGCTATTATTATTTTTCTTGTCGGTTGGTTTGTGGCGAGTCTGCTTGGAAGGTTTGTTGCTCAAATTATCCGTTCAATTAAAGTTGACCATGCTTTGAGGACGGTTCAGGCCGACCAATTTTTGAAACGCGCCGGTTTCAATTTGGATGCCGGAGCCTTTATCGGCGGTCTCGTTGAGTGGTTTATCATCATCGCTTTCCTTGTCGCGTCTTTTGATGTCCTTGGTCTTAATCAAGTCAACACTTTCCTTCAACAGGTGGTGCTTTTCTATTTGCCTCAAGTGATTGTGGCCGCTCTTATCATTTTGGTTGCGGCGGTTATTGCCGAAGCGATGCAAAAGATAGTTACTGGTGTGGCTACTGCCGGGGGAATCAAATCTTCGGCTTTTGCCGGTAGTATCGCTCGTTGGTCAATTTGGATTTTCGGTATTCTGATGGCGCTTTCACAGCTTGGTATAGGAGCTCAAATCATTAACACCCTGATTACCGGTCTTATCGTTGCAATTGCGATTGCTCTCGGTTTGTCGTTTGGACTGGGTGGTCAAGAAGCCGCTAGCCGATTCATTGAGAGATTGCGCCAGGAAATTACCGATAGACATCATAATGCTTAACGCTCTTGGTTTTTCTCAAAAAAGCCCCCGACCTTCGGCGAGGGGCTTTTGTTGCAAGCCTTTCTTGTTGTCCACATTTTATCCACTTTGTTGTACATATTGACTTTATTTTACCTGCCTATATACTACCCGCACTGTTGATTATGTTAAAAAACCTTAATTTGAAGCGGAGACAATGAAGCCATTTTTATGGTTTTGTCTGTTTACCCGCTTTGCAAAAGCGGTTTTTATTTGTCCAAAACTAGGAAGCAATGTTTGGACTTTCCGAGCGATTGAAACTTGATAACAAAATTCTGTCAGGACGACGACCGTCGCAAGGTTACGGATATTCCGCTTCCGAGCGACAGGGGTCTTTTCAAGCGTTCTAGACAGATGCTTCGCATACGATAGTTCGTATGCGAGCAAATGTCAGTGCAAAGCACTGACCGCAGAATTTCGCAGAACGAACGCAGACTAACGCAGAATCCGAATTTCGGGTTTCAGCGTAAGTCCGCGTCAAGTCTGCGTAAGTCCGCGGCCACAGCGAAGCATTGGCAACAGGTAAACTGTTACAGGACTTGTCCGAATCAAATTTGATTTGGGGCGGATTAATTTCATGTAACAGGATTAAACAGCCGTCACATCACACTGCGTGTGATGAACGGAATTATCAATGACCAATTTTCAATTATCAATCAATTTTCAACTCTTAAATTTATAAATTAAGAAATTGGGACTTGTTTGAAAATTGATAATTGCAAAATTGAAAATTCCGTCACATCGCGCCTAGCGCGATGTGACGGCAGTGGTTTATAAATTTCCTAATAAGAAATTTAAGAGCATATGGTGGATGCCTAGACTAGAAGAGGCGATGAAGGACGCAGCCAAGCTGCGATAAGCTACGGGGAGGTGCCTAGCAACCGTTAATCCGTAGATTTCCGAATGGGGAAACCCCTCGCGCTTTGCGCGAGACGCCCGCATCACATGGAATGTGATGCCAAACTCAAAACGCAAAAGTCAAAAATATGGTGTCCCGCGAAGCGGGACAAATCCTATTAGGATTTCGTGAATTTTTGTAAAACAAAAATTCACTCCACAGTTTTGCGCTTTGATTTTTGAACTTTTAATTTTGCATCGCGTTTCGCGCGATGCGGGCGAGCATACCCAGGGAAGCAAAACATTCTAGTACCTGGAGGAAAAGAAAACAACCCGTCACATCACATGGAATGTGATGTGACGGAATTTTCAATTATCAATTTTGCAATTATCAATCAATTTTCAATTCTTAAATTTTACAATTTGGAATTGGGATTTCTTTGAAAATTGAAAATTGGCCATTGAAAATTCCGTCACATCGCGCTTCGCGTGATGTGACGGTCATTTCCTTAGTAGTGGCGAGCGAAACGGAAACAGCCCAAACCGGCGTGCAAAGCACGCAGTTCATCAAGTTATAAAGTGAAAAGTTATAAAGTTTATAAAGTGTGAAGCAATTCTTACTTTAAGAACTTGATAACTTGATAAACTTTACAAACTAGTGATTTGCGCGCTTTGCGCGCTGGGGTTATAAGGCAGTAACTTCGGTATTTATATCGAGGAGAGTTACAAAGTGTTTTGTTAGCGGAAGTATCTGGGAAGATACACCCGAGACGGTAATAGTCCCGTACGCGAAAACAAAATGTCTCTCTTGTTGCTGTTCTTGAGTACTTCGAGACACGAGTAGCTCGGAGGAATTTGCCGGAACTAACCGGTAAGGCTAAATACTCTTCTAGATCGATAGTGAACAAGTACCGTGAGGGAAAGGTGAAAAGAACCCCGGTGAGGGGAGTGAAATAGACCTGAAACCATATGCTTACAAGGAGTCAGAGCCGTCGCACTACATTGCATTTCGTGCGGAATCTCCAATAACCAAGAAACAAGCTCCAAACAAATTTCAAATTCCAATTTTCAAACCCCGAACCCGGAATGCCGAGTTTGGTGATTGAA
>OBEQ012678368.1_pt1 | contig 13016 bp, 15 predicted proteins | sample 1670901 | NCBI WGS metagenome assembly OBEQ01 (sample SAMEA104232315, study PRJEB22302) | groundwater metagenome | biome: forest; feature: aquifer; material: groundwater | place: USA | collected 2011-08-07 | depth 5.4 m
GCCTGCCTGGGCAAGCGAAGCTTGCACTCCAATTTTCGTGCCTTTCGTGCTTTTCGTGGACAGTGCGTAAAACATGAAACAAGATTTATCTGCGACGCCTAGAGGCGCCTATTTTTGGCATCCCGCGCTCCATTGTATTTAATGGCGCTAAATAGCTATCGGAAATTTAATCGTTGAGGCACTATGAGTACATCAGACAGCTTGGATGTTTTTAATCAAATACACATTGATGTTGCCCGCAATGCAACCGATGATTTCAATTTGTTTCACGATAGAAACAGGTGGTTACGCATCAATCACAATCCGTTCCAAGGACCGATTGCACTCGGCTTTCAACTGGAATCATTGCTCGAACACAAAATTTTCCTTTATCGCCGATTGCATCATGAAAACGCGCTGATTAGCGATAACAACTTGCGCTTTAGCAATTATCAGTTTTCTTTTGTTAATGCGGTTAAGCCCGGACAAGTGGTATCGGTCGATATAAAAAAATCGCAATTTATAGAAGAACCCGAGACAGTGCTCAGTAACAGAATTACGGTTAAATCGGGCGGTGCGTTGGCCTTGCTGGGTTACAAGAAGGAATCCAAGTTTGCATTATTCCTGCCTAATCCTGAGGTTCCTCAGTGCGGCGTACTCAATCAGCACCCCGACCGGTCTTTTATATCCGGCAGCAGTTTTTTCCTGAAACGGAAATTTATCACGACCAGCAATGCCAAAAATTTTTTATGCGGCTCCTTGGTAGATCAGGATGCTTTTTTCGATCCTTTTAAAAATAAAGCCGTTTTCCCGGAAATATTCCCATGCAGTCTTTATCCAGCGCCTTGCTGGAGAAAGCGGTTATAGAAAAGCATGATTTCGAACGCAATCCGCTGGTGTATATGTCTCATAAAATCAGCATCGATCGCACCTACCTTGCCAAACTCAAATCCGGCGATGCGCTGTATATACTGATCAGGCAAATACCGCCGGAAGCCAGGAAAGAAGGCATAGGCCACGCCATAGACTCGCCCTACCATTATGAATGTTACGGGCTGATGGAAGATAAAACGATTCTATACCGGGCGCTGATCTCTCTCGCTCCGCTAGAACAAATACTGAAATCACTGAAGTAATAAGCCATGCCGGAATTAAAATATTTAATCGGCTATCCTGAAAATGTAAGCCATCAGGTACGCCTGCTGATCAGTAACGATAAACTGGGCGAGACGTTGTTGAAAAAATATCCGGTTGCTCATACGATCAGGACGGATAAGGCGCTTTATGCTTACACCGTCGACATAAAAAATGCTTTACTCAAGCAATCCCAGCCACTGAGCAAGGTAATTTATGATGATAAGATTAAAGATCTTCATCATGCATTAGGCTTGCATACCTTTATCTCCAGGGTGCAAGGCGGCAAACACAAGGCAAAAAATGAAATCCGGGTGGCCTCGCTGTTTAAAAATGTGCCGCTGGAGTTTTTAAGGATGATCGTTGTGCATGAGCTGGCGCATTTAAAGGAAAAGGATCATAACAAGGCGTTTTATAAGCTATGCGAGCACATGGAACCGGCTTATCACCGGTTCGAGCTGGATTTGAGGCTGTATCTGACTCATCTGGATTTATTCGGTAAGCTCTACTGATGATGAATTGGCAAGCTATTATCCGGTACATTGAATCGGCAACCCGGCAGCCTTTTAAATTACTCAAGGCTCAACCGTTGGCGGGCGGCGATATTAATTCGGCTTACCGGTTACAGTCGGAAAGCCGGAGTTATTTTGTCAAGCTGAACACTTCTGACCGGGTCGCGATGTTTGAGGCCGAAGCCGCAGGCTTGGAAGCCCTTACGCAAACTCAGACTATCCGGGTACCGAAGCTTATTGTGTGCAGCAAAACAGCCGACCATGCCTTTTTGGTGCTTGAGTATATCGCTTTAAATAATCTAAATGGCCGTTCCGAACAGTTGCTGGGACAACAGCTTGCCCAACTGCATATGCAAAGCCAGGATTATTTCGGTTGGCACCGCGACAACACCATAGGCAGCACCGCACAAGTCAACGGCCGATACCACGACTGGATTAGCTTCTGGCAACAGCAACGCTTGGGACATCAATTAACACTGGCGGCTGCCAACGGTTATGGCGGGCGCCTGCAAACCCCCGGCGAAAAACTCTGTGCCGATTTAAAGCCGTTGTTTTCCGGCTATCGACCGCAACCGGCTTTAGTGCATGGCGATTTATGGGGCGGCAATGTTGCCGCGGATGAACAAGGTAATCCGGTCATTTACGACCCGGCCTGTTACTTCGGCGACCGGGAAACGGATATGGCGATGACTGAATTATTCGGCGGCTTCGGTTCGGCATTTTATCAGGCCTATCAAGCCGTTTATCCGCTAGATCAGGGCTATGCGCGCAGAAAAACGCTGTACAACTTATACCATATACTCAATCACTTGAACCTGTTCGGACGAGGTTACTTGCATCAAGCAGAAAGTATGATCGATAAATTATTAGCTGAGTTATAGAGAAGAGCGTACAGTAAGCCTCAGCATAGCGGCTAGCTTGAATTTTTAACTTTTGATAGCTTTTATCTATGAAAATTCGCAAAAAAAGTCCCATTTTCCACACAAAAGTTGCATAATTTGTTTTTTACATCATGACTGGGTTTCGATGAGCCTCACTCTAACAGTACAGCAAATTTTTTCCTGGACCATACAGCTAACCGCCCAGCAGGATTACCAGGCATTAACGCATAAATTTTTAGACATTCTTACCGACATTCCGTGGATTAGCAACGCAAACGCTTACGAAATTTACAACCACGAAAGGAAAAAGCCGGGCGAAACGAACGCTGTCCGTGAACTGTTAATCAGACGATTTCCTTTGGACTTCACCAGAAATGATGAAGAGGACTACAACGGCCTGCTTGCCGGACTTGATCATACGGCCGATCTTAATCTCAGCACTCCGGATGAATCCGGTTTACATACCTGGGCTATTTTTTCCATAAGAGGCGGCAGCGGTCCTGAACGCGCGATTCATCTGGAAGGCTCATTCGACCGTGAGATGCTTGATTTACTGGGTAATCTGCGCGGGGTCTATCGCAATCTGGTGATATTGCATGACACCAAGGAACGGGACGTGTTGACCAAACTGCCTAATCGGCAGTCTTTAGAAGCTCGCTTATTACAAGTTTGCGAGCATTACAGCGACTATCAAGTTACCGATACGGCCCAGGAAAAAAGCTCATGGATTGCGATACTGGATATTGACCATTTCAAACGGGTTAATGACAATTTCGGCCATTTATATGGCGATGAGGTATTGCTGATATTCAGTCAACTGATGGGGAAATGCTTTCGTTATAACGATTTTCTCTTCCGTTTTGGCGGCGAAGAATTTGTTGTGATCCTGAACTTAGCCAGTCAAGAGGCCGCTATCACTGCCTTTAACCGTTTCCGGGAAGCGATTGCCAATTACCATTTTCCTACTGTCGGCCGCGTCACCGTCAGTATTGGCTTAACCCATGTCGACGGCGTATCGATGCCGACTACACAATTGGATCATGCCGATAAAGCACTCTATTACGCCAAAGACAGCGGCCGAAACAGAGTGGTTTTATATGAAGACATATCTGTTCTAGTTCAAGATAGCGATACCAGTGACATTGAGTTGTTTTAAAAAACGCGCCGCCTTGGTCTCATCAAGTTAAAATCCAACGAACCAGCCTCCTCCCCTGACATACAGGTATAACGGCGCTCAGTTTTTAATATCATAATCATCCATAGGAGACAGCTAATGGCCGATATAAAGTCCCCAACCGTTTCAAATCCCGGCGTATTGATTCCGGTCAACCCAGCTATTGAAAATTATATGCATGGCTTACTGCGACACACCGATCATCCGGTGTTGACCGAAATGGAAGCGCTGGCGCAGAAAAATAACTTTCCTATCATCGGCCGTTTGGTCGGCGTTTTTCTTGAAGCGCAGGCCAAAATGATCAATGCCGAACGGGTATTTGAGTTTGGCAGCGGCTATGGTTATTCCGCCTATTGGTTTGCCAGGGCGGTTGGCCCGAAAGGCCAAGTGATTTGCACCGATGCCGATTTCCTCAATCAGGAACAAGCAGAGCAATATCTCAGCGCGGCCGGGTTGTGGGATCGAATCGATTTTCGGGCTGGCATAGCCCAGGACAGTTTTAGCCAAACAGAGGGCTTATTCGACATCTGCTATAACGATGTCGACAAGGGCGACTATCCGGAAGTATGGCGCATGGCTAAAGACAGAATCCGTCCCGGCGGACTTTATATTGCCGACAATGTGCTTTGGCGCGGCCGGGTAGCGGTGGAAAATCCCACTGATATTTTCCCCGGCTGGACTGAAGCAATTAGGGAACACAATGAATTAATTTTTAATGATCCCGAATTCGACAGCTTCATCAATCCAACCCGCGATGGCGTGATCGTCGCGAGAAAAAAGACAGCATAAAAAAAGATACTCCTTCGTTATAAATAGCATTATGCTACCGCTTTAACTCAATGAGTCATGAGGATTTACTATGCCCTATACCCAAGATATTGTGGAAGAACTGAACATTCTGGTTCGCTACAACCTGGCCACCACGCAAGAAGGAATCAAAGTCCATAAAACCGCCTCGCCGGAAACCATTGCCGCCACCCATCGCCTCTTCGAAAAAGGCTTGGTCTCTCAGGATGATGGAGGCTATCTGACTAATCTCGGCCTTGAAACTGCAAAACAGGCTCAGGCAGTCCTGGATATACTCAGACCGATTTAAACTCGTTGCTACGGTTACATCCGGAACGGATTTGCATTTACCCCAAAGAACGTCAGGCAGGACAGCCTGACGTAAAACCGTAAGACAATAAAAAAGGCTTAGCGATGCAATCGCTAAGCCTTTTTTATTGCTACAAATCCTTCAATCAGGCGGCAAGCTCAACCGCCGCTCTCAATTTTTTCATCGCATTTTGTTCCAGCTGCCTGATTCTTTCAGCCGATACGCTGTAACGTTCGGCAAGCTCATGTAAGGTGGCTTTTTCATCCGCCAACCAGCGGCTTGAAAGAATATCCAGACTACGTTCATCCAGCGTAGCCAATGCTCCCGACAATACATCCTGCTCATGACCTTCCCAATCGGAATTCTCAAGCAGAACCGCAGGATCGGCGCCGTGTTGATGCAGATAACTGGCTGGCGCTACATAACTGTCTTCCGTTGCTTCATCAACCGGCATATCGAACGACATATCCCGGCTGCCCAAGCGCTTTTCCATCTCGTAAACGGTACTGACATCAACATCCAGGTCTCTGGCAATCGCCACCGCTTCGTCATTGGATAACCAGTCTAAATTCTGCTTGGATTTGCGCAAGTTAAAAAACAACTTACGTTGCGCCTTGGTTGTAGCAACTTTTACGATACCCCAGTTTTTGATCACATACTCGTGGATTTCGGCTTTAATCCAGTGTACGGCGAAGGAAACCAAACGCACACCGACGTCAGGATCAAAACGCTTAACGGCTTTCATCAAACCGATATTACCTTCCTGAATAATGTCCGGCATAGACAAACCGTAACCGCTGTAACCTCTGGCAACATGAACCACAAAGCGCAAATTGCTCATGACCAATTCGCGCGCAGCTTCCAAATCGCCGCCGTCTCTAAATCTTAAGGCTAAATCGCGTTCCTGTTCTACCGTCAACTTAGGCATTTGCCTAACGACATTTAGATAAGCGTCAAATGTTCCAACCGATAAATTTACAGGTAAAGCTAATGCATTACTCATTGAAACCCCCTTGTAAGAAAACTTTTTCGAATTCTAGCACTCTGCAAGCAAGAGTGCTAATAATTTTGTCGGTTCTCGTTTTTTACTCAGGTTTTAATTGCCTAAGCTGGAAATGAAGCACGATCCATGAGCCTACCACACCCAACACGGATGAAATGAATAATAATGCCAATGTTTCAGTAAAACCCAAAAACTGTACATGGAAAGCATCATCATAAAGCCCGGAAAGCTTTTCGACTGGATATTTTAGAATCAGCATGATGATGGTAACAATAAACCATGCGCTCACACCGGAAAAAAAACCGATCCAAAAACCGCTGTACAAAAACGGCCTATGAATAAAACCGTTGGTCGCTCCTACCAGTTTAGCGATCACGACTTCATCGCGGCGGTTATGCAGCTCCAAGCGTATGGTATTGGCTGTAATAAACAATACTCCGACTCCCAGCAGCAAGCTCAATAGAGTAACGCCGCATCGAGCCACTTCCATAATCGATTGCAGGCGCTTAACCCATTGCATATCCATCTGGGCAAAATCGACTTCCGCCGAGCGCTTAAAATCATCAAGCAAAGTTTCAAGCGCCTGCTCGTTTGCCAATGAATTTTTGGGCAACACCTGAATAACAACCGGCAGCGGGTTTTTTTCCAGGGCTTTTACTGCCTCGCCGAAACCGCTATACGACTGGAACTCTTCCAGCGCTTGCTCTTTGGTAATTAATTTTACGTCCTGAATATCCGGATTTCGCCTGATGCTGTCAGCAAACTTGTTTGCCCTTGCTTCCGAAATTTCGTCTTTAAGAAATAATGAAATTTGATTGCTGGCTTCCAAATTGCCGGCCAATTGCTGGAGATTCACCACCAGAATATAAAACCCGCTGGAGAGTGCAATCGCAATCGACAAAACAACGATGGTCATTGCTGAAGAAAACCGTGACGCGACCAGTCTGCCGAGACTCGAAAACAACGCATGGGCATGAAGATTACGATAAGCATGGAATTTATCGACAAGATTACCGCCGGAGATTTTGGTTTGCCAGCGCGGCTCTTGTTTATTCGGTCTTTTATTAACGTGCTTCATAGCTTAACTCGCAACCAATTGACCATGATCCAACTTTAAGATCCGATGGTTCATTTGCGCAATCAATGAAATATCATGCGAGGCAATCAATATGGTGACACCAACCTGTTGAAACTGTTCAAACAAATGCATGATTTCAGCGGACAGCTCCGGATCGAGGTTTCCGGTCGGTTCATCGGCCAAAATCATCGGCGGCTTATTAACCACGGCCCTGGCGATGCCGACCCGCTGCTGCTCACCGCCGGACAAAACAGCAGGATATTTTCTTTCTTTGCCTAAGAGGCCGACTTTATCCAATGATGCCCGCACTCTTCGAGAAACTTCATGGTGCCCGTAACCTGCTATCACCAGCGGCAATGCCACATTATCGAAAACCGTTCTGTCCTGTAGCAGTTTGTAATCCTGGAAAATCAAACCCACTTTCCTGCGTATGAAAGGAACGTGTCTATCCTTGGCTTGGTTGAGATTTTGACCGTCCAATAAAACATGTCCCCGGCTGCAACGCTCAATGACCGCAATCAATTTCAATAACGTGCTTTTTCCGGCCCCTAAATGTCCTGTCAGAAAGGCCATTTCACCGCGCTCAAGATGAAAACTGACATTACGCAACACATCGCCCGCTCCGGGATAGCGCATACTGACATTATCGAACTTTAACATGAGTTTTTTAGTCTTTAACAAACAATGCATTTACAAAAGCATCCGCATCGAAATCCTGCAGATCATCAATACCTTCGCCTATTCCTATAAAACGAATCGGAATGCCAAACTGTTTGGCCAGCGCGAAAATAACGCCGCCTTTTGCTGTGCCATCGAGTTTGGTCAGGGCCAAGCCTGTCAATGCCACCGTTTCATTAAACAGTTTTGCTTGCGACAGCGCATTTTGCCCGGTGCCGGCATCCAGTACCAGCAACACTTCATGCGGTGCTGTTTCATCCAGCTTACTGATGATGCGTTTTACTTTTTTCAATTCATCCATCAGGTTGGATTTGGTATGTAAGCGTCCGGCGGTATCGGCAATTAAAACGTCTATGCCTTTGGCTTGGGCGGATTGCACCGCGTCATAAATAACGGATGCGGAATCGGCCCCGGTATGTTGGGCCACCACATGAATATTATTACGTTCACCCCAGGTTTGTAATTGCTCGACAGCCGCCGCTCTAAAAGTATCCCCGGCGGCTAACATGACGTTATGGCCTTGACTCTGCAAGCGCTTGGCCAGTTTACCGATAGTGGTGGTTTTACCCGCGCCATTGACGCCGACGACCAAAATTACAAAAGGTTTATCCTGTTTAGGAATCTGTAAATTCTTGCTACAGGGCTGGAGCATACTCAGCAGTTCCTGTTTTAGGGCAGTTGTCAACGCTTCACCATCGTTGAGCTGGTGCCGTTCGACACGGTCAGTCAAGCGTTTGATAATTTCCGTGGTTGCGTCAATGCCTATATCAGCCATTAATAAACTAGCTTCAATGGATTCCAGCAAATCCTCGTCAATTTCTTTCTGACCCAGGGGAATTTGAGCCAATACTCCGCTAAGCCCGGAACGGGTTCGTTTTAACTGCGACTTAAGACGTAAATAGAGCGACTCGGGTTCGGCGACCGGATAAACTTCTTCCGCCGCCGGAACAACTGCGCCTTCAGGCTTCGGCTCAACTTCTATGGCAGGCTTTAGCGCTTCAACATAACCGTACCGGCTGTAAAAACTGATGGCGATCAACGGCAACATTAACAATGCTGCAAAAGCATTATGAACTAGCGCCGTCCATAAAGGCGCGCCTAGTTTAATACCGATAATACCTGAGCCGATCTGCATCAGCAGCAACACACTCAGCCACAAACCCGCTCTTCTTAACGGCTTTGGATGATGCGCCGATGTTGCATTCAACATCAACAGAGTGAGTACGATAAAACTGACCAGAGCCCCAATCCTGTGCAGCCAGTTTGCGGCGACTTGTGCATCGAATGCTATAACACCGGTATAACCGGTGTTTAATCCGTTAAAGAAATTCAGCGCTGTTTGATAGTCGGCTTGAGGCCACCATGATCCATTGCACTGAGGAAAACCCGAACAGGCTAAAGCGGCATAGTTTGCGCTGACCCATCCGCCTAAGATAATCTCTAAAAATAAGATCAGCATCGCAAACCGCGCAAACATAGCTAAGCCATTGTTACGCACAGTTAACAGCGAAACTTTCGGATTAGCCCGTAAATACAGCCAAAACAGCAGCCAGAAAGTCATCATGCCCAACAACAAATGGCCGGTTACAACAATAGGCATACTATGTAGTTTTACCGCCCACATGCCTAAGGCAGCTTGCAAACCAACCAAAACCACCAGCCCCGACGCGGCAGCGATAACCGCCAAACGGTTTTTTTGTTCGCGCCACGAAAGCAGCGCCAACAGCAAGACAGTAATACCCAAGATTGCGGCCAAATAACGATGGCTCATTTCCTTCCAGACTTTTGCAATATCCGGAATCTGACCGGGAAACGCCTCGACCGCCTTTGCTATAAAATCGGCTTGATCGCTAACAACGGCTTGTCCATAGCATCCAGGCCAATCGGGACAACCCAACCCTGCCCCGGATAAGCGAGCGTATGAACCGACTATGACAACTATTAAAGCTAAAACAACGCTAAAGGAAGTTATTTTTTTGAACATTTTATTTTCCACTATCCGATTTGTGAGATTCTCAAAAGATGCATAAGATCGCTTTTTACGTTGTAAGGATCAAATCCAGGCTCATACTGCATCATTAAATTGCCCAACGGATCCATTAATAGAAGCATTCCATCAGGAATATTGCCTTGTCTGATCTCAGCAATTTTCTTAATAACAGCGTCATTGGCTTTAACTTGTAATAAGGTCTTATCATCTTCCCACCATTTGCCCGCGGTTTCCGGCGCAACATCTTTCAATACCAAGACTATTCGACGGGTACGAGTCAGCTCTTTATTTAACATCAGCCGGATTTGCTTGGTTTTGTGAATGGCTTCAATACAGGCGTCATTACAATCGTTGTTTGGAATGACGTTTACCAACAGCCAGTGCCCGGAAAGCTCGGACATATTATCAATAGAAAATTGATCGAAACCGCTTAAGTCAGCGCGTTCGGTTGTTAGCGGCGGCGTTATCAACTGCCCATGATTGGTTTGCCCTTTTAGGAACTGAGGATGTTCTTTTAATCCCCAAGCGATTAAAAATGGAATAACCGACATCCCAAAGATAACCAGAATTAATATATGATTTTTATTCTTTTGATTTTGCATCGTTGTTTTTAAAACTGTACCAAATAAACAATATCGTTAGTGTCAATGCCAACGCAAACCATTGGATTGCATAAGCTGTATGTTGCTCGGGCTGCATAATGGTCGAGGTATGCCATTCCCGCTTATATCCATCAGCTAGCTCTTTAGCCAGTTCAACCTGGAATTGAAATAATGGATAGCCTAATTTTTTAGCTAAGACATTACTATCAACCACCTGAACTATTGATGGCCAACCCTCGGTTGGAATTTCCGCTCCGACTAATTTTATACCAACGCTTGGAAAATTATTAATCCGTCCGGTAATAGTTGCTTTTGTCTTGGCTATCTGCAAATCAGGAACTACTGATCTATTCTGAGTTAAAGGAATCCAGCCCCTGTTCACCAAAACGGCCTTGGTTTCTCCGGTCAATATAAATGGTGTTAGTACGAAATAACCTGGTTTCCCATCGCTGATTTGATTATCTATTAAAAACTGATGCGCTACGTCGTAATGCCCTGTAGCCTCGACATTTCTGTACTTCAATACTTGTGCATTATTGTCAAGAGCAGCCGATAAATGCAGTATTTCAGTTGCGGCCGCCTGTTCTTGCGCGTCAAGAAATGCCCGCTTTTGTTCTGAACGGTCTAATTGCCACATTCCCAGCGCAATCAACACCGGTAACAAACATAAATAAACTAATGTTGGGATAAATTTAAACTTCATTGAACAGCGTCCGAAGAGATCATGTTTTTTTCTTTAGCCTATTGGCACAGGCAGTTAAATAACAGAGAATACAAAAACCTTGCCCATCAACAGAACTATATTCATGATTATAAAAAGCATCGTTATTATCGCCTTTATCCTGATAATTATCAGTCTCGGCTCTGCATTATTTCATCTGGTTACACATAAAAATCAAGAACAATCCGAAAAAACAGTCAAAGCCCTGACTTTTCGCATTACACTGTCAATTGTATTATTCATTTTTATTTTTATCGCCTTTGCGACCGGCATGTTCACGCCTCATGGCCTGGGTGCCCGAATGCACCAAACGCCTTCTTCCGCTCCTGCTAAATAAAAACGGCTCGTTACTACTAACTCAGCAGCCAAAAATGGAGCGCAGATGACGCAGATCATTATGATTAAATAAGATTTATCTGTGCCCATCATACTCATCCGCGTTCCATTGCATTTAATAGCACGGAGTAGTCGACAAAAAAAAAGCGCTGTCTGTCAGACAGCGCTTTTTTTGGTATGACTATCTAGCTTAAATTACATAGACGAATACAAATAATCCTAACCATACCACGTCAACAAAATGCCAATACCAAGCGGCAGCTTCAAAAGCGAAATGATTTTCCGGTTTGAAGTGACCTCTCCAGCTACGGAATAAAACAACACTAAGAATGATAGCGCCTACGCAAACGTGAAAACCGTGAAAACCGGTCAACATGAAGAAAGTAGTTCCGTAAATACCAGAACCCAAAGTCAATCCCATTTCGGTATAGGCTTCATGATATTCGAATGCCTGGAAAGACACGAATAAGAGTCCCAATCCTACGGTAGCCGCCAATCCTTTAATCAACTGATCGCGGTTTTTTGCAAGCAAGCCGTGATGCGCCCAAGTACAGGTTACGCCGCTGGTTAATAATATTAAGGTATTTAAAAAAGGTAAGCCCCATGCTCCCATAGGCTCAAAATCGCCACCGACTTTACCCGGACCATTGGTTGGCCAAGCTGCTTCAAAAGAGGGCCATAACAGCTCTTTAGTTGCCGCTCTGGTACCTTCACCGCCCAACCAGGGCACCGATAAATTACGCGTATACCAAAGTGCACCGAAGAACACGGCAAAAAACATGATTTCCGAAAAGATAAACCACATCATGCCCATACGATAGGAAATACCTACCTGTGAACTATACATACCGGATTCACTTTCACCGGACTGCAAGGTGAACCATCCTGCAAGCATAACTATGAACACAGTCAGCCCCAATGCCATCCAGGCCGAACCGGCTGCTGAACCGTTTAAATAATTTGCAAATCCGGCCAGCATCATCACCAAACCGCCAGTTCCAACGACCGGCCAAGTGGCTTTATGCGGAATGTAATAATCGTTATTTGTAGACATGACCTTCCTCTCTCATTTTACTGATGTTTCAGTATTATCAAAAAATGTATATGCAAGTGTAATTGTTTTATATTCCTTCGGAATCTCAGGATTAACAACAAAACGCACCGGCATGGTTCTGCCTTCTCGCGCTTTGAATGTCTGCTCTGAAAAACAAAAACACTCTGTTTTTTTAAAAAATTCAGCAACCGCTCCGGGCGAAATACTTGGGATCGCCCGAGCGACCATCACTTTATCGGTCTTATTTTCCGCATAAAAATTCACCGTGTAATATTCGCCGGGATGAACTTTTATTTTTTTCATTTCTGAACGGAACACCATTGGTGTTGCTTCATTCAGTGCGGTCATAAACTCTACGGTAATCTCTCTGTTTTTATCAACTTCGTAGCCGACTTCCTTAATAGCGGAAGATTCGACTTTTCCATTGAGCCCCGTTACTTCACACAAAACATCGTAAAGCGGAACCAGAGCATAGCCAAAACCAAACATTCCCAATACAACAAATACCAATGTCCGAACTAACTTGGCATTTTTTTGAGTAACGCCTTCCTTCATTGAGAAACAGCTCTTATCACTGCAAAAACATAAATTGTGACCGCAATTGTAATCAAAATCACTGCTGTCAAAATATTTTTTTGTTTGGTATTCATTATTTCACCTGAAACGTTATCTAAGCAGGTTGCTTTATAAAGCAACCTGAATGCATCACCCTAGATATGCTCAGTAGGTATTACTGTAGGTGGTGTAGTAAAAGAATGATACGGCGGTGGTGATGGCA
>OBEQ011585541.1_pt1 | contig 13014 bp, 11 predicted proteins | sample 1670901 | NCBI WGS metagenome assembly OBEQ01 (sample SAMEA104232315, study PRJEB22302) | groundwater metagenome | biome: forest; feature: aquifer; material: groundwater | place: USA | collected 2011-08-07 | depth 5.4 m
GAAAAGTGATTTTAAAAAATAAATGCCGAGAGCAAAGACAGCTCCCAGAGAGTCGCAGAACATGTCTTTTTGAGCGTCCCAAGGGTCGCCTTGGGAACCAAGAAAGGCCGCCCCTGACGCCGGGTCGCTTGAAGCTGCATACCGCCATTCGATCATTTCATAAATTGCCGCAACGCTTACGATAAAACAAAACGAAGTAAAATAGCCGAGCCATTTTTTGTTTGTGAGTTTTTGTCTTTCGATAAACTCCATCATGGCAAAGGCATAAAAACCAACCGTGAAGTGCGCAACGCGGTCATACATATTTCTTTGAAACCCAAACGTACGGTTGAACCAGTCGAAAGGGACACGCTCGAAAGTGTAATGGCCGCCCACAGTATGCATAAAAACAAGCACACTCATAAAGAGATAAGCAGCGTTTGAAAAACGAAAACTCCGGGCATAAAACAGGAAAAGAAAAAAGACGATCAGTACAATTGGCGTGTTTTCAGCCACCCATACGCTGCGGGAGTATGGGTGAATGGCCAAAAGAGCAAAAAAGATCAGATAGGCAAAAAATAAAATCTTGGGAAGGGGATCTTTCATTTCAGAAAGACTTATTCCAGATAAGACCTCAGCATCCAGGCCATTTTTTCATGCTGTTCCATCAAGCCTGTCAGAAAATCGCTTGTGCCCATGTCCTGATACTTGTTGGCGCAAAGATCGAGATTTTTTCTCAAGGCTTGAATGAGCGCTTCATGGTCGGCGAGTAGTGTTTCGATCATTTTCTCGGCGCTGAGTTCTCCAAAAGATTCCTTGAGCGAAGCATTTTGCAAAAACTCTTTAAGGCTGCCCATCGATCTTCCGCCTAAAGAACGCGCGCGTTCGGCTGTTTCGTCGATGATGTTGTCAAGCTCTTCATATTGGGCTTCAAAGAATTTATGTAATTCGCTGAAATCAGAACCAGTCACGTTCCAATGGAAGTTGCGGGTTTTGGTATAGAGCAGATATTCGTCTGACAATAATTGATTTAAAATTTCAACAACACCTTGCCTGTTTTTATCCGAAATACCGATTTTCATATGGGCTCCATAGACCGAAACATCAAGTTTCGGTCTGTTTATTGTCCCGAGACATTGGTCTCGGGGCCATAGGTCTAAACATTGCCGGAATTTGTATTCCGGCACGCTAATCAGCCCAAAGCTTCAAGCTTTGGGCTGATTAGCGTAAGTTTCGGTCTGTTTATTGTCCCGAGACATCGGTCTCGGGGACATGTTTGAGTAACATTATATCAGAAAATAAAAAAAGAAAAGAGGCAGGCTTTTTAAAAGTGAAGCCCTGGGTCAATTGGCAAGGGGTTCTCTGAAACTGCAATTCTTCGCTGGAGCTTACTCAGAAGAGAAGTCCGCGAAAGCAGGAGAAGAAAAAGAAATCCAAATGTCCGTTTTACGATGGCGTCAGGCGATAAAAAACGCGTGATATTTTTTTGGGTTTTTTGTATTTCTCTGACCTCTGAATCGCGCAGTTCTTGTACTTTCCCGAGCATTTTTTTTGAGAAGTCATTTGCCCGAATGGCTTTTCCAATCACGTCAGCGGCCACAATGGCCGTGCCTGCTGCGACGGAAACACCAACAGCCCCCGCGGGTGAGCAGGTATGTGCCGCATCTCCGATTAACAGACAGCCGTCTTTGGCCCATTCTTTGACATGGCTTGTACGTGCCTGAAGTACGTTGAACGGGCTAAAATCCTTGAGGCCTTCAGCAAAAGGGCGCATGACGGAATGGGCGCTCAAAATATCGCGCCGAAACGATTCGATCCCGCTTTTTCGATAGGCTGCGAATTGTCCTTTGCGGGCAATGAGGCCGCATTGGATTAAATCAGGATATTTTGGAAGAATGAGATAACCTTGTTTTAAAGAAAGAAAACCACGCACAGTGTTATCATAATTTTTTGGCTTCGGAATCGTGAACCAAATAATATCAAACTCATAATCCTCTTCATCATTTTCAAAATTTCCTGCCCTATGAATTACCGAGGATCGCCCGTCCGCCCCTACGGTAATCTTTGCCTGTATTTCAACTCGTTTACCAGCCTGATTGGCCACAATTCCCGTAATTCGTTCGCTTTCTTTAATCAGTTCCTGCGCCGAAGTATCAAACCAAAGGTCGAAATAAGGATTGTCTTTGGCCTTGTCATGAAGGGCATTGAGTAAAATTGTCTGAGGCATCCAGATGGCAAACGGAGCCCCGGGCGCGGTTTTTGAAAAATCAAAATCCGCGATTTTATGGTCTTTGAAGAAAATTTCTGCATTGCGAAGTTTTAGATGCGGATAGGTTTCAATGAAATCAAATAGACGTATCTGCCTGAGCATTTGAGTGAAACGAGGCATCAAGACTTCGCCGCGATATTCTCGCGAAAAATCCCTGTGTTGTTCCAACACCAAAGTTTTTATTTTTTGTTCTGCAAGCAAAATGCCGAGGAGCATGCCAGCCGGCCCGCCGCCGACAATACAGACATCCGTTGGGTGAGAGGGGACACTCATAAACTTAGGAAGTTTTTTGGAGATCGTTCCAACGCCACCGGTTGTGCATCCAAAGCGTCCAGTCTCCGGGACGCTTTATTAATTCTTCTTGAAGGCGAAGCATGTATTGCGTCGTATTCGATTGAATATCGGCGTCATAATTTCCGGTTTCTATCAAATTGAAAGGTTTGCCGAAGACGAGTTTTGATTTTTTTTTGGATTCGCGATAGAAAAAAACGGGAATAACAGGGGTCCTATATTTCAAAGCCAGCATCGCGGGAAGGGCTGAGGTTGCGGCTTTTTGGCCAAAAAAATCGACCCAAACACCGCCTTTTTTAGCGTGTTCGTCGATAAGCATGGCAATAATTTGATTTTGTTTCAGTAGCTCGATTGATTTTCGCACGGCCCCATGTTGATCAACGGTTTTCAGGCCGGTAAGCCCGCGTAACTGTTTAATGAAGTTTGTGATAAAAGGGTTTTTGTGTGATTTTCCGATGGCGTGAAGCGGAAGTCCCTTGGCGGATGCAGCCACGCCCGATAATTCCCAGTTTCCAAAATGAGAAACTGCAAGAATGAGTCCGCGGCCTTCTTTCAGGGCATCCCAGGTGTTGGTTTCGCCTTCAATTTCAATATACTCTCCTGGATTTTTTGCAATGGTGGGAATGCGAATGAATTCAAAAATAACTTTCACAAGGCTTTGCATGGAGGTCTCGCCGATTTTTTCAACATCCTTTTGAGATTTTTCAGGAAAAGCTTTATGTAAATTATCGATACAAAATTGCCGGCGTCTTTTGCGGAGGAAAAGGAGGGAGCCGATGGTTTCGGCGAAGTTGGAAGAAGCTTCAGCGCTAAGGGAATTGACGATTACAACAAGAAAGCGAAAAAATAAATACTGAGAGTAAAAATACACCTGTTTGAAAAAAGGCGGCCGAGCGGTATCGGGGTTCAAATTTTTTGGGCGGAAAGCATTGAAAAGTATTGTTTGAGAGGATGAGGGTTTCGTCCATAGCCGTGAATTTTTGTTTTAAACCCTGCCTTCGAGAAGATTTTATGCATCTCTCGGACGCTGACAGGAAAGTCTCGCTCGCGCACGTGTTCCATGGAAAATTCAAGAGAGGCAAGATTGCAATTTAAACCAGCCATGATTTTATAAAATTTTTGAAAAAGAGCCTCTCTCCAGCCGCCTATTTGATCCTGCTGCAGAAAAGGATATGATTTTGCCGGAATTCTGGCCCGGACCAATTTTTTGATGGAAATAAGCCGCATGCTTTTTTCAGTTGTGGCGGAAAAATCTGGGCGTGGAAGGTATCGGTGCCGTTCGGGACGGAACTTATCATGATTGATATAAAGCCCGCCCGGGGACAATAATGAGTTTACGTTCCGAGCTAGAAAGGCCAGTTCTTCAGGCACGGCGTGATGCGTATTTAATCCGATAAAAACAAAATCGAATTTTTTTGAGCCAAGATTTTTAAATCCCCAGGCGTCTTCTTCTAAAATTCTGGCTTTAACATTCTTGGCAAATTTAAAATTCCGGGCGGCCTCAACTTGATCAGCATTGATATCCACACCGGTGTATTCAAATCGGGCAGAAGAAGCAAAGGCCATCAGCGCATTGGGAATTAGGGGCGCGCCTCCACAGGCCAGGTCTAAAACCCTAAACGGCTGTGTTATCTTTTTTTGCTGTTTGAGCCACTGGGCTATGATTTTGCTACCTTTTTGAGCGGCTTCTTTGTGCATCAAAACATTATTGTCGACGATAAATGCATAAATGCTTTTTGCTCCAAAAGCTGCTTCGCGGCGCATCGGCACTTCAAGTTTTTTTGTTTTCATATATTTTTCTTAAACGAAAATTTCGAGCATGAAAATTTTTATCTTCGTTAAGATTTCTTTTCTGTTTTCTCTTTGACCGCGGACAATTCGGTCATGGCCTGATCAACCGCTTGTGTTGCTTTGACGATATGCCCATCAGCATCTGGAGTGGCTTTGCCGAGTAATTCCTTGGCTTCCTTCAGTTCCATCATGGCGTGCTTGACTTTTGATCCATGCATGCCTTTGTGTGCATAAGCCGGAAGGGTTCCTACAAAAAAGAGTGCTGATAGAATTACGAAGAGCACTTTTAGATTTTTCATTTTAGCCTCCTGTTAAACAGCATGAGATAAAAAAAGCACCACTGCTATTCTGCGGCAGTGGTGCTTTTTTTTCAAGAACCTATTTCTAGCGAGGGGTAGAACCCTCCTCGCTTACTGGCCTTGCAATTCAGAGGCACGCATTTTATGCCACTTTGCAAAATCCAGAAAATCTTGTTTCAATGTTTCGGCTTCTTTGATGATCGTATCGCAATGGCTATTCATTTTTTGTATATCGGCCGGCGGCGCCATTTTGGGATTTGTCGCGAACCGTTCCGTATAATCCTTTTTCATTTGCACATGCTCTGCAATCAGCGCATCCTGGGCTAAGGCTTTTTGTTCATAAGAAGCTGCCAAGGATTGATGATAGACAATAGCATCGGGGGCCTCAACGGCCTGCAATTGTAGAGGTGCTGCAACAACTACCAAGAGAGCTGCCCCCAGAATGGGTAACCAGTAATTTTTCATTTTAAAACCTCCATTTTTATAATTCAATTAATGTCTATGACTTCTAAGTAAAAGGGTAACTTAAAAGCAAAGAAGAGTCTGTAACAAATATCACACGATCGTTCTCCCAAATGGGCTGATTTTATCAGCCTCGTGCTTAACTAAATCGTCATTCATATAACTGGGTGTATGTCCCAATTTCCATTAAATAGTGTAAGTCTTTAGATTTTGATTGTTTATGCATTAAATTGTGGTTAACTTTAGGGTATGTCTTTCTTTTATTGGGTCAACCGGGTCCATGACTTTTTATCGGGCACCAAAGTTTTTCCCCTGCTTGCAAGCCTTGAAAAAAGTGAGCGCCTTCCTTTAGGTCAAATCAGAGAAACCCAGTGGATCAAATTAAAAGCCCTTATACGACATAGTTACGAAAATATTCCCTATTACAGGGACCTTTTTTCTTCGCATGGCCTTATGCCGGATTCCATCCGCAATTTTGAAGATTATCGCCGCATTCCGTTTTTAGAAAAAAAGATCATCCGCCAAAATAAAGAACGGTTGCTTCTAAAGGGAAATAAAAGAAAAGGGCGTTGGCGTAGAACGTCAGGTTCTACTGGAAAGTCGCTCGACTTTTTTGCGGACGAAGAAACTTTGCGTTATCACCGGGCGCTTATGATGCGCTCTTATGGCTGGTGGGGGATAAGGCCCGGCGACCGGCGAGCGGGTATTTGGCGCAACTGGAACCATCCTCTTTCGATAAAAACCTTCACTGATGTCGTAAAAAGAGCCTTTTTGGAAAGATCAATCGTCCTTCCCACCCATCTTTTGCATGACGAGGGAATGGAGGCTTTTCATGAAAAACTGAAGAGCTTCAAACCTAAACTTCTTTTTGGTTATCCTTCGGTGCTCGCTATGTTTTCGAAGTTTATTTTGAAACGGGGGCTGGAAAAAGTAGATCTTGGGCTGAAGCTCATCGCAGCAAATTCGGAAATTTTTTATCCCGACCAGCGAAAAATCGTTAGCGGAGTATTTAAAGGCGTGCCTGTCTGTGATATTTATGGAACTACAGAAACCGGTCTTATTGCCTTTGAATGCCCTTCAGGCGCTATGCATCTTATCCCTGAAACGACTTATGTGGAATTTGAACCAATCCCCGGAAGTGAAAATCAAACAATCATTGTGACGCCTTTAAGTAATTATCGCATGCCATTTTTGCGCTATGATCTGGGCGATCTTGTGCAGTCTAGAGCAGGGACTTGCGCCTGCGGTCGGGCGTTCCCTTTAATAGACATTAAAATCGGCCGCCGCCGCGCGTTTGTTGTGGATTCGGAAGGCCATAAAATAGATCCTGCGATTATTCAGTCGGTTTTTGAACATATGTTTCCGCTTGGACAAAATCCGGTCCATCAATTGCAATTACATCAGACATTTCCCGGCCGGTTAAAAATTCAGGTTGTCTTGGATGCGAACAAGAATACGGAGGGGCAACTTTTGACAAAAATACAGCAACTGCTCAGTCAAAAACTTCCTTTGATTTCTTTTGAATTAATTCGTGTCCGGGAAATTCCCCGTGATCCTTCGGGGAAACAGAGGGTTTTGATTACGACTTTGCAGGAAGCTTAGCCTTTTCATCGCACTCCGCGACGATAGGGTCAAGCAAGGGCTTTATATTTTTAGAGGATTTTTTGAGTTCGGATTTTACGATTTCACAGACTCGCGGATGATTTTTTATATGAATATGCAGTGAAGTCTCTGCGTCCGCGCCAACACTTACAGAAACCTTCAATTTAGGATCAGCCACTTTTTTATCGAGTGTGGAGATCACTCTTTTGACCGGCCAATCTTTGCCTGTGACAAAAAAAATAGCCCAAAGCATCTCCAAATCCAGGACGCTTCTGACAGGCATATTTTCGAGATCAAGAGCGGGAACCTCAAACCGCTTTTTAATAAACTCCCCATAAATCTTAGGGTCCCATTCCTTCTGGGCTTTCTGAAGAAGCTCTTTGCTTTCCGGGGTTTTTAAGACCCCCAGAATGTTCAATAATATGTATCTGGTTTTTTGATTGTTTGCCTTCGATATTTGATCGTATGTGGTCTTTAGAAGGTTTTTGTCCTCTTTCAGAATAGTACTGAAAAAGACAGCAGTAATAGCGATAGAATTCCGAAAATCTTTGGTGGTGCTTATAAATTCAATGGCGCGTGTCGTTCTTTCGGGCTCCGGATGAAGGTAATAATGAGTAAGCCAGGTTGCAAATTGTTCGCCGGAATTAAAAGGTTCGGTAGAGGCTGAGGCCTCAAGCGGAAAAAGCAAGAGAGCCAAAATGATCAGGAGATTTGATATTTTTGAAATCATCTTATTCCATGGGTTGGGCGGTAAACAGTATGAATCCGCCATAAGAATAAATCGGCTTTTAGGAAGCCGGAGTTAAATTCTTTTTTTTCCGGGTTACGAGCGCATCGATGCGGTACCAATTCCCAAAACTGAGAGCCTGTCCCGTATAGGTCGTCGCATCTTCTGCAAGCGCGTGGAAAGGCAATGTGTCATATAAACCAAAGCCAGTGATACCTTTTCCCGTTTGGGAACCGGCCCCTGAGCTTACGGACGATGAAAGCGACTGTGCGAAAGAATTGTAGGTGAGCGCCGCATAGGCATCAAGCAATCCATATCCAAAAGAAGAGTCATAACCTTTTTTACCCAGATTAACGGCCGATGCTGTTAGTCGCATATAAACATCATTATAGATTTGCTGCGAACTGTAATTTAAATTTTTGTAAGTGGAACCATAACGTGAAAGAATCAGTGCTGCAGCGCCTGCCGCATAAGGTGAGGCCATAGAAGTTCCGCTCATATAAACATACCCGCCGCCCATTTTGAGGGAGCCGATATCAACCCCAGGGGCCACCAGGTCCGGATCTTTATTTGGAAAAGAAGCTTTTTTGTTGGTTGAATCAATCGCGCCCACGGCAATCGTATTGGCAAGTCCGCTAGGGGCTTGGGTCGAGGTGTCGATATTGTCGTTACCAGCGGCAGTCACCACAATGGAGCCTTTACTCAGGGCATAATTGACCGCATTTTGAAACTCCACAAGCAGAGGATTTGAAAGATATTTTTTCGCTACTCCGAGGGACATGTTAATGACTTTGGCGCCGAGATTGGCCGCATATTTGATTCCTTGAATGACATTGGCAATGGTCCCGCTGCCGTTCGAACCAAGTACTTTAACGGGAAGAATTTTAGCATCGGGTGCAATGCCCGCGATTCCTTTGTTGTTGTCGGCGGCCGCGGCAGCAATCCCTGAAACATGTGTCCCGTGTCCGTAATCGTCGGCTGGATTATTATCGCTATTCACAAAATCCCAACCGTGTATGTCATCAATGAAACCGTCACCATCATCGTCAACACCTGCTATGCCGTTCATCTCAGCTGTGTTGGTATAAATATTTCCAAGAATATCCGGATGATTAAAATCCAGGCCCGTATCGATTACAGCGATAGTCACTCCCGCTCCGCGCGAAAGAGACCAGGCTTGCTGGGCCTTTACGCGATCAAAGCCCCACATGGCATAAGCGCCATAATAAGTATCGTTTGAAAGTGCAAGATCAAAATTGGAGTCATCAGAAAAAGAAAAGTTATTATCGTCCACGAATGCTTGATCGGTAGAGGCTTCACTCTCAACCTCTGGGCCATCAATATTTTTATCTTCCACGCTTTCATCTTCCGGTTGCGAAAGGGGACCTTCCGTCATGAATTCCATAGAATCGCGAAGTGTATTGGCCGCATCTTCAATGGTTTCGGGAAGCGGAGTGGAATCGTGGGGTTCGGCATCAAGAGTTTTGACCTGCACCGGCGCGCCTGTGTCCGGATTATAAGAAAATTCTTCGGATGCAGAAAGCATGTACGGGAAAAAAGAAAAGGAAATGAAAGGGATTAAGATGAGAAGGGCTATTTTTTTGAAAGGCATAAGAAATTGTTTACCACAAAGATTATAGAGTGAATGGATTTAAAATCCAGCGAATTTTCCATGAGCGATATATCTTTATATCGCCTTGTAAGAAAAGAAAATTAACGCCTTTTTTTAAAGCCGCGGGAGAGGAAATTGCGTGAGCGGCGTTTTCCCCCGAAAGATTTCCGGCCGTCGAAGGATGCCACCATGGTCGGCTTGTGTTCGAGAAACTTTTCCGGTGGCATATCAGGGTGTTCCGAAATTATCAGGGAAGTGCGTAAAAGTGTTTCGATAGCCTTGACATCATTGCCTTGTTCCGGCGTGGCAAAAGAAATGGCGTGACCTGTTCCGCCGATGCGGCCTGTGCGGCCGATGCGGTGTATATAATTTTCCGATTCATCCGGCAGATCATAATTGACGACAAGCTCGATACCCGTAACGTCAATACCGCGCGCTGCGATATCCGTGGCGACTAGGATGCGGTATTTGCCGGCGCGGAAGCCTTCGAGGGCATCACGGCGTTGGGCGAAAGAGCGGTCTGCATGAATTTCTGCGGCCCTGTGATTTGCTTCACGGATAAAACGGGTAATTTTTTTTGCCCCGATTTTGGTCCTTGAAAAAACCAGAGTCGAACCGTGATATTGTCCGAGAATCTTACCTAATAACTTTTTCTTGTCTTCCACTTTAACGATGAAGACTTCCTGGGAAATTTTTTCCGCCACTGTTCCGGATCTGGCGATTTCTACTTGCACCGGGAGTTTCATATAAGAAGTAGCGAGTTTCATGATTTGTTCCGGCATGGTGGCCGAAAAAAGCATGGTCTGTCTTTCGCGCGAAACTTTGTGCAGGATCTGTTGGATTTGCGGAGCAAAGCCCATGTCGAGCATCCGGTCGGCCTCGTCCAACACCAGGATATTCACATCATTAAGCGAAACATAGCGCTGTTGCATGTGGTCGAGTAAACGGCCCGGAGTTGCGATTAAAATCCGGGGGTGACGGCTGAGTTCCTGGATTTGGCCTTGCATGGAAGTGCCGCCTATAAGAACCGCGAACTTCATTTTAGGGTCAATTTTATGAAGGCTTTGATGGACCTGGACCGCAAGTTCGCGGGTCGGTACCAGTATCAGTCCGCGGCCAGTTGTTTGAGTCAGGCGCTGGATCATGGGGATTCCGAAAGCTAGAGTCTTTCCCGTACCCGTTTGAGCAATACCCATCACGTCTTTGCCTTCGAGGGCAAGCGGAATGGCCTTTTGTTGAATAGGAGTGGGGGTGTTAAATTTATGCTTGGCTAAGACCTCAAGAAGAAGAGGGGCTATACCAAGGCCGTAAAAAGTTGGGCCAGAAGGCTGAGTTTGAGCTGTTGTCATGTGTGCATTATAGCGTAAGTTATTAAAAATGCTAATGTTATAAATAGGCCCCGGTTTATCCAAAAAAAGGGGCTATTTTGCCCTTCAGGGCCTACTTTCATAAAAATAAGTCAATAAATGTGAGGAATCGTTCGTATTTATACATAGAGAGTGCCTAACAAAACTCATTTTATAACGAAAATTCATAGGCCAAAGAGATTTTAGGCGCGGAGGAAGAAAGCGCGGAAACGTACTTTAGGTAGTACGTTGAGCACTTTCGAACGACGCAACGACAAAGCTCGAAGGGATATGAATTTGCCAGTCAAGGAGTCGTCTTACGCATGCCTGAAGAAGGAATCAAGCTTAAAGCCCCCGCCCAAAGCGAGTTTTCGGAGATTTTGACCTCTGCGGCGTTGGAGTTTCTGGAAGCTGTTGCTAGAAAATTCGGCCCCACCCGGATAGAGCTTCTTAAAAACCGTGAGTTCCGCCAAAAAGAAATTGATTTGGGCAAATTACCGGATTTCTTACCCGAGACCCAAAAGATCAGAGCATCCGACTGGAAGGTCGCCCCGATTCCACGCGATTTAGTAGAACGCAAAGTTGAAATCACAGGTCCTGTAGACAGGAAGATGATGGTCAATGCCTTGAACTCGGGCGCGCATGTTTTTATGGCCGATTTCGAAGATTCTCATTCGCCGACCTGGCAAAATAATATTCAGGGGCAAATCAATCTGCGCGACGCCATTCGTGGAACCATCGATTTTGTGAGCCCGGAAGGTAAACAGTATCAGCTTAAATCCAAAATCGCGACGCTCATGGTCCGGCCCCGAGGCTGGCATCTTGTTGAAAAACATGTGCTCGTGGACGGTCAACCTATATCAGCTTCGCTTTTTGATTTCGGGCTGGCCTTTTTTCATAACGCACAGGCACTCATTAAAAAAGGAAGCGGCCCTTATTTTTATCTTCCCAAAATGGAAAGCCATCTCGAAGCCCGTTTGTGGAATGACGTGTTTATTTTTTCGCAGGAAAAACTTGGAATCCCTAAAGGGACTATTCGCGCGACAGTGTTGATCGAAACGCTTCCGGCGGCTTTTGAAATGGACGAAATTTTATACGAGTTAAAAGATCATTCGGCGGGGCTCAATTGTGGGCGTTGGGATTATATTTTTAGTTTCATCAAAAAATTAAGAGAGAAAAAAGAATTTCTTCTTCCTGACCGCGCGCAAGTCACGATGGACAAGGCTTTTTTGAAGGCCTATGTGGAACTTTTAATCAAAACCTGTCATCGTCGCGGAATTCATGCCATGGGCGGAATGGCCGCGCAGATCCCGATTAAATCCGACGCCGCGGCCAACGATGCAGCAATTGAAAAAGTCCGCCAGGATAAACTTCGCGAAGTGAAGGCCGGTCATGACGGCACCTGGGTCGCTCATCCGGGCTTGATTCCTGTGGCCCTGGAAGCCTTTAATCAGCAGATGAAAGGGTCTAATCAACTTGATGTGACGCGAAATGACGTGCAGATCACTGCGCGCGATCTTCTGAGCGTTCCGGCCGGAGAAATCACAGAAAAAGGGCTGCGCCTTAACGTGAATGTCGGAATCCTTTATCTTGAGTCCTGGCTTCGTGGGAACGGCTGCGTGCCTCTTTATCATTTGATGGAGGATGCGGCGACGGCTGAAATTTCGAGGACACAAGTTTGGCAATGGCTTCATCACGAAGCGAAATTATCCAGCGGAACGGCGATCACAAGAGAATTGATAAAAAAAATTGTTCATGGAGAGCTCGAAGGAATCCGAAAATCTATTAGCGCGGATATCTTTGAGCAGGGGAAGTATCTTCTGGCCGCAAAAATTTTTGAAGATATGAGTACGCGTAAAAATTGCCCTGAATTTTTAACTTTGACTGCATACGATTATCTAGATTAATACTCGGCCCCGGGACCTATGTCCCGGGACAATAAACAGGCCCAAACCGGATGTTTGGGCCTATTGGAGCTCAAATGGAAAAAAATGATTTTGCTGCGTGGCTTACGAAAGAATGGAAAGAATCCCCACGATGGAAAGGCATCAAGCGGCCTTATTCTGTCGAAGATGTTTGTAAATTAAGAGGAACCATTAACCGCGAATTTTCCATTGCAAAGGCGGGCGCCAAACGTCTGTGGCAATTTTTGCAGGATGAAAAATATGTCGCGGTGTTAAGCGCCGTTACCGGCAATCAGGCAATACAACAGGTCAAAGCCGGGCTCAAGGCCATTTATGTGAGCGGTTGGCAAGTGGCTGCAGACATGAATAATTCTCTTCGCATGTATCCCGACCAAAGTCTTTATCCTTCGGACAGCGTGCCTTATTTAATCCGGCGCATTAATAATTCATTAATCCGTGCAGATCAAATCCGTCATTTGAAAGGCGATAACAGTATTCATTGGCTGGCGCCGCTTGTGGCCGACGCCGAAGCAGGGTTCGGCGGGCCGCTTCACGCCTTTGAAATTATGAAAATGATGGTTGAAGAAGGTGCGGCTGGTGTGCATTTTGAAGATCAACTTGCTTCGGTAAAAAAATGCGGGCATTTGGGTGGAAAAGTTTTGGTTCCTACGCGCGAATTTATTACCAAGCTTGTCGCGGCCCGTCTTGCGGCCGATGTCTCGGGCGTGGATA
>OBEQ011309984.1_pt1 | contig 13012 bp, 14 predicted proteins | sample 1670901 | NCBI WGS metagenome assembly OBEQ01 (sample SAMEA104232315, study PRJEB22302) | groundwater metagenome | biome: forest; feature: aquifer; material: groundwater | place: USA | collected 2011-08-07 | depth 5.4 m
CTCGCGGAGATTACAATCGGGACGGAGGTTGAGATTAGCGAGATCAATGGGCGGATCAATCTGCCTGAGGACAAAAATCAGCCTTTGGTTTTTGTCGCGGGCGGGATAGGAATCTCACCGATTATGGGGATAATTCGCTACTGCCACGAAAATTCATGGCCTTACAACATGACACTTGTCTATTCAAATGAAAACAGCGAATCTACTCCGTATCTGGAAGAATTGCAAGGATACGCTAAAGAAACCGAGAGATTTAAATTAATTGCGACGATGACAGATGATCCCGGGTGGACAGGAGAAAAAGGAAAAGTAGACGCGCAATTTATAAAAGATCATTTTCCTGAGTTTTCGCAAAATTTGTATTTTGTTACAGGTCCGCCGCAATTTGTTCCGGGTGTTTTTAAAGAAATAAGAGACGCGGGTGTTCCCGTGCAGAACATCAAAATGGAAATATTTACCGGGTACTAGAACTCCTCTTATTACCAATATCTTACTTCTTTAACGCACTATTTTTAATACCAGGTCATAATATAGTAGCAAACAAAATTTATGAAAGAAATTTTTTTCAACTATATTGATAAGATAAACAATTTTTTCTCTGCATTTCTTGTGGTGTGGACAGTCCAAGTGAAATAAAAGGGATTATTAAGCTGAGAGATGTTGTAAATCAGACAAGTGAAAGATCATCAGATTGTTATATTGCATACCTTGTTAAATCCACAGCAAGTGTGTCCGGGACTTTTTTTAATAATTTCTCTGATCTGCTTTACTTACTTCTAATAGCTTTTTCAGATTAATGTTTTTATTTGCCACGCTTTGGCGAAAGCTGTCAATTTGCTTCATTGCTTCGCTTGAGTTACGCAAGTCTTTTCTAATATGAATCGTTCTTTTGAAAGTGTTTATCATAATTGATATTAACTAATTGGCATTTTGAAATCAAGATGGTAAAGTAGTCCTTTGAGATTTTTAATAGTAATGATGTTAGTCTGAAATTTACCGGTGGTGGTATAATAGCTTTATTATGACAGAACAGCCTAAATGCAGAACGTGCGGAGGGGAGTTGATTCGGCGGGAGACGAAGAGAAAGGCGTCGCAGTTGAAGCAGGTTTATTATTATACCGCGTATTATTTTTGTCCTAATTGTCAGAAGATTTATCATGATGATAAGTTTAAGGTTATTAATGAACTATCAGCCAGTCTATTTGATAAAGAGATGGATTCCCGCCTTCGCGGGAATGACCCTCCTTCGCTAAAGCTACGGCGGGGCAAGCAAGAAAGGTATGATGTGGAGATATGGACGGATGGGGCTTGTGTTTTTAATGGACGGCATAACGCGAGAGCTGCTTGGGCTTTTGTGTCCCATTCGACAAGCTTCCTTCGACAAGACTCAGGACAAGCAGGGCAGGCGGGTAAAATTGAAAAGGCCGGGTTGGTGCCGGGGGCGAAACAAACAAATAATGTTGCCGAGGGGTTGGCGATTTTGCGGGCGCTTGAGTGGGCTGTTGCAAATAATTACAAAAAAATAAAAATATATTCGGATAGTCAAATTACTATTAATAATTTTAAAAAACCTGCTTACCAAATTAAACAAAATCGGGAGATTTTTCAAAAGATTGAGGGCGTTATAAAGCAAAATAAGCTGACTGTTTACTTTGAGAAAGTTCTGGGACATTCCGGAGACGTGAATAATACTCGTGCCGATAAGCTTGCGAATCAATTAGCAGGTAAACATTTATAGTCTATTTATTTTTGGAATCCGCGGTGATGGTTCGTATTGCTTCCTGCACTGTTGACATAAATTGAGCGGGGAAGATGATTGTGGAGTTTTTTTCGGTGGCAATTTCCGCCATAGTTTGCAAGGTACGTAATTGCAGGGCGACGGGGTGTTTGGAAATCAGATCCGCGGCTGCTCCGAGCTTTACCGCGGCTTGAAATTCTCCTTCCGCGGCGACGATTTTGGCGCGGCGTTCCCTTTCGGCTTCTGCTTCTTTGGCCATTGCCCTCTGCATATTCTCGGGCAAGGTAATATCTTTTATCTCAACCGCGGTGACTTCTACTCCCCAAGGTTCGGTATGATCGTCAATGACATTTTTAATTTTGGTATTAATGTCTGCTGTTTTTGAAAGTAGTTGGTCAAGGACAAATTGTCCGACGACATTTCGGACTGTTGTCTGGCTGATCTGATTGACTGCTTCGTAGACATTTTGGATCGCGAGGACTGATTTTTTCGGATCGACAATGTGATAATACGCAACTGCCGCGATATCTATTGAGACATTGTCTTTGGTGATAATTTTTTGCGAGGGAATTCCCATCGTCACTGTCCGCAGCGTCACTCCCATCATTTGTTCAAGAATAGGAATCAGGAGAATGAGTCCCGGTCCGCGGACAGCTTTATATTTTCCAAGAAAAAAGATGACTCCTCTATCATATTCTTTGACAACCCTGACACTTAAAAAAAATAGAATTATTGCAATGACCAATAAAATAATTAGAAATGGCATATAGTTTTGTAATTAAGCACAGCATATAGAAACGGCAATGCGAAGTCAAGTTCTTACTTTTTCCTATCTTGATTTTTGTCTTATAAAATAGTATTATTTTTCTGGTGATACATAAAATCCTTAGGATAACTTCAAGATTTCTTCCAACACAGAAAGCTTACACGCACTGTGATATCCCGTGCGGTATTTACGATCCCTATCCCGCGCAAATCGCAGGCCACAGCGTGATCCGTATGACCATCATGATAAATGATTTGCAGGCAAGCAGCGATAATGCTCCGTTTGAAGAAAGAAAGAAAATTATTCATCAAATTGCGCGCTTAACTAAAGTGAAAGAGGAACACGCGGAAATTGTCAAGCATGAAATTATAGTTATATGGGGCGACTACTTCAAACCGGAAATGCTCAAAGACAACAAAAATATGCATGAATTAGTTTTCAATATTATGAAACTGGCATCGAAGGCAAAACAAGAAATAAATATAGATGCGTCCCTAGAACTGCTCTCAAAGGTTCACCAATTCGCGGAGATTTTCTGGAAAAGCAAAAAACGTGAGACGGTTCGCGTAGCTTCTTCATATCCTACAGCCGGAGAGTTGGTAGTGCCAAAATAGATAATCACCCTAAAAATGCTACTTCTTTCCCGTTTTACTATTTCAGGCCACAGCATGAAGCCGGCATTGAAAGAAGGTGACTCGGTTTTAGTGAGTATTCTTCCTTATTTGTTCACTTCTCCAAAAATCGGCGATATTATCGCTTGTTGTAAGGCGCATAGTAAAAGCATTCTAATAAAAAGGATAAAGAAAATTGAAGGAATGCAATATTTTGTGCAAGGAGATAACCTGCAGGATAGTCTTGACAGCCGAAAATTTGGTATGATAGAAAAAAAGAGCATTTTAGGAAAAATAGTTTTTATCATATAAACTTACGCGCTATCATGTCAGCCGGAGCAAGTTTATAACTTGCTCCGGAATGTTCCGGACCAGGTTGCAAACCTGCTCCGGCGATAAATCGCTATGCCTGCAATAATTGTCATTTTTATTACTCTTTCGCTTCTCCTAATACTTCTGTCTATGATGTGGCCGCCGGATAGCCCTTGGTCACCTTGGTGGCGGACCAATAAAAAACGCAGTCAGCTTATTTGTAAATTTGCCAAAATTGGCAAAAATGATATTGTGTATGATCTTGGCTCAGGCGATGCGACGCTTCTTATTACTGCTGCAAAAGAATTTGGGGCAAAAGCTATAGGTGTCGAGATAGATCCTCTGCGTATCTTTATATCCAATGTATTAGCTCTAATAAATGGACAGAAAATAAAAGTAAAAATCAAATGGATGAATTTCTTTAAAGCGGATATAACAGACGCAACTGTAGTATTTATGTATCTTATCCCCAAAACGCTTGCTAAATTGAAACCTAAATTACTGCAAGAGCTTGCGCCCGGGACGCGCATTGTTACTTTTGTGTATAAAATTGACTTGCCGATAGTTGCGCAAGACCTAAAAAATGAGATTTATATTTATGAGATTCCCCGTAGATGATTTTTAAAGCTCTTTAGTTTATAATTAGTGGCGAGTTTTATGATTAAGATTATTCAAGCGACAAATACAGTCCTTTCGGCTCCTACCAAAACAATCATAGATATAGATAAATCAATGCGCCGGCTTATCAAAGATATGGAAGAGGTACTTATCAGCGCGCACGATCCGGAAGGGGTTGGGCTTGCTGCGCCGCAAGTGGGCAAATCACTAAAGTTGTTTCTTGTAAAACAAACGCCCCGTTCCCCCACTCTTGTTTTTATAAACCCGGTTATTGAAAAATTCATAGGCCAAATATCGCCTGCTGCCGCGAGCGCTACCGGAGTAAAGGATAACGTGGGAAATAATGAAATTGCGCTCGAAGGATGCCTTTCGCTTTATAGTACTTGGGGGAAAGTAAAGAGATATCCCGAAATCATTCTTTCTTATCAGGATGAAGAGAGCAAGACGCATAAAAAGAAATTTAAAGGATTTATCGCTACAATTATCCAGCATGAATATGATCACCTGCAAGGTATTCTTTTTCCAAAAAGAGTGCTTGAGCAAAAAGGCGAACTTTTTAAGTCCGTAAAGAATGAAAAGGGTGAGAATGTATTTGAAAAGATAGAAATTTAATGAAAATTATTTTTTTTGGCAATTCTAAATATTCTGTCATTGGAGCAAGAATTCTTCATGAACATCTCGGTATTACCCAAGTTGTAACTTTGCCAAATAGTAAAGTGCAGGAATTTGCATTACAAAATAATATCCCTGTTTTAGAGGCCAAAAAATTAGATCAAGAGACTATTGATCAAATTATGGCAATACAGCCTGACTTTTTTGTCGTTGAGGATTATGGTTTAATTCTGCCCTCTAAGCTACTTGTCTTGCCTAAATATGCTCCATTGAATGTTCATCATTCCCTTTTACCTAAATATCGAGGGCCTGCTCCTGCGCCATATGCAATTTTGCATAATGAAAAAACATCTGGAGTAACAATTATTAAAATGGTTGAACGCGTTGATGCCGGCGATGTGTTGGTTCAAAAAGAATACGTCTTGAAGACTAACGAAACAACAGATTCTCTTTTATCAGAATTAAATAAATTAGGAGGAGAAATTATTGTTCCTGCTATAAAAGCATATATAGCAGGAAACGTGCATACAATAAAACAAGATGAATTAAAAGCAACCTACACAAAGTATATGAAAAAAAATGATGGCTATATTGACAGAAACAATCCACCTGATATTGCCACGCTTGAGCGCATGATTCGCGCATACTATCCCTGGCCGACAGTTTGGACCCTCCTTCGCCTTCCGGCTTCGGAAGGGCAAGCAAAAGAAAGAAGAGTTATGTTGTTACCCGGTAGTATGTTACAAGTTGAAGGAAAAAAACCAACGACGATAAAAGATTTTCTAAATGGCTATCCACAACTTAAAGAACAATTAAAAAAGGTCTTGCCCGTTTAGGCCGCTGCGATTGAGGATTTTTTGGAAGATTCTTGGGAAACACTTTTGAACATCCGCAGGCATTTGGTGCAGAGACGAAGTTTACGATGAGTTCCGTTTATGAGTATTCTCGCGACGTGAAGATTTGGCTTAAAGGTTCGTTTTGTCCTGCGTTTGGAATGAGACACGTTGTGTCCGTACATTATGCCTTTGCCGCAATTCGCGCACTTCATTCCCATAGGGGATTATGATATCATATTATAGTGTCTATCTCAATACTTTAATTATTATGGAGCTTTTTTTGATTGTAATAACTATATTTATATTAGTTTATTCCGCTATTCTTCATGAAATAGCCCATGGATATATCGCCTATCGGCTGGGTGATCCTACAGCCAAAGTTTTGGGTAGGCTGACTTTGAATCCGCTAAACCATGTTGATCCGTTCATGAGTATTGTTTTCCCGTTATTACTAATATTATCCGGCTCTCCGGTTATTTTCGGAGGAGCAAAACCTGTGCCGATTGATGCGTTTAATTTAAAAGATGGCCGCAAAGATCTTGCGTTAGTTTCTCTTGCAGGACCGCTTACCAATATCCTACTCGCAATAAGTGCATCCGTTTTAATACACATCTTTTACCCTCAATCGTCATTGGTAGTTGTGGGAAGAACGGGAATCATTGGTTTTATTTTATATCAAATTGTGAATTTAAATACTCTGCTTGCTATTTTTAACCTTGTACCCATTCCGCCCCTTGACGGGTCAAAGGTTTTCGCGATGATACTCCCCAGAAGAGACGCCGCGGCTTATCTCTCGATTGATCGATTTGGCATGTTTATTCTACTTTTACTTTTGTTTTTCCCTATTGGTCCATTTTCACTCATGGGACTTATACAGAGTCTGCTTGGTTTCTCCCTGTCACTTCTTGGCTTCTAGTAGAGTTTTACCCTGAGCTAAGCCGCGTCAGACGCGGCAAAGTCGAAGGGTTTATTGATTCAGGCAGTTGCGTGTTAAGAAACAAAGTATTTGTCTGATTAACTCTAATATCTGTGCCAGAAGTTTTCTAATATCATCATGCAAGGGCACCGGCGTAGGAGTTGGCGTTGGAGTCGGGGTGACCGTAGGCACGGAAGTTTGATAATTAATCGTAAAGGTAATCTTGTTTCCCGCACGGAGAATCTGTCTGCAAGCTGCAGTGCTGCTGCGGCATGGATAGGGCTGTATACGTGCATCATAGCCTGTACGCAGGAGAAGAAAGTTCTACAGTATCAAATAAAAACAACTCTTTATAAAAGATTTTTTTGTTCATATTGATGTGATTGGAAAAAGAAGTATTGAAGCTTTGAATACCTGCAATATTTTCTGGGAGAATTATAAGAAGTGCAATGCCTTTTCTGGTATTGAGAGTTTGCGCAAATTGATCCTTGGCCGTAATATCTATTATGGAATATCCTTTCGTTAGATACTCAAGAGGCGGCACAGATTTATAGCTAGGCATAATAGGGCTACCAAGAAAAAGGACCGTGGTTCCTTTTTGAGAAAAACCATGAATGAGCCTTTGTGCCTCCCAGGCTCGAAACTCATTGATAAAAAGAGTTTTTTCCCATACATTATTGATGAAGTATAGTGAGAGATTTGTGTATACAAAAAGAACTAGAATGGTCAAGAGGAATGGATAAGCAAAGGTCTTCCCCCAGGCTTTTTCCAGAGTAATGGTCACGAATTCTATACCTACTGCCGTAGATACAATTATCAAAGGCACCAAGCTCATAAGTCTGTGAGTATAATTGACTTGTTCAACAATAGCGCTGTTAAAAAATGGGATGCCCACGAGACCCAATAAGATTAGACATGAAGTTTTACTCTTTTCTTTTATAAGCAATAACAATACTCCCAAAATAAAGAGAAGAGAGAATGGTAACTCAAGAAATGGGCCGCCATAATGGTAATGAAAATCTATAGGAGTTAAGCCGTATGCAAGGATAGAATTTTTATAATTTGTAAGAAGCATCATTATCGCGGCCCACGTTTCTTTATGGCTGAAAATAAGTGTTGCAGTACCTGATGCAAGCGCTTCTTGTGGTCTTGTAAGAAAAACTACAATAGTTGGTCCTAGTGCGACAAAAAAGAAAATACTAAAAATCAAAAACTGCAGTATCTTTTCTTTGAGTATATTCTTTTTATAAAGAATACAGAAAAAAGAAAAAAAGGTAGTAATTATAATAAATGCCCGCAATCCACTATAAAAGTGCAGTCCAAATCCAAGTATAATTGCCAGAAAAACTATGGTGTAACGTGATATTGCTTTTACAAATAGAAAAAAGACTAGTAAAATGACGAGCGTATAGAAGCTATCAAAAAGATTTAAAAATTCTGTTCTACTGAAATGAATATGGACATGATAAGTTGCTAAAAGCACCCCCGCTGTAATTGCAACACGCTTGGTAAAAAGCTTATTGCTAAAAAAATATATAAGAATTACCGAAAGGACACCGAAAAATGCTGAAAAAAAACGAACTTTCAAGATAGGATCCGAAAAAAGCAGATGAGGGATTGCAGACACAACAAAAAAGAAATTATTGATACCTGCATAAAAACCGAAATAATCGGTAAGTTGACCATTGAGAGCCTTTTGTGGGAAAAGTCCGGTATCTTTTGCTTCATCATGTGTAAGGATTGGTATCTCAGTTAACGAATAAAATCTCAAGAGTGTTGCAAGCAAAATAATTGCGATCAGAAAAATGTTGCACTGAAAAAATTTATTTTTTTGAAATGTTTTTTTAAAAAAGGCGGTAATAACCTTTTTGTTATTAATAACTGCGACAAAAAGGCTTAATAAGAGAGCCGAAATCCAGAAAATTAGCGCCAGATAAGCATTGCTTATGCTCTGCCAATAAACGCTGATACTTGAAATATACAGAATAGTAACAATAAGTAGGAATAAATTATTCATGGACTTAGACGCATCTGTATCAATCCTAAGATATTGCGAAGGGCAATTGAAGCTATATGGTTAAGCTGGTATACCTTGGTATTCCCAACTAATCGCTTTCTATGCGTGATGGGTATTTCATGGAGAGAAAGGTTTTTTTTGACGCACATACCAACAAAACCCCACCAAAATCCTTCCTTTAAATAAATAAGGTAGGAAAGATGTGCTTTGACTGTTTGTTTTTTGAAAAGGACAAAAGGAGCGGAAGGATCTTTAATATGGGTTGGGAAAAGAAGAGAAAAAAATGTTTTGAAAAGACGCGAAAAGACTTTTCGCTGAAAAGGATCTGCTCGGAAGATGCGTCGTCCAATAACAACATCTTTTATATCTCTATGTTCCCAAAACTTTTTAAAATCCAAAGGGTCACATTGTCCATCCGAATCAATACATAATATGTAATCGCTCGTAGCAGTCTCGATGCCGTCAATAACTGCTTGTCCATAACCTCTCCTATACTGTTTTTGTTCAAGGATGAGATTGTACTTTTTCCTTAGTTTATGCAAAAGCTCTTTTGTGCCATCAGTCGAGCCATCTTCGCAAATAATAAAGGAGTATGAATACACATGCTTTTTAATTTCTTCTATCCATTCTAAAAGCACTCTCTCGATGCTCTCTTTTTCATTATGGACAGGAAGAATAATACTTAAACTCGGATTAACTGATTGTTTCAATTTGCTTTGGCCTTTCGCGCATAAACCATTCAATTGTCTTTTCTAATCCTTGTTTTAAATTGTACTTCGGTTTCCAATTCATGAGTCTTTTTGCCTTTCGTATATCAAGCGCTCTCGTTTTTACTCCTTCCGGTTTTGTTTGATCAAATACGATCTTTTTAGGTTGCCAAGCAAGGATCTCAAAAATAAGATTAACAACCTCACTCATTGCATGCCGAACGCTTGTTCCCAGATTGACAACATCCATGTTTGTGATACTTTCGCAAGCGGCAAGTGTCCCTGAGACAATGTCGTCAACATAAGTAAAATCTCGATCTTGTTTACCGCTTCCCCAAATAATGTAGGGATCTTTTTGGTCAACCGCTCTTCTGATTAAAGCAATAATAGCATGTGTATCGTTTTCCCACGGCCCATAAGCCGTTACATAGCGGGTTATCGAGCCCTTTAATCCGTATTGCTTATGGTATGCTTGAAGTGTCAACTCTCCCATAAGCTTAGCCCAACCATATTCTCTATCTGCATTCGCCCAGTTATTCTTGAAAGCATCTTCTTCTTTAAGAAGATAGACAGAGTTATACTCTTTTTGCAAATCATAGGGATAGACGCAGGCAGTTGATGCGTACTGTATTCTGTCAACTCCAACCAGCTGAGAAGCTTTTATTACATTTTGATTAATAGAAAAGCACTCGCAACAGTCCGCTGGATGCGTATCAATATACCCTCTCCCTCCAAATTTTGCTGCAAGGTGAAATACGATCTCGTGTTTTTCAAGCGCCTTAACCGTATCGTCAAATTTTTCGTAATCAACAAAAATAAACTTATGCCTATCGGAGCCTTGATATCCCCACGAGGTTTTTTTATAACCAATGTTATATTTTTTCCACACTCGAAAAACATTCTGTAAAGATCCGGAAGTCAGATTATCGCCAACTGTAGTTTTTGCGCCTTGTTTTATCAATGTGTCCAACAGATGTGAGCCAATGAAACCGGCGCCACCGGTGACCAGAATATTTTTGCCTTTATAAAACATAGATTACTGTGTATAGATTATAGCACCGACTGTATCATCTGCTCCTTTTATGACATACGTGGAATAAGTTATAGCTGATGACGCAAGGCCATCAGGACTTGTACTAGCACCCAAAACTGAACTCATATTAGTAGAAGCGCCTACTTGGTTTTTAGTAAACACAATAATGGCTCGGTGTCCCCTAGATGCTGGATTTTGTAAGTCTTCGAGGGTATTATAAGTGGTATAGTGATATTTCTCATCCAGGACAACGGTTATCAGTTGCGTGCATAGCTCATTAGGGAAATAGAGCGTAGTTTGTTGTGGAATGTTTTTTTCGATGTATGTTGTTGTATTTTTACAAACTGTTTCATACATAACAGGATCATTTTTTAAAGAAATCAGGTAATAATTATGAAAATAATATGTCCATTGGGCTATATACAAGACTGCAATTACGGCAAAACTGATAGCTGCTGCCCTAGTTTCGTGTTTACTTATAAAGTGAATTACTTTTATGACTGCTTGCAAAAAGATATACGCGCCAAGCGAAGCGATAATATATAGGGATGGTACAAACCCGTATTCTCTCCAAATGCTTGTGAAACGATATAAAACAACAATCGGTATTAACATGACAATATAATCAAGCAATACTATGCTGTTTGGGAAATACTTAATATGTCGCAGCATATAAAGTACTCCAAGAAGAAAGAACAATAGAATGATTGGTTCTATTGTTATACCCCATAACATAACAATGTTGTACTTATCTTGATTGTATTGTAAGTCTGAAGCTGCCAATTTTATTTGATCTACATAATAAAACATGCCACTGCTTTGTTTTGAATAGTTCTCATTTTGCTGTAAAAATTCCTGATGACGTTTAATTGATTGTTCTGGGTAACGGACAATTTTTGCTATGGTTGGCGACATGGTCATGAATGTAGTTATACTAAAAATGATAAGAGGCAAGACGAATACTTTCCTGTTAACCAGAAATATCATTCTATATAGCCAAAATACAGCAACTACTAAAACTGAGAGTGTTGCGATATACAGTAAATTTATGCTTATACCCAAAAAAATACCGCAGAGAAAAGCATCTCTCAAAGAACCATTCTTTATACTTCGATAAAGAAAATACAATGTACCACTAATTAAGAATGGATTAAGGCTGACGTTATTCCATCCAAGCTGTGACATGTGAATATCCCAAATGGACGTAGCTAAAAGGAGTGTTGAAAGCAGTGCTGCTTTTTTGTTATATGCTTCTTTCAAAAACAAAAAGACAAAACACATTGTTCCAATGCTGAAAAGAACACCAGGTAAACGAACTGCAAGATAAACATCATGGGTAAGAGAATAAAATAATGCCACAATATACGCCGGCATATTTGATGGTTGATCACCAATAAAACCAAATGGAGTTTGGATAGTGCCATCGAGTATGCTCTTAGCATTAGTTACCCAATACCACTCGTCCAAGTAAATACCTTGATGTTTAATTTTGTATAAGCGTAAAGCAAGTCCCAAGAGTAAAAGCAGAAAAAAAAGCAGTTTCTCTTTACCATTTAGTGGCTCATGTTTTTGCTTTACACTTTTAAACGGCAACAGAAAAATTGCAATTCCAAATAGGATTAGACTGAGAAACCATGTAAGGGTTGCTAGATTTGCATCAGGAGTAGGTTGTAAAAAATTACCCGTAAAATGTAAATAGAGAGAAACCAAATTTAATAGTAGAGCTATTATACCAGTCTTCAATGAATTTGTGAAAATCTGATTTGACTTTTTTCTTCAGATGTGGTCTCATAGTTTCATGGGCAGATTTTTAACGGGAGACCAAAAGATAATACTACAGGAAGCGCATCATAGTTCACGACTACGCAAAAGCGCTGATAGAATAAAAACAATACTTTTGTTAAATGATGGGTTTGATTATGCACAGATTGCCAAGATACTGCTTCTTGATGAGATGACAATCAGAAGATATGAGAAAGAATACAGGCAGAACGGAATTGACGGTTTACTCCAGTGTCATTATCAAGGAAGTAGCGGATTACTGACAAAACAGGAAGAAGAAGAATTACGAACATATTTAAGGGAAAATATATATCAGACAGTGAAATCGGTTGTTGCCTATGTTGATAAAACATATGGCTTGGACTATTCAATCGAAGGCATGACCCATCTTCTCCACAGGCTTCACTTCGCGTATAAGAAGACGAAGGTTATCCCCGGCAAACACAATCCTGAAAAACAGGAACAATTCAAAAAGGAATATGAAGAATTAAAACAGACCAAAAAACCTGAGGATAAAATATATTTTCTTGACGCCTGTCATCCCCATCACAACAATAGACCCTTTTACGCCTGGATATATAAAGGAGAGGAGAAAAGCATAAAGACAAACAGCGGCCGCGATAGGCTTAACTTAAATGGAGCGCTTAGTCTTGAGAGTATGAATATTACCGTACTTTCCGAGGAAACAATTGACACTCATGCCATGATGAGATTGTGCTTAACGATTGAGGAGAAACAACCTATTGGGGAGATACATCTCATTGTAGACAACGCGTCATATAACCATAGTTATGAACTGCAGTTATTCCTTGAGGATCATCCCAGACTCCATATCCACTATCTTCCCCCGTACTCGCCAAACTTAAATATCATTGAACGGCTCTGGCGATTCTTTCACGAGAAGCTGCAAAATAACTATTTTGAGAAGTTTCCTGAGTTTGAACAGGCAGTGATTACTTTTTTCCAAAACATCAATCAGTATGATGATGAGTTAAAAACTCTCCTAACCGATAGTTTTCAGACATTACCTATTTAATTTCACAAACTCATTAGATTTTGGTATA
>OBEQ010057163.1_pt1 | contig 13011 bp, 10 predicted proteins | sample 1670901 | NCBI WGS metagenome assembly OBEQ01 (sample SAMEA104232315, study PRJEB22302) | groundwater metagenome | biome: forest; feature: aquifer; material: groundwater | place: USA | collected 2011-08-07 | depth 5.4 m
ATCTGAAGGTCAAAGCCGGCGAAGCGAGGGTCGGAACCACGGTCATGCTGGAAGACGAGCAGACCAAGGAGCGATTCAGCTACCTGTTGGTGGGCTCTGAGGAGGCGGATCCCCAGCACGGCAAGCTGTCGATCATCTCGCCGCTTGGCAAGGCGCTCCTCGGCAAGAAGAACGGCGAGCGGTTTACTCTCACGCTGCCGAAGGCGGCCGTCCCCTACCGGGTCATCAACATCGAGCGCAGATGAGCTCTGTACCGTTGACGCAACGCAAGTGCAAGCCGTGCGACAAAGAGACGCGATCCCTCCCGGCGAGCGCGGCTCAGGTGCTGCTCCAGGACCTCCCCGGCTGGGCGCTCATCGAGGGGAAACTGATCCGCAAGCTCGTGACCTGTAAGAATTTTTTGGACGCGGTGAGCCTCATCCAGCGCATCGCGCCCCTCGCCGAGGCGGAGGACCATCACCCGGACCTGCACCTGACCGGCTACAAGCGACTCACGATCGAGCTCTCGACCCACGCGATCGGTGGGCTCTCCGAAAACGATTTCATCCTCGCTGCGAAAATTGATCAACTCCTCAATACGTGATGGCGTTGACGCCCTCCACCATGCTCGCGCTTGGGACGAGGGCGCCGGATTTCCGGCTGCCGGACGTCGTCTCGGGCAAGTCGATTTCGCTCGCCACGTTTTCAGGCACACAAGCGCTCCTCATCATGTTCATCTGCAAGCATTGCCCCTACGTGGTCCACGTGCGGGAGGAGCTGGCGCGTCTGGGCAGAGACTACGCGACGAAGGACATCGGGATCGTGGCGATCAGCGCGAACGACGCCGCGAGCTACCCGGACGACGCCCCCGAGCAGCTTGCGGCGATGGCGAAGACGCTGAACTTCACGTTTCCGTTCTGCTACGACGAGCGCCAGGACACCGCGAAAGCGTACACCGCCGCGTGCACGCCGGATTTCTTCCTCTTTAATGCCACACGGATGCTCGTCTACCGGGGGCAGCTCGATGACAGCCGTCCTGGCAATGGCAAGCCGCTGAATGGACGAGATTTGCGCGCGGCGATTGATGCGGTGCTGACGGGGAAACCGGTGAGCCAGGATCAACAGCCCAGCATGGGCTGCAACATCAAGTGGAAGAAAGGCCCCCCGTAAGAACGATATCAGATACGTAAGAGGCCCTACGTATCTGATATCTGTTAGCGGAAGATCAGGAGGGCGGCGAGGCTGGCCGCGATCAAGACCGTCAGCCCCGCGCCCGCGATACGGCAGAAGACCCCGCGTCCGACCCCCCACGCCAGTCCCAGCTTGAAGACCGTATTCGTGAGGACTCCGATCGCCAGCGCTTTGGCGGCGGTCGAGGTCATCAGCCCGTCGCGTCCCAGCTTGACCATCGAGTAGATCAGTGCGTCCACGTCGGTGAGCCCCAGGAAGGCGGAGGACGTGAGAATCCCTGAGGCCCCAAAGCGTTGCCCCACCCACCCTGTGATCGACAGGACGACCTGGAACACCAGGGCCATCTGCAAGGCGGCCGCGAAGCGCAGCGGGTTGCGCGGCGTGGCCGCCTTGATCGCTTGCGGGTCGTTCCGGCGCATCAGCAGTCCCACCACGATCAGCCCCACCACGAACGGCGGCGCAAGGTACGGAATCGTCTGCAGCCCCACGGCCGGGTTGAGAGCCGCGATCAAGAGGATGACCCGCAGCGGCAGCACCGTGCAGGCCGCGATGACCCCCAGCCCCAACACCCGCCCGAGCTGCGGCTGCTGGCGGCTTTCACGCGAGAAGTTGAGCGTCGCGGCCGTCGAGGAGATCAGCCCGCCGAGGAGTCCCACCACGCCGTAGCCCCGGCGCAACCCGACGAGGCGCAGGGTGACGAAGCTGAGAAAGCTCAAGCCCGAGAACAACAGCACCAGCGCCCAGAGTTCCTGCGGGTAGATGCCGGGGGAGGGCCCGAATGGCCCCGTGGGTAAGAGCGGGAAGATGACGAGTGCCAGCACCCCGAATCGCACCGCGGCCATCAGCTCCTGCGAGCGGATCCTGGCGACGAAGGTATGGAGCAGGCTCTTCTCGGCCAGAATGAGAATCGTGAGGGCGAAGAGCGCGCTGGCGAACACGAGCCGCCCCATGCCGGCGAGCGCGCCAGCCGCCAGGACGACCAGCGCGGCGACTTCCGTCGTGCCGCCCACGTCGTGGTGGCGGGACGTGACCGCGTACGCGACGACGATGAGCGCGGCTCCAGCGACGAAGAGGCTCACACCGGCTCCCACGAGCCCGGAGTGCAGCAGCTCAGCACCCAGCGCTCCGATCAACCCGAGCAGCAAGAAGGTGCGCGGGCCGGCGAAGTGAGGCGCGGGTCGGCCGCGCTTCACCGACCACTCCCGTTCGATCCCGACGGCGAGCCCGCCGACGGCGGCGACCCCGAACCGGATCACGACATCCAACGACTCGTGCATGGTCATATGACGATATGATGACAGTGATTTTTAAACACGATTGCAGTGGTAAGGCCGTATCACTGAAATCACGTTGTCAATCACTGTAATCATGCCTGCTAATTGAGTCGCAGCACAAGACACTTCGCCGACCCGCCTGCCTTGAGAAATTCGGAGAGGTCCACGGGGAAGAGGCGAAAGCCCCGGCGCTCCAATCGTCGTCGCAGCATTCCGGATGCGCCCTCCTGGACCACGATCGCCTGATCAATGGTCACCGCGTTACAGACAAATCGCTTGGCATCAGCCTCTGAGACGTCAATGAGTTCCTCCGCCAGCGCCTCGATCACCTTGCGCCCGTAGCGGTCGAACGCTTTGGGAAACCACAGGGCGCTGCGCGCATCGAGCGGGCAGAAGCAGGTATCGAGGTGGTAGAAGTACTGATCCACGAGCTCGACCGGCAAGACGCGCGCCTGCAGCAGCCTCGCGAGCCGCTCATGCGTGGGCGCGTCCGAGCGGAAGCGGAACCCGAAGAGCAGGCTCCCGTTCATCCACAGCGCATCTCCTTCGCCCTCAAAGTCGAATCGACGATCCAGCCTGACGACGCGAAACCCGGCCCGCGCGAAGTACCGCTCCACGATCGGTTCTTCCCGCTGTCGTTCGGGAAACCGGAAATTGCTTCGGATGATCGTCCGTCCGTCGATGAGGCCGGCGTTCGCGGTGAAGACGAGGTCCGGCACGCCGGGGCGCGGGGGAAGCAGCTGGACACGGGCGCGCAATGTTCGCGTGAGCACGCGGTGCAGCCGGTTCCACTGCGCCATCGCGCGGGTGCGGTTGATTTGCCGCCTGAGGCTCATCCAGGGATTGATCTCATAGGCGATGGTGTAGTACGTGGGACGACACATCAAAAACGAATGCGGAATGCGGATTGCGGAATGCGGAATGGGCATCCAGCACTACAGATGAAGGGCACGGGTGAGCTCGCGGAGGAAGGACTCGGCGTCGGAGACGATGCCGATGCCCTGGAACGTGCCGCGGTCGGAAAGTTTTGTGACGACGGACGGGTTGATGTCGACGCAGACGGTCTTCACGGTGGCCGGGAGCATGTTGCCGGTCGCGATGGCATGGAGGGTGGAGGAGATCATGAGCGCCAACCCCACGCCGGGGATGTGCGCGCGCATCGCATCCTGCGCGTTCAGCGTGTCGGTGATGACGTCGGGCAGCGGCCCGTCATCGCGGATCGAGCCGGACAAGACGAAGGGGACCCGGCGCCTCACGCAGGCGTGCATGATGCCCCGCTTCAGCACCCCGCGTCGCACCGCCGGCCGGATCCCGCCCAGGTGACGGATCGTGTTGATCGCCCGCATGTGGTGGTCGTGCCCGTCCTTCACGGCAATACCGCGGTCGAGGCGCACGCCAAGCGAAGTCCCGTACAGGGCCGACTCGATGTCATGGGTGGCCAGGCCATTGCCTGCGAAGAGGACGTGGACGAATCCCGCGCGGATGAGCCGCTCCAGGTAGGGTCCGCTGCCGGTATGGACGACGGCCGGCCCCGCCACGACGAGAATCTTCTTGCCGGCGCGCTTGATGGCGCGCATCTCACGGGCGAGCCGTTGGATGAGCTGGATCTTGGGTTTTTCCGACGAGACGGCGCTGCCCATGAACTGGAACACCTCCGGTGCGCGCGCCCGCTCGAGCGGCATCACCCGTACGCCGTCGGTGCCACAGAGAACCCAGTCGCCCTTGCGGATGCGAGCGACCGGGGTGCACCGGGCCTCGCCGGTCGAAGGGTTGACGACGATCCCGCAGTCCATCTCGATGGCGTGGACCTTGCGCCATCGGCCGCGGAACCGCACTTCGGTCGGAAGGTTGGTGGTGGAGTAGAACAGCGATGGGAACACCCCCTCTTTCATCGCCTGGACCAGGCGCACATCCTTCGTCTGGATCGGGGTCGCACCCAGGCGGGCGAGCCGTCTGAGGATCTGGTCGAGGTGCGCGTGGGAAGCGGCCTGGACGCGCAACCGCGCGCGCGAGGGGTCGGTCTTGCGCTTACCGATGTCGATGTCCAGAATCTCAAAGGTTCCGTTGAGGTCCATGATCTCATCCAGGACCTTCGGCAGGATGAGCGAATCGACGATGTGGCCGCGGAGATGCACGATCTCGGATGGCATGGTACGAATAAGTATACCACTCATTTACCCATGTACGGCTATCGGGTACACTAACATGGTGATGTCCTTACATGCCAAGGCCAACCATGAGTTTGATCTGCGGGCCCTGGAAGCACGCACGCAGGCGATTGGGCATGAGCTCTTCGCGCGGGCCGCGCGCGAGCATGCGCACCTCTCCGTTCTCAACCGCTGGACCGCCCAGGTGCTCTCCTGGTGTCTCTCCGATCCCGCGCTCAAAGCCAACGTGCTGCGCTTCATCGATGTCCTGCCGAGCCTCAGGAGCGCGCGCGAGGTGGCGCGGCACGTCCGGGACTATTTTCCGTCGCAGTTCCGGATGCCGGCCGCGCTGCGGCTTGGCTCGCAACTCGCGCGTCCAGGACTCGCGACGCAAGGGGCGCTGGCCGCGGTCATCCGCCAGGTGGTGGAGCAGGTGGCGCGCCAGTTCATCGCGGAGTTCCGTCCAGAGGGGGCGGCCGAGGTGGTCCGGGTGCTCGCCTCACGGGGTGCCACGTGCAGCCTCGATATCCTCGGCGAGCAGGTCCTCAGCGAGGCCGAGGCCGATCGCTACGTCTCCCAGTGCGAGACGCTGCTGCGCGAGAGCCACCGCGCCTATGCCGCGCTGCCGCCGTCGGTGGCGCTCACGACGTGCGGGCCGCGCGCGAGCCTCTCGGTGAAACCCTCGGCCCTCACCCCTCGCTTCGATCCCATCAGCCCGAAGAGCAGCATCGAGCGCGCGGCCACACGGCTGCTCCCGCTCTTTCGCCTGACGCGTGAGCAGCCCGTACTCATCTACCTCGACATGGAGCAGTACGAGCTGCGGGATCTCACCCTCGCCCTGGCCAAACACCTGCTGACCCATCCCCACGTCGACACCAACAGGACGCTGGGTCTTGTCATCCAAGCCTATCTGCGGGACGCCGAGCCGGTGGTGGACGAGCTGCTCGCGTGGCTCGCGAAGCATCAGCGCGCGGTGACGATTCGGCTCGTGAAGGGGGCGTACTGGGACCATGAGGTCGCCGAGGCCACCCAGCGCCACTGGCCGGTCCCGGTGCATGAAGAGAAGGCGGCGACGGACCTCGCCTTCGAGCGGCTCACCCGGCGGCTCCTCAGCGCGCATCCGCTCGTCACGACGGCGGTCGCCTCGCATCACGTGCGCTCCGTGGCGCACGCGATGGCGGTCGCTGAAACCCTCGGATGCGCCAAGGATCAACTCGAGTTTCAGCTTCTCTATGGGATGGGGGAGGTCCTCCATGCCGCGATCGTCTCGATGGGCTATCCCGTGCGCATCTACACCCCCGTCGGCGAGCTGATCCCGGGCATGGCCTATCTCGTGCGGCGGATCCTGGAGAACACCGCGAACGAGTCGTTCCTCCGCCAGGAGTTCGTGCAGGAGCGCAACACTGACGAGCTGTTACAGCCTCCCGTCGTGTCGGAACACGCGGAGGCCGTGCCCTCAGCCATCACGTCCGATGACCGATGGACTGGTGAGCCGTTCGCCGACTACTCGAAGGACGAGGCGAGGCAGCGCATGACGGAAGCGCTGGCGGCTGTCAGAGCCCAACGGGGCAGGACGTATCCACTCCTGATCGGCCACGACACGGTCGAGACCGGCCAGACACTCACGGTGTGCAACCCTGCGCGTCCCGCGGAGGTGTTGGGGCATGTCGCGATGGCGGGTCGCGCCGAAGTGGATCGGGCGGTGCAGGTGGCGAGCGAGGTACAGCCCCGATGGGCGAGGACCCCGGTGAGCGAGCGGGTGGCGTGTCTGCGACGGCTAGCACAAGGACTGCGGCAGTTCCGACATGAACTCGCGGCCTGGGAAGTGCTCGAGGTGGGCAAGCCCTGGCGAGAGGCCGACGCCGATGTCGTCGAGACGATCGACTTCGTGGAGTACTACAGCCAGCGGATGCTGGAGCTGGCGAAGGGCCCCGCACTGCTCCAGGCGCCGGGGGAGCGCAACGAGCTGGCCTATGTCCCGCGAGGGGTCGCGGTCGTGATCGCCCCGTGGAATTTTCCCGGCGCGCTCTTGACCGGCATGGCCTGCGCCGCCCTCGTCACGGGCAACGCGGTCATCGTGAAGCCTGCGGAGCAGTCCTCCATCACGGCCGCGTACATCGCGCGCCTGATGCGCGAAGCCGGCATCCCGGATGGCGTCGCGCAGTTCGTCCCGGGCACTGGGGAAGAAGCGGGTACCGCACTCGTGCACCATCCAGGGACGCACGTGATCCTCTTCACCGGTTCGAAGGCGGTGGGGCTGTCGATCATCAACGCCTGCGCGACCGTTGCGGCTGGTGGGCGGTTCATCAAGCGCGTTATCGCGGAGATGGGCGGGAAGAACGCGATCGTGGTGGACGCGGACGCGGACCTCGATGCGGCCATTCAAGGGACGCTGCGATCCGCATGGGGCTACGCCGGGCAGAAGTGCTCGGCCGCTTCACGGCTCATCGTGCATCGGGAGGTGTATGCTCGATTCCTTCCACGGCTTGTCGCGGCGATCGATCGCCTCGTCGTGGGGGACCCGTCGGATCCCGACACCGACGTCGGCCCACTCATCGATGCGGCGGCCCAGTATCGCCTCACCGAGGCGATCGTCGAGGCCCAGCAGTCGGCTACCGTGGCGTATCGCTATCCCGCGTCGCGCATGCCGACGGAGGGCTACTTCATCAGCCCCACCCTCGTCACCGACGTCTCACGCCAGGATCGACTCGCCCGGGAGGAGCTGTTCGGCCCGCTCGTGTGCGTCTTCCGCGTGGATTCGTTTGAGGAAGGGATCGCCCTCGCCAACGACACGGACTATGCGCTGACCGGCGGAGTCTACTCGCGCTCCCCGTCGCATCTCGACGATGCGATGCGGGCGTTCGATGTCGGCAACCTGTATCTGAACCGTCCGATCACCGGGGCGCTGGTCGGCCGCCAGCCCTTCGGCGGCCACCGGCTCTCCGGTCTCGGCACCAAGGCCGGCGGACCGGACTACCTCCTCCAGCTCGTTCTCCCGAAGACGATCTGTACGAACACGCCCCGCCACGGCATGCCCCTTGAGTAAATGCGGAATTCGGAATGCGGAATTTGGAATGTGTTATACTCGGAGCATGAGTCGAAGAACAGGGGTCGGACGATTCGCGCTCCTCGGGATCAGCGTCACCTTGCTGGGAATGCCATCAGTGTGGGCGGATCAGATCAAGCTGAAGGATGGAACCGAATTCACGGCGAAGATGCTCCAGAAGGATGGTGAGAGCGTCATCGTGGAAGTGCCGCGTGCGTCTGTCACCTCCGTGAACGGCCAGCCGCTGCCGCCGCCGGTGGCCGTCGGCTTCAAAGCGCCTGACTTCACGGCGACCGATCTCGCGGGAACGACGCACACCCTCGCCCAGAACCGAGGCCAGGTGACGCTCCTGAAGTTCTGGGCGACGTGGTGCCCGCACTGCCGCTCCGACGTCCCCTATATGAAGGAGCTCTTCACGCGGTATCAGGAGAAGGGGGTGCGGCTCATGACGGTGAGCGTGGATCAAGACCCGGAGGCCCTGAAGGCGTTCGTGGCCAAGGAGCGCGTGCCGTACCCGGTCGTCAGTGTCCTGACCGCCCCGGAGTTGACGGAGCGTTTTGAGGTGCAGGGGATTCCGGCCTACCGCCTCATCGATGCCGACGGCGTCATCGCCAAGACGTGGGCGGGCTCATTGACCGAAGGTGGCGCCAACGGCAAATCCGAACTCGAAACCCTCCTCGCCTCCCTCCTCAAGAAGTGACAGTTGCTCTGTCGAAAAGCTACGCTGGGCAGCAGGGCCTGCCGCTGCGCCACCCCGCCGGCCGTCCTCTCCGCCAAAGTACGTTGGCGGATGCGGGCGGGCGGCGGGGGCCCCGGCTCCGCGTCACCCGCTGCCTGACGGCTTTTCGACAGAGCAGACAGTCACTTTTTCCCCAGCTCATCCAGTTGACGCTGGAGGTTCTGCCAGCTCACCGAGCCCCTCGGATAGAGCTGCTGAGCCTTGAGCAACTGCCCTCGGCGCTCGTCGAGATCGCTGCGCGCTGGCGGGCTGGCGGGTGATGCGGGTCCGGTGAGCGCACCGAGCTCCGTGAGGTAGCGCTGGAGGTATTCCTGCCGTGTCGTGATGTACGGGTGGGTGCGCAGGAAGGGCGATGGAGTATCGACCCTCGCGAAGTCTCGCAGGAGGTCCAACGCCGCCTGCGGCTTGAACCCGGCCCGCATGACGTAGCGGATGCCGAGCTGGTCCGCCTCCAGCTCCTGCTCTTGGCTGTAGCCACTCGCGGCCACGTTTGCCACGACCGAGGCGGCGTCCACCGCGAGCCGTCCCACCTGCTCGAGTCCTTGACTCCCATCGCGCGTCACCGTTGACGCCCCGGTGGCGACGATCGCCATGATCAGCTGCTGTTGCTGGAGGAGCCGGTAGCGTTTCACGAGGTGTTGCGCGACGGTATGGGCGAGCTCATGGCCGAGGATAAACGCCAGCTCATCGGCTCGACTGCCTCGACTCGCGAGGTAGTCGAGCATCCCGGTTGAGATGTAGACCCGGCCATCCGCCAGCGCCGCGGCGTTCGGGTCGCGATCGGTATAGAGGTAGGCGCGATAAGAGAGTTGCGGCCGCTCCGTGACACGGCTGAGCCGCTCAATCACGCGCGGGATCTGAAATCCCCACAGCATCTCATCCGGCCCAATCGGCCGCGCCCCCTCGCGCTCGAACTCCTTGGCTTGGACCGCGCTGATGGAGCGTTCGATGTCAATCGCTACGGCGGACTCCTCAGGCACCGGCATCGGACGGACGGCGTACTCCGGCGTGGCGCACCCAGCCGTCAGCAGTAGGCAGTAGGCAAGAGGCAGTAGGCAGTCAGCAGTAGGCAGTAAGAAGAAGTCACACCGGCGTCTCGTCCGGAGCAACGTTTTCAGCTTACTGCTTACTGCTGTCGAGCTTATTGCTGGGTCAGCCGAGACGCAGCTGGGTTTCGGCATCGATGACATCCCGGTTGATCCGCCGCCAGGCCTTCTCGGCGGTTGCCTGCAGCGGCTCATCCCCGACCGGGGAGTCGGCCAGCTCGCGCAGCAGCTGCACCGTCATCCGGAAGTAGCGCACGATCTCGCCTTCGTCGACCTCGCACAGCTTCGTCAGCCGCTCAAATGGCGCGTTCGACATCCAGGCGTCGATGGCGTGCGCGAGGTGGAAGGCGGGCGCCTTGGCCTTCGGGGCGATCCGGTAGCGCGTTTCCTCTCGATGGATCCGCGCCAGCGGCGCGTGGCAGACGTGGGCGAGCCGCTTGCTCCATCGGTGCGGTTTCGGCGAGGGCGTCCGTGGGCGGGGCTCGAAGACGATCGCGGCGACGAAGATCGCCAGCGCCACGGGGTCAAGCGAATGGAGCTGCCCTTCCGTGTAGAGTTCGCTCAGCATCAGCTCGTAGCCGTAGACCCACGAGCCAAACTCGCCTTTCTTGGTGAGCCCCGTGGAGCTCACGTAGCCCATCGACTTCAGGAGGTCCAGCTTGCGCCGCATGAGATCGAGCCCCTGCTCGCGCTGGGCCCCGCTCGTCTGGAAATAATAGAGCGTCTTCGGGAAGAGATCGAACAGCGCCCGCCCGTGTTGACGGTAGAGGTTCAGGAGGGTGGCGTACGTCATGTTGAACCGGCTGCGCACCGGCTCCGGGTCGGCGGTGAGCAGCCGCAGGACCTCGGGGTAGGTGACGTGGGTGGGGTTGACGCGCAGGTACACGAACCCGGCCTCGTCCATCCCGCGCCGTCCCGCGCGCCCGGACATCTGGAGGAACGCGCGTCGGCGCAGCAGCTCGAAGCCGCTGTCCGAGCGTTTCTTCAGCGTGTCGAGGATGACGCTGCGGGCGGGCATGTTGATGCCCAGGGCGAAGGTCTCCGTCGTGACGATGAGCTTCATGAGGCGGCTGGTGAAGCAGCGCTCGAGCACTTCTTTCACCATCGGGAGCATCCCGGCGTGGTGGTAGCCCACACCGCGGTCGATGAGGTGTCGCAGCGCCGCAATACTCCGGTCATGGGTGAGGTGAAACCGCTGGCAGAGATCCTCAAACGTCGCCCGCAACGCCGCGCGCTCCTCCGGGGCGAGGAGGGACATCCCGGAGATCTCCCAGGCGAGCTCCTCGGTGCGACGGCGGCCGAACGTGAAGAAGATGCACGGGAACCGGTCGTGGTCCTGGAGTTCCCGGATGAGCTTGTCGATGCGGTTCGCAGGGACCGTCCACCGCTGCCCGTATCGGCGATGGTGGCGCGGGCGCATCCCGTGCTCCGCCCCCCGGTAGCCGTCCTGCTTGAGGTCCTGGTGGTGTTTGAAGATCGTGTTTTGGCACTGGAACAACACCGTCAGGGGGACCGGCCGTGTGTGCTCCTCGATGACGTCGACCGGACGTTGGTGGACGGTGCGGATCCACTGCGCGAGCTCCTCGACGTTGGGGATGGTGGCGCTTAAGGCCAGCAAGTTGATGTGGGGCGGGGTGAAGAGGATCGCCTCCTCCCAGACGGTCCCGCGCTCCGGATCGTCCAGGTAGTGGATCTCGTCAAAGATGACCCAGCGGTACGCGGCCAGCCGCGCGGGATCTTCCAGCAGCGTGTTGCGGTAGATCTCCGTGGTCATGATGATGAGCGGCGCGCGGGGATTGATCGTGACGTCACCGGTCATGATCCCCACCTGATCGCCATGGCGCGCCGTGAAGTCGCGGAACTTCTGGTTGCTGAGCGCCTTGATCGGAGCGGTGTAGATGACGCGCTCGTGCCGCGTCAGGCTGCGCTCAATGACGTAATCTGCGAGGACCGTCTTGCCGGAGCCGGTGGGGGCCGCGACGAACAGCGAGGTGTCGCGATCGATCACGTCGATCGCGCGCTGTTGGAACGGGTCGTAGGGGAACGGGTGGATGGAGTGACTGGGCATCTGACATGATTGTATCAGGATTGACAAGCGCCGGCACGGCGTCTAAGCTGGAAGCCATGCCGATGCGGTTCGCGTCAGGGATCAGCGAGGCGGTGAACGCCCAAGCGGCGCTCGAGGCCGTGTCGCAGCAGGTCGAGGAGCGGCTCGCAGGCCTGCCCTGCCACGCGGCCTTCCTCTTCGTCTCGCCGATCTATCGGACCTCCTGGGCCGACCTGCTCACATGGCTCCATGAGCGCCTGCATCCCCACGTCCTCATCGGCTGCAGCGCCAGCGGCGTGATCGGGGCCGGCCAGGAGCTCGAGTGGGTGCCCGGGATCTCGCTCGTCGCCGCGCACATGCCTGAGGTCCGGTTGTTTCCATTCGTGGTCACGCCCGAGGAGCTGGAGCTCTCGAGCCCCGGCGGGTTTTGGGTGGATAAGATCGGGGCCTCGCCCGAGGCGAACCCGGCGTTCGTCGTGTTGGCAGATCCCTACACCGCGCAACCCACCAAGTTCCTCGCGGAGCTCAATGGGACCTACCGCGGGCGCCCCATCGTCGGGGGGCTCGCCAGCGGCAGCCATGAGCCGGGCGAGCAGCTGCTCTTCGCCGAAACCGAGGTGTTCCACGAAGGGGTGGTGGGCCTGGCGATGACCGGCAACATCGTGATGGACACCGTCGTCTCCCAGGGCTGTCGCCCCATCGGCCGGCCGCTCATCATCACCAAGGCGGAGGAGAACGTCATCCTGGAGCTGAAAGGCAAGCCCGCGCTCGAGGTGCTCCACGAAGTGCTCGCCGGGCTGCTGCCGCAGGACCGCGAGTTGGCTCAGCGCGGCTCGATCTTTGTGGGCTTGGCGATGAGCGAGATGCGGCAGGCCTTCGGCTCAGGCGATTTCCTGGTCCGCAACATCATGGGAGTCGACCCGGAGGTGGGCGCGATTGCGGTGGCCGAGCAGCTCGAGGTGGGCCAGACGCTGCAGTTTCAGCTCCGCGATCCCACCACGTCGCGCCAGGAGCTCCGTCGGCTCCTGCACGAGCAGCTCGGGCACGCCGCCTCATCCGTCCCGCCGGCCGGCGGCTTGCTGTTTAACTGCTCGGGCAGAGGGAAAGCGCTCTACGGCTCTGCGCACCAAGATGTCCGCGCCGTGCAGATGGTGAGCGGTAAGCTGCCCGTCGGCGGCTTCTTCGCCAACGGCGAGATCGGGCCCATTGGCGGCAGGGCCTTCGTGCACGGATACACCGCCAGCCTCGGCGTATTCCGTCCGGTCCACGTCCCACTCCCGAAGACAGAGATTCCCACAGAGCTCAAGCAGTCTGGGTAGAGCACATTTCAAAACCACCCCAGATTGTGAATTGCGGGTTGCGAATTTCGGGTTTACCGACGACATAATCCGCAAACAAAAATCACAAAACCCCCAATCCCGAAATTTCCGTTTGATATGTTGCGCTTTTGCGCTTTCCCGCCCGCCAATTAGGCTTGGCGGCCATGCCAGCATGGGTTGAACGCGCCCGCCTCTTGGCCTAAATTCGCCCCTCGAATTCCTG
>OBEQ011545325.1_pt1 | contig 13009 bp, 9 predicted proteins | sample 1670901 | NCBI WGS metagenome assembly OBEQ01 (sample SAMEA104232315, study PRJEB22302) | groundwater metagenome | biome: forest; feature: aquifer; material: groundwater | place: USA | collected 2011-08-07 | depth 5.4 m
ACCAAATCGATCAGGTCGCGAGCGTCGTTCAGTCAGTGAAAGAAAATCTGGAACAAATAATTGAGAAAAAAGACATTAAAGAACCAGATGCTGTTTTAGCAGATGAAACAAAACAAACTTTACCAGTACCAGTCGAATCTCCGAGCATGGAAACACTGGTAGCACCGACCACTCTAGGCGGGCAACTAGCCGATAAATATGCCGGTGTCGTTTATAACTCTACGGACAACACTTTGGCTATTTCTGATACTAAAAGCGAAATCAAGTCTATCAGCCTGGACGAACAGGACAAACCGATTGAAGTTACTGATACACGCGGCAGTACTACTTCTGCGGAATACAACGAACATGGCGACCCGATAAAGATAACACGTCCAGATGGGCAGATCACCTACTATGCTTACGACACAAGTTATCGATTGGTGGCCATAACTTCTGAAAAACCGCCAGACTATTCAAACGCTTCTTTAATCAGCCGTATTTTTCACCAAGTCCTAAGTGTAGTTTACGCAGACAACAATGAAGAGGCGGTCAACCTGGCCTATGCTCCCTCTGGAGATATCGGAATAATCAAGAGCTCAAATAGCGAAGTACAATTTCAATACGACCAAGATGGAAATTTAATTGGCCAGTCTGATAATTCTAATAATGATATTCAATATGAGTACGACGAGTTGGGGAATGTGGTCGGCAAAAAAGTTCTTGAACAAACTTCGTTAGCGCCATTGGAAAATACTGCAACCAAAGATGTTTCGTTTTTTGGCAAGATTAAATCAAGTCTGCTCGGCTTCCTGCATCAAGCGCGCTCCCTGGTGTATGCCGATAGCCCATCAGCCACTCAAGATATCAAGGTAATTTATGATAGCAACAATAACCCCAGTGGTTTAAGCGTGGTTTTGCCAATTGAAGAAGATGTCCCCGTTGAAACGCCGAAGAGTGATATCGCGCCAGTGGTTGCGCCTAAGGATGATATCGCGCCTGTAATTATGCCAAAGGTTGATATTACACCAGTAGTAACGCCTAAGGTTGAAACTACGCCAGAACTAACGCCTAAGGTTGAAGCGCCGATTGAAGGGACAAAGCCAGAATCAAAGTCTGCCAGCCCCGTCTCGTGGTTCAAATCCGTAAAAAGTAAAATTGCCGGATTATTTACTAAAAGCTTGGTCTTGGCCTTGGCCGATGAAATTGTTTCAAAAACCGAAAATACGCCTGATAGTAGCCTAGTAGCGCCGACACTGACGCCGATCCTTGAAACAAAGGCAACTTCAGCTCCAATTGTGAAACCGGTTGAACCAGCACTCCCGACGTCTCCTGAGCCAACTCCCGAACCAGCCAAACCGACAGTCATAAAAGTTCAAAAGAAAATAACTCAAAAAAATATCTATGATGAAGTTGGTACTCTTAAAGTATCCATCAATCAAAAAGGAGAGCAAATTGCTTATCAATACGATTCAGCCGATAACCCGACTGGGTTAACGGTTACCGATAGCAACGGTAATAGTCTCTTTAGTGTCCAGTACACCCACACCGATGCTAAAAGGTGGAAAACAAAGACGGATTCATTCGGCGCGAACGAGACATACAACTATGATGCCCTCGGTCAAATTACTGGTTATTCATCCCGTGATAAAAATACAACCTATGTATATGATGAAAACGGGAATCGTATAGTTAAAAAAAATACATTTGGCGCAACTAATTATCAATATGATGGTAATCGATTAATTAAAGTAACTGGAGGAGAGGGAGACATGAGCTATGCATACAATTCAATTGGACAGATGATCAGGCAAACAAGTTCTGCAAGTCCTGCGGGCATTACTGAATATGCTTATGACTCATATGGCTATATTAATTCAATCAAAAAAAATGGCTCATTAATCACCTACACCCTCGATGCCCTTCATCGCAGAATTAAAAGGATAACCAATGATAGTGTTCTCTCATATACGTATGAGGGTCAAAATATTACCTCAGTCAAAGACGGAGGTGACCGGCTTCTGCGCCAATATATTTATGATGCCAAGAACAAGGTTATCGCCGTTGTCATTGATAAGCAAGTCTACTCGGTTATCCGAGATAGCCAAAATTCCATTGTCGCTTTAGCCGATGAAAACTCCGCGATTGTTGAAAAATATATTTACGACGATTGGGGAGCGCCAACAGGCGATGCCAGCAAGTTCTCAAGTGACTTTCTTTTCAACGGCTATTTCTACGACGCGGACGCGGGCCTATATCTGCTCGGTCCTCGCGCTTATGATCCGAGTATCGGCAGATTCTTAAGCAAAGATCCTTTGCCGGGAGAATTGGAAAACACCTTGAGCCAGAACGAATATATTTACGCCTTAAACGATCCGATCAATTATGCCGACCCGACTGGCCATGCCGCTGAAAGATCCAATCAAGGTGCTTCCATCCGCACCACCTTGGCGGAAGCCAATGCGACCGCGAACGATCTTCAGCAAATATTGGCTTCCGCGGCCGAGCGTCTGGCTAATGCGGAGACAGACGAGGATGTTCAGCGTTTGGGACAGGCCTATGACTTGCTGGTTGCGGCCATTGCCAGAACCAATGGCGTGATGGATCAGATAGTGGCTTATCACAATAAGCAGGTGGAAAAAATGCTGGCTCAAAATGATGTTATAACCACTCCGACCCCGACCGTGAGGCCGGTTGACCCGATTCCGATCCCAACCCCAACTCCAACAGTTGAGGCAACTCCGACGCCTTCGGCGGAATTACCAGCGTCCACAGTTACGCCTGGATCATCAGTAACCCCGACCCCGATCGTGGAGCCGCAGAAAAAAGAGCCAGGCGTCGATCCAGTTACCCTCCGCCGTGGCGGATCAAGCTGGATTGGCAGTAAATTATTGAGTTTGTTCTCGTCAAAATGGTTGGCGCAAGCTTGGGCGGAAGAAGTAACATCGGAAGCCAGTAGCGTAGTAAACAATAGCGCGGTAACGCCGACCCCGACCCCGAATATTGCCGAAAGAAAACAGGCCCGAGATGACAAGAATCAATTATTGGGCGACCAGATTAACGCTCTGGTTGACATTAATACCAATTATGAGGCCGCGATAAAATTGCTCAACCAAGGCGAAAGTAAGGTAGTTGAGACACAGACTAATGTGGACAATACGCAGACTAGTGTGGACATCAACCCACAACCGACGACCGACGATCAAAAGTCACAGCCGGTCAGTTGGTTAGGCAATATCTTTTCATTCTTCACGATTGCTACTGCTGAAGCCGCGGCTAGACCGGCACCAAGACCAGCTCCTGCTCCAGCTCCTCGTCCTGCTCCTGCTCCGGCACCACGTCCAAGTCCGCCTCCACCCGCTCCCAGACCCACTCCTGCTCCGGCACCAGCTCCAATTTCCAAACCCGCGGCAATTCCTCCAGTAGTTTCGAAACCTGTGGTAACTCCCGCTGCAATATCCAAACCCGCGCCTGCACCTGTACCCGCGCCTGCCAAACCAACTCCGAAACCCGTGGTCACGCCTCTGCCTGTTATTAAGCCGACCCCGATGGTGGCTAAACCTGTTGTCGTCCCTCCCAAGCCGGCCCCTGTTGTCGCACCCGCCAAATCATCTCCCGCGGCAATATCTACTAAGCCAACTCCCACGGCAATATCCAAACCCTCGCCTGCCAAACCAACCGCGACAGTTGTTGTCAGTAAGCCGACTCCGATCCAGCCAATCACTACGATCACTAAACTAGCGTCAGCTATTCAAATTCAGACTAAACCAGTTGCCACTCCGGCTAAACCAACAGTTCAGACAAATAAAGTGGCTAGCAACCTGTTGAATAAAGTGGTGCCGGCAATTACCAATGTGGCTGTGGGGATAGGACAGGGTGTAAGTAATATTTTTTCTAGTATAATAACCAAAGCTGGAGATGTTGCAGCTAAAGCATTGTCGGTAATAGTTGGCGGCTCACAATTCATAGCTGGCACAACTTACCAAATTGTCGATACTTCACTGTGGAATATTATTTCCAATACGAGTGTACGACTTGGTAATGATGTTAATAAAGTCAACTCTTTGCCATTCCAAATAGGCAGACAAACTGGCAATAGTGCAGTGCAAGCTCTTGCCTTAGTGGCTATGGTTGGTGGAACAGGCGCCGCTGGAGCGGGCACCGCTACAGTAGTTTCAAGTAGTGCAATGTGTGTGGCCTCACTCGTAGGTGGAGGCACAATGCTCGTTCCATGCGCAGTATCAGTTAGCGCAGGAGCTTCCGTGGCAGCTATCGGCACTGCGGTTGCAACATATGGTGGAGTGACTTATGTTTTATCAAAGCAGAATCAATCTAACATATCCAAGGCAGTGGATAATGCGGGGAAGGGGGGAAGTATTAATACGACTAGTGTTGCTCAGAAAATAGCTAATGGTCATGCATTCAGTGAGCACATATCCGAATTTAGTAATCTAGGGATAAAAACACGTGAGCAGCTAGCTAGTTTTATTAAAAGTATAATGAATAACCCCACAGATTCAAAATTATTGTTGAATGGAAGAATTGGATACTTGGACTCAAAAACTCAAACAGTGGTTATATATGATCCAAATAGTGTCGATATGGGTACTGTATTTACACCGACCAAACCAAATACGAACATACTAGACGCATTAAACTACTTTAATAATCTTCTTAAATAAATATTATGAGTACAATATCCTTATCTATCAACGAAATCTTAATTTTACTTGAATATGGAATATTTATGTATTCCCAACTAAGTGATCAGGATTTAGATATTACTACTGCATCGACTCAAGAAAATAGAGATAAACTTGTAAAACAACTTCAAGAATCAGCTCGCCAAAATATATCGAGGGGTATTAATTATATTATTAAAATAGAGATTGACAATCTGAATGCAAGAGCTCTTTGGTGTCTTGTAAGCCAAGGTAGTTTTTACGGTTCCCAGGCTCGTGGTTCTGAAATTGAAAAAACTAATCTACTATCTAAGATTAAATCAACCCTAGAAAATATTGAAAGTACAAAAGGCAACCAAAATTGATTTTGGGATAAAGGGATAAAGGGATAAAGGGATAAAGGGATAAAGGGGTCAGGTACCTTTTCAATTAAGTCTGGGGAATAAAGGGGTCAGGAATAAAGGGACCAGACACCCTTTAATTTCAAAAGGTTAGTTTTTTAAAATAAAATAGTTTTCACCACCCAAGCATTAGCCAGTTCGGGATAAAGAGATAAAGGGGACAGCCACCATTGTTATCAAAAATGGAATATGGTAAGATAAAACCATGCCACGCAATGCACGAGTTGATATCGGAGGGGAAATTTATCACGTAATCAATCGAGCCAATGGACGCCTGCAGATTTTTAACAAAGATGAAGACTATCAGCTTTTTGAGCAGCTTTTATTTGAGACAAAAGAGCTTTTTGATATGCGTATTATTGCATACGAATTAATGCCGAATCACTTTCATTTAGTACTTTATCCAAAAAAGAGTGGCGATCTGGGTCTATTTATGCATCGATTAAGTAATGCGCACACAAGAAAAGTACATGCGCGCACTAACACAAATGGCAGCGGGCATCTTTATCAAGGTCGCTATAAATCTTTCCTGATTGACAGACAAAATTATCTTTTAGCGGTTATTAAATATGTCGAGCGTAATGCAGTTCGAGCTAAGCTTGTTCGTCTTTGCGAAGACTGGCAGTGGGGAAGCGCATGGCGACGTATTCATGGAACAGGACAACAGAAGAAGTTACTTGATCAAATATCTTTTCGACTTCCTGATAATTACAAAAAATGGATAAATGCCTCGGAAGAAACAGGACTCTCTTAATTTAATTCGTACCTCAGTTAACAAAAGTGTACCATATGGAAAGAGTCAATGGGTCGACAATATGGTATTAAAATATCATCTTGAATCGACCTTAAAATCACCCGGACGACCAAAGAAAAAAATATAAGTATGTATTTTACAAACAATGGTGGCTGTCCCCATTCACAATTCACATAAAATTAAAAAATTGATTATTCATAACTACTACTCAAGTGTATACCATACTGCAATAATTATCAAGTATTAAATTATGCTATACTGTAGTCAAAGAGTTCTTATCCCAAAGGAGGTGATACAAATGGGGAAGAGAAGAAGGGAGTTGAGTGAATGCGCTACCTCATTACTCGCACTCAACCTCAATAGTTCTGTTGAGGAGATTCAGGAGCTGATCGTAGATGGCTACCACCATCTACGCGAGCTTAATCGGTGCAACTCAAATTTGGTGGCCGCACTGGCCCAGCGTTTGGATAAAGCAGAGTATCTCCTTCAGCAGAAGCGAGAGGTGTCGCGATGAGGCATCGTCGGAGAGAGTGTCCGCGCGACTTCGGTCACAAAGCGCGGACACTTTTACATTTATTGCTTTCACTACTATTGACCTCGCCAGGACTGTCCTTGGAATACATTAATTAATCCATCTTCTCAATCCTCTCCCAGGGCAGATTTTTTTTGCCGAAGTGGCCGTAGGTGGCGGTTTGAAAATAAATCGGATTACGAAGACCTAAACGTTCAATAATGGCTTGCGGTTTAAAATCAAAATTCTGACGGACAATTTTTGACAAGTCTTCGCCTTTTTCGTTAACCGCTTCGATCATCAATGGTTCGGCTAAGCCGATGGCGTAAGCCACCGAGACGATAATTTCCTTGCCATATCCGGCCGCAACTAAATTTTTGGCGGCAAAACGAGCCATGTAAGCTCCGGAACGATCCACCTTGGTCGCATCTTTGCCGGAGAAACATCCGCCGCCGTGCGGAATTAGTCCGCCATAAGTATCCACCATTATTTTCCGGCCAGTCAGGCCGGTGTCGGCCGTAAAACCGCCCTGAATAAATTGGCCGGTCGGATTTACCAGTATCTTCACTTTCTTTTTTTCTTCGGCCGAGAGCAGGGGATGTATAATTTTTTCTGTGATTTCTTTTTTTATTGTTTCATGTTTAATTTTCGGTTCATGCTGGGTGCTGACCAGCACGGTATTTAATTTTCCATCGGCATAAGTGACTTGCGTTTTGCCATCCGGCCTCAACCATTTTATACCTATATTTCCTTTTGTATTTTTTCTGGCCTCTTCTAATCTTTGCGCTAACTGATGAACCAGGACCACTCCTTTCGGCAGGAACTCCGGGGTTTCATCCGTGGCGAAACCATATTGTATTCCCTGATCACCCGCTCCGCCCGTATCTACTCCCATGGCGATGTCCGGCGATTGAGTTACGATGTGGGCCGAGATTTCCAGTGCGTCGTTGTAGCCGATTTTTTTGTAAACCTCTCGCGCTATTTTAACGTAGTCAACTTTTCCTTTAGAAGTTACTTCTCCGCCGATTACTAATTTGCCGTGTCCTCCAAAAACCTCCACCGCTACCCGGCTTTTCGGGTCTAAGGCCAAATAGGCGTCTAAAATAGCGTCGGAAATTTGATCGCAAATTTTATCCGGATGCCCGGAGGTTACGCTCTCTACAGTATAGTTATTGCTGCGTTTATAGAACATCCCAGTACTAAAATTTTAATTAATAATCTTTATCTTTATGCCCGTAATCAAAAATTTAGTACGGGACAGGTAAAATATATGAAATCTATTATACTACAAAAATTTAGTAATTTTTAAACAAATTTTTAACTTTCGCCAATCGTTCTTTGGGTGAACCAACTATCTTGATAAATGGAATTTTATGCTTTTCTAAAACATCTCTGATTCGCCGGTCTATTGCCTGTTGATAATTCACATCAGTTGATCGCACACCATCATCTTCAATGGCAAATTGCCCACTGGGCAGATACAAAACCAAATCGTAATTACTAAATCTTGGCACTAATGTTTTAGTAGCAAATTCAATTAAAGACGATTCCTCAGAAAACAAATGTTGTATATATGCAAGCAAATCTATGCCACAGCGGTCAGCTACCCACTTTACCCCCACGCTTTCTAGCTCTATTTGCTTCTTTATTAGCCAAAGCTCTGTCTCGATTATAACAGCTTGGTCAATACTATATCCTGCTTCCTTGGCCAGTCGCGCCGCTTCAGGTAGAATTTTAAAATCGGGATAGTCCTTATTGATTTGTTGGGCTAAAGTGGTTTTACCCACTCCTTGAGCCCCGGTAATTGCAATTTTCATCCCAGTACTAAAATTTTAAATTGTTAATAATATTGGTCATTTATTTTATCCAAAAATTTAGTACGGGACAAGTAAACTATTTTGTGCCATTCTTCCAGCTAGCCATGTATTCTTTTTGTCTTTTGGATAAAATGTCAATCTGCACACCCAAGCTTTTCAATTTTAAAACAGCAATTTTTCTATCTAGAATTTCCGGCAGAAGATGAACTGCGTTAGAAAGTTTGCCTTTGTTTTTGAGAATAAATTCTACTGCCAAAGCCTGATTGGCAAAACTCAAATCCATCACCGAAGCGGGGTGTCCTTCGGCGCTGCTGAGGTTGACCAATCGTCCAGCAGCCAGGACGAATATCGTTCTGCCGGCCCGTCCTCTGGCGTGGCCATTTTTTAATTCATAACTTTCCACAAAGTCGCGCAGCGCTTTTCTTCTTTTGGTAATTTTTCGGAGTGCCGGAAGATCAATCTCCACGTCAAAGTGTCCGGAATTTGAAATAACGCATCCGTTTTTTATAATTTTGAAAATTTCTTTGCCGACCACATTAATATTGCCGGTCACCGTGCAAATAAAGTCGGCAATTTTGGCCGCTTGGATCATTGGCAGAACCCGAAATCCGTCCATTAGCGCCTCCAGCGCCTTGACCGAATCGATTTCCGTAACAATCACGCTCGCCCCCATTCCGCGAGCTCGCATGGCCAGTCCTTTCCCGCACCAGCCGTAGCCGGCCACCACGAAAACAGAGCCGGCAATTAATTTATTAGTGGCGCGAATGATTCCGTCAATTGTTGATTGTCCGGTACCATAGCGATTATCAAAAAAATGTTTGGTCATGGAGTCATTGACCGCAATAATCGGGAAGAGCAGGGCGCCTTCTTTTTCCATTGCTTTTAAACGAGAGACGCCGGTGGTAGTTTCTTCCGTCCCGCCCAGTGTTTTCTCCGCCTGATTTTTTCTGGACGAGTGTAATTCTGAAATCAAATCCGCCCCGTCGTCCATGGTGATGTTTGGTTTCATATCAAGCACGGCGCGCAAATGCGCCAAATATTCTTTTTGACTTTCGCCTTTTTTGGCAAAAACCGGAATCTTGAAATTTTTTACCAAGGCGGCTGCAACCTCGTCTTGGGTGGAAAGCGGATTGGAAGCGCACAAGCCCACTTTGGCTCCAGCATTTTTGAGCGCGATCACTAGATTGGCCGTTTCGGCGGTGATATGCAAACAGGCCCCAATCACTATGTTTTTAAACGGTTTGGATTTTTTAAAATCGGCCGCGATGCCTGCCAGCACCGGCATATCTTTTCCAGCCCACTCAATTTTAATCATTCCCTTTTGGGCTAAACTGGCATTTTTAATATCATATTTCATATTTTTACTCTACCACAAATAACCCTTGCCCGCACACTAAAATTTTTAGTGTGCGGGCTTGCCATCAAAACCTAAAATGCTATTATTGGGGTACCTGTCCCGTACTAAATTTTTGATTACGGGATATAACGATAAATATTAATAAATAAAATTTTAGTACTGGGATGTTGGACAAGAAAAAAATTAAAGATAAATTGGAAAATGAGCGAGATATTCTGCTGGAAGAGTTGCGCGATATGGGCAAGCTGAACGTGGAAACGGGCGAGTGGGAAGCGACCCCGGAAGAATTGAATTCTCCGGAATCGGATCAAAACGACATGGCAGATAGGTTTGAGGATTTTGAAGCTCGGTCTTCGATGATCAAAACATTAGCACCGAGGTTAAATAATATTTTGAAAGCATTGAAGGGATTAAACAGGGAGTCTTTCGGGAAGTGCGAAGTATGCAAAAAAGATATTGAAATGTCCCGCCTGGATGCCAACCCGGCCGCCCGGACCTGCAAGGAGCATTTAGAGAATTGAAAATAAAAACTTGGAGGTTCTTCCTCCAAGTTAAAATCATTATGTCATTCTCTCGAGTATATTCCGCGCAGACGCACTTACTGAAAGGTAAAATTGTCACTATTGAAGTTGATATCACCAAAAAAACCTTGCATGCTTTTACCATGGTCGGACTTCCGGATAAAGCAGTGGATGAATCCAAAGATCGGATGAGTTCGGCTTTGAAGAATTCCGGTTTCAAATCTCCCAAAGCTAGGAATCAAAAAATAATCATCTCCTTGTCTCCGGCTGATCTGAAAAAAGAAGGCCCGTATTTTGATTTGGCCATTGCCCTCGCCTATCTGCTTTCGGCCGAAGAAATAGATTTTGATCCCAAAGGAAAAATATTTTTGGGAGAATTATCTCTGAACGGAGAACTGCAACCGATCAAGGGTGTTCTGCCTCTGACTGAACAGGCAATGCGGCTCGGTTACAAAGAAATATTTGTGCCAATGGTGAATGCAGAGGAAGCGGCGCTGGTGAAGGGGATTACGATCTATGGAGCGCGGACATTAACAGAAGTCATTGATCATATTTCCACCCCGACGCCTAAAAGGGTCGGGGCCCCGACATCCGGCAAAGCCGGAGTGTCGGGGAAAATTCCAGCGCAAAAAGTAACAGAAATAACTCACAAAGATATAGCTCATGACATCGATTTTTCTGACATTCGCGGACAAGAGTCAGCCAAAAGGGGACTCGAAATTGCCGCGGCCGGCGGGCATAACATCGCCTTAACCGGACCGCCGGGCACCGGCAAGACGATGCTGGCCCGAGTATTTTCGCATATCTTGCCGGAGCTTTCCAACGATGAGATTTTAGAAATCACCGGCATTCATTCGATCGTCGGGTTGCTGGAAGATTCGCTGGTGACCGAGCCGCCCTTTCGCGCTCCGCACCATACCGCCAGTTATGTTTCTATGATCGGTGGGGGAACGAATCCGAAACCGGGAGAGGTGACTTTGGCCCACAAGGGCGTGCTTTTCCTGGATGAATTTCCGGAATTTGAAAAAAGAGTTTTGGAAGCTCTGCGCCAACCGCTGGAAGACAACATTGTTTCTATTTCCCGAGCCCGCGGCTCGGCAATTTTCCCTTCCAATTTTATTTTAGTGGCCGCGATGAACCCATGTCCGTGCGGGAACAAGGGCAATAAAGATAAACACTGTATTTGTAAACAACATGATTTAGATAGATACGAGCGCCGGATTTCCGGGCCGATCATTGATCGGATTGATCTATGGGTGACCGTCGGGAATGTGGATTATCGGAAGTTGGGCGATGAAGTTATCCGAAGCGAGCGAACCCATACGATAAAAGCGCGAGTAAAAGCCGCGCGCCTGATTCAAGAAAAAAGATTTAAACAATTAGAGAAACCCGCCTCCGCACGAGGCTCCGGCGGGCGAAGAATAAAAACAAACAGCGAAATGAATGTCAAAGATCTCTCCAGCCTGGTGAAACTTTCCAAAGAAGTCCGAGAATTGCTGGACGACAGCGCTGAACACTTGGCTCTCTCCGCTCGCGCCTACCACCGAGTGATCAAAATTGCCCGTACCATCGCTGACCTGGACAATTCTCCGGACGTTAAATCAAATCACATCCTAGAGGCGATCCAATATCGGCCGAAGGTGAATAGCTAGGTCTCGAATGCGCCTTGACCTGGTCAAGGCAAAAATCGTAAATTAGCCAGAACCGTGACAAATAATGATTTTCGGCTGTTTTTCACGTTTATGTTGACAAAATCGTGTAAAAGAATATAATTATAATTTATGGTAAAAATCCTTAATGTTTTTAATAAGATAAATTCTTTACGTGAAAGATACTATAAAACGTCCATTAGCAAAGGGTCTCTTGTTGGGCTTATAGCCGAGACTGAAATTGCTGAACAGGTATATAACTCAAATGCCATAGAAAATAGCACACTTACCTTAGAAGAAACTGAAAAAATTTTGCTTCAGATAGATTTAGATAGATACATAACCGAACGAGAAATTTTTGAGGCAAAAAACCTTGCCCGAGTCGTATCGTACACAGACAAAAGAGCCAAAGAACAAGAACTAACTCTTCCAGTAATTTTGTCGCTTCATAAAATGTTGATTTCAAATATTCGTGACGATGTCGCCGGAAGGTTCAGGAAAGACAATGAATATGTTCGTATCGCTAATCATATTGCTCCAGCTCCGAAAGAGATTACAAAAAGATTAGAGAAGATGCTTTCGGAATACAATGCCACAAATTATGAAAGTATTATCAAGCGTATTGCAAAACTGCATCTCGCCTTTGAATATACACACCCATTTGTGGACGGCAATGGCCGTATCGGGAGAGTGATAAATAATTACTTGCTTATAAGAGAAGGATTTGTCCCGATCAACATTAAATTTATTGATCGCAAAATGTATTATGAAGCGTTCAAGGAATTTGATGAAAAAGGTATAACTAAAAAAATGGAAGAGATAGTTGGCAAATCGCTCACTAATAGTTATCATAAAAGACTCGCCTATTTGGAAGGAGCAGAAATAATCACACTTGCAGAATATGGGAAAAGGAACAAAATATCACATTCAAATTTGATCAACAAAGCCAATAGGCAAACCATAGAGGCTTTTCTGGAGAAAGGCGTGTGGAAAATCGGGAAAGACAGCTAGGTCTTGCTTAACTAGAAACTAACTAGAAATTTTACGTAATAACATAATAGCAACGGCCGTTGTTATTATGTTATTAAGCCAAAAAAGGAAAAGCCATAGAGTTATCCACAGCCCCATGTTGACAAGTGAACGAGCGTTCACTTATACTAGTTGCAGTCGTATACCCCTACCCAACCTCCCCCTACAGTAGGGGGAGGAGAAAGGAGGGGGTAAAATTAGAAATTTAATTTAATAAAAATTTATGTCCCAAACACAATATTTAAAAATGCTAGAGAAGGAGATTCAAAAACTCAATAAAGTTATTGATCGAAAAATCCTCCAAGGGGA
>OBEQ012014318.1_pt1 | contig 13009 bp, 12 predicted proteins | sample 1670901 | NCBI WGS metagenome assembly OBEQ01 (sample SAMEA104232315, study PRJEB22302) | groundwater metagenome | biome: forest; feature: aquifer; material: groundwater | place: USA | collected 2011-08-07 | depth 5.4 m
TACTTTCCCGGCAGATCTGCGCAAGATCCCCGGCAAGCCCGTCGGAGATGTCGATCATCGCGGAAAGACGGAAATATTTCGTTAGAATTCTTGCCTCTTTCACGCGGGGGGTAAAAGTGAGGTGCCTTCCCTTTCGGGAGCCGCCCAATTTCCCCGTGACAAAAATCAGATCCCCCGGTTTTGCTCCGCTTCGGAAAACGCACCGCTTCTTTTCGACCGTTCCGAGAATGGCGACGGTGATCGAAAGTTTTTCGGTGCGGTCGGTATCCCCGCCGACGACTGAAACATTGAATTTTTTTGCCATCGCCTTCATTCCTTTCATGATCCCTTCATAAAAGGAAACGGGGTGATTCTGCGTTGCCCCCAAAGAAACAACCGCATATCGCGGAATCCCTCCCATCGCGGCGATGTCACTCAAATTGATGCCGAGCGCTTTCCACCCGATTTGATAAGGGGTCGCGGGGCTTGTATAGAAGGGGCCTTTTTTCAGGATAAAATGAACCCCCTCACGCACCGCGTCGGTCGCGAAAAGGAGATATTCTTTTTGGGTGTAAGGAAGGACAGCGGCGTCATCCCCGATCCCGCGGATGACACCGGGACCCTCCCCAAGGATCCGTCTGAATCGTTGAATGAGCCCCGTTTCACCGACCTGTGAAAGGTTCATTTCTCAAAATTCCCCGTATACTCGCAATATTCGCATTTTCCATCCGGCTCGGGGAGAGGCCCTTTTAGAAAATGCACCGCGTCTGCCACCGTTTTCTTGGCGCGCAGGGGATCGGTTTCAATCTTGATCAGGTCGACCTGAAACTGAACCAGGCCGTTTTTTACGGCTTTATCCGGAGAGTAAAAGACAAGGTATCCGATGGAACAGGTGGGGCGCTTATTCGATTCGAGTAAAAAACAATAGCAATCGAGCTGGTTCCGGTAATACCTTTCCGCGTCCCCCTGCGTCGGAGGGGACCCCTTGGTCTTGTAATCAAGAGGGATGTAAAAATCGCCGTTCACCAAAAGTTCATCAATGGCGCCGGTCAACGTGACGTCGAGGGCCTTGTCCTGATACGAAAGGCCTTTGCGCCAGTTGCGCCACTCTTCAAGAAGGGCGAGATCCTCAAAAAGGGACCCCTCCACCTTCCCTTCGAGTTCCGGCGGAAGTTTTTTGATCTTCCGGTATCCGTTATAATATTCCTTGAGAACCCGGTCGATTCCGCTCGGAAGAGACGGAAAAATACCGCGCGGCCGTCTCACCTCTTTATTGAAATGGAGCCAAAAACAGCGCCGGCAGGCGAAAAAAAGATTGAGGGTGGTCGGTGAAAAACGGAATGTCATCGCGGCGGGTTTTCCCTCGGTTTCGGAAATTTTCCTTTCAAGGCATCGGAGACGATGGCGAGGACTTCCGGAGTGAACTTCTGGCCGAGCATCCAGTCGAGGTACTGCGGATTGTCTTTGGCCACTTCTCGAAGCGATTTCCCGTAAACATCCTTTTTCCCGAAATTAAAATAGACCTCGCCGTTCCAAAAGCGGAAACGCTGTGAACCATCCACGTAGATCCAGCTATCCATTCGCGTCGCTTCATGAATCCCCTCGGCATCCCGCGGGAGGTCCGGATATTTCTCCATCTGCGCATTGAAAACGTCAAGACTCGCCCGCGCGTCGGCCATCGCGGAGTGGGCATTTTCCAAAGTTTTTCCGATATAAAACCGACAGGCGCCCGTAAGGTCACGGCGTTCCTTAAGGGTGTAAATTTTCTTGGCGTCCAAGAGAGCGCACCGGCTGAAATCGAAAACGACTCCCGCCAGAGAAAATTCTTTCTGAAGGAGCGGGATATCGAGGCGCTCCATGCCGAATCCCCCGAGGTCCGCCCCCTCAAGAAACGCGGCGACCTTCGGAGCGATCTGTTTAAATACGGGGGCCCCTTTCACATCCTCATCGGTGATGTGGTGGATAGCGATCGACTCCGGCGGAATCTTCATCTCAGGGTTTACCCGCGTATGAAAGACCTCTTCTTTTCCATCGGGTGTTATCCGGATGAGGGCTATTTCGACGATGCGGTCCTTTTCCGTCCAGACGCCGGTCGCCTCAAGGTCCAGAAAAACAACAGGCCGTTTGAGCGGGATCATTGGAATACCCCGAAAAGTTGCGAAAAGCGGTCTGTCAGAAAGAAGATCACCATCACGAGCGAATTATGCAGAACATGGATCGTGATGGAGGTAAAGAGCGAGCCGGTCAGTTCATAGCTGTACGCCAGGAGACACCCTAAGAGCGCGATCGGCAGAAATCCGACGAGGTTGGCATGAAGGACCGCGAAGAGGACCCCGCTTGAAAGGATCGCCCATTTTTTCCCCCACTTCACCTTGAGGGCGTTGTAAAAGAACCCTCGGAAAAAAATCTCTTCGACGACCGGTCCCATCAAAAGAACAAGGGTGAGGCCGAAGGCAACCATTCCGACCGAATTTTCTTTCATAAAAAAATTCTGGATCGGCTGATCGGGCGGCATGATCTTGAAGAGGTCCGACAGCCATATGGAAATAAAGAGCGCGACGAGGAGCGACGGGAAAAGGGTGATGTAACTGGTGAGCCCAAAAAAAATATTTTTTGGGAACGCTTTTTTTGAAAGACCCAAATGGGAAATGGGATCGCCCTTTCGCGCCACCCAGCAGAGAATCATGAGGCACAGAGCCAAATCCCCGAAACAGGTGACCCAAAGAAGACGGGTCTCTTCGGGAACGCGAATCCGTAACAAATGAAAAAAAAGTACCACGGCAAACTCCAGAATATAACTTAAAAGCAGAAGGATGACGACCACATGAAAAACGTCGCGCAAATTCCATCCAATCTCCGGATCGGGCCCCCTCCAGGGAATAGCGAATTTCCCCCGCGCCTTCTGCGCCAGAAACCGGACCGAGAGAGCCACCCCTAAAAAGAAAAAAAAGGTCAGGGCGAGAAGTCCTCCCCCAAAGACGAGCTGTAAGGAAGGGTCTTTCTGGATAGCCGAAAGCCATTTCTCCTCCGAGACCCCATCCTCCGATCCCAAAGGCGGTTTTTCTTTTTGAATCGGACCGGAAAAAGTATTGAGAATTGAGAAAGTGGAATAGACGAGCGCGAGAACAATCAGAATCCAAAGGTACCGTTTTTCCTCACGGATCCATTGACGGACTTTCTGTACGATATTCATCCGACGACATCCAGTTTACGGAATCGCGCTTCTACCCCGAGTCCCCGGGCCACCTTTTCGCACGCTTCGATATCGATTTCAGGGACCTCCACAAAGGTCACGACCACTTTGGGGAGCGTTTTTTTGCATTCGAGAACAAAGGCCTTCACTTTTTCGTATGTCCCGACGCCGAAGTGGGGGCGGACAACAGCATTGTATTTGGCGTCATCCTCCGCATTGAGACTCACAGAAACTTCGTCGATGAGGCCGGCCAGCTCCGGAACGATGGACCGTTTGTGAATGAGATTCCCATGCCCGTTGGTATTGAGCCGGGTGCGCAGCCCCCGCGCTTTGAGCGCTTTCGAAAGTTCCACCAGAAATTTGATCCGGAGCGTCGGCTCTCCGTAACCGCAGAAGACGACTTCCCGATAAGAACTGGTGCTGTCGAGCGCCTTCAACACGTCGTCGACGGAAGGGTCCCTTTTCATTTTCAGGCGGTATCCTTTGAGATAAAGCTCGGAGTCGGACTTGCTCAATTCGCAGAAGGTACAGCGGGCGCTGCAGGCGTTGGTCACATTCACATAAAGGGCATCCCCGATTGGATACACGAGCTGTTCCTCCCCGACGCGGCTCATCGGGAAAAGCGAAAAAGCGTTTTCCGTCGTCTTCGTTTCCACTTCCTCAAGAGAAATCCCCTTGAGCGCGGCGATAAAGGCGGCAGTCTGCCGCAAAAAAGCCGGTTCGTTCCGTTTTCCGCGGAAGGCCTGGGGAGAAAGATACGGGGCGTCGGTTTCAATCAGCATCCGGTCCAAAGGACACTCCTTCGCCGCTTCCCGGATCGCCTCCGACTTGGGATAGGTCACATTCCCGGAAAATGAGACAAAAAGGCCGAGGTCGAGTATCTCTTTCAACTCCTTCACCGACCCCGAAAAACAGTGATTGACTCCGCGGATCGGAAGGGTGCAATGGGTCCGAAGAAGGGCCAGAACATCCGGGTAGGCCTCACGGATATGCAGGAGGATCGGATGACGGAATTCCTGGGCAAGGTCGAGCATCCTCACAAAACATTTTTTCTGATCCTCCGCCGGAGAAAGGTTTCGATAATAATCGAGGCCGATCTCGCCGATCGCGACCACCTTGGTCAGTTTTATGATCTCCCGAAGCTCATGAAAAACAGATTCATTAAACTCTTTCGCCTCATGGGGATGAAGCCCGACGCTGCTGTAAATGAAGGGGTGTTTCTGGGCAAGGGCGTTTGCAAGACGGCTTGTGGCCACATCCACGCCGACGCACAGGAACGTCCCCACGGAGTCCTGCACGGCGCGCGAAAGGACCGCCTCCAGGTCGGAGTCGTAATCTTTAAACTGAAGATGGCAGTGGGTATCGACAAACATTTAATGTTTCGCGATGATATCTCTTAATTTTTTGACGATTTTCGGAATTTCGGAGAGGCAATAGTCCACATCCTCGTCGGTATTTTCATAACCGAACGAAAAACGGACCGTCCCCCGCGCCACATCCTGCGGAACGCCCATGGCGACGAGCACATGAGACGGCTCAAGGCTCCCCGCGGTGCAGGCCGAACCGGTGGAAATGCAGATCCCCTTTAAGTCGCAGTTAATCGCCATCGATTCCCCCTCGACCCCCTCGATGCCGAGATTTACCGTCCCCGGAATTCGTTCCGTCGGATGGCCGTTCAGCACCACCCTGTCGACGTTTTTCAAAATTCCCTGAAGGAATTTTTCCTGAAGCGACCGGAGGTGTTCCATGCGCGCCTCCAGCTCTTTCTGCGCCAACTCCACCGCCTTCCCGAGCCCCACAATCCCGGTAACATTTTCGGTCCCCGCCCGGAGCCCCCGTTCATGATGGCCGCCGTGCTGATGCGGCAGGATCCGCACATCCTTCCTGATATAGAGGAAGCCGACCCCCTTGGGGCCATAAAGTTTATGCCCGGAGACCGATAAGAGATCGACCCCCAATGCATCCACCGTGACCGGAATTTTTCCGAAACTTTGAACCGCGTCGGTATGAAAATAGACCCCTTTCTCTTTCGCGACATGGGCTAATTCCCTGATCGGCTGAATCGTTCCGACCTCGTTATTGGCATGCATCACCGAGACAAGAATTGTCCGGTCGGTCATCGCCTTTTTAAGCGATTCAACCGTCACCTTCCCCTGCCGGTCTACCGGAAGGAGTGTCACCTCAAAGGCCTGGCTTTCCATAAATTTGCAGGTGTCGAGAACGCACGGATGCTCGATCCGGGTGGAGATGATATGGTTTCCCTTCGCCTTATTTTTGAAACCAACCCCTTTCAGGGCGAAATTATTCGCCTCCGTCCCTCCGGAGGTGAAATAAATCGTATTCGGTTTCGTTCCCAAAAAAGAGGCGATCGTTTCGCGCGCATGTTCCACCGCCTCTCGGGCATCCCGCCCCTTGCCGTGAATGCTCGAGGCGTTTCCGTAATTGTCCTTCAGATAAGGAATCATCGCTTCCAAAACTTCCGGGTGAACCGGCGTTGTGGCATTATGATCCAGATAAACGAGTCGTTTCATGCCTCCACCTTTTGATATAAAATTTCCCCTTTCCGGATTTCCGTTCCGGGCCGAACCAAAGGATCTTGAAGGTGCCGGAAAGAAAACTCCGAAATCTTTTTCGAAATCCCGAGTTTCTCCCATATGTCTTCCGCCGTTTTCGGGATAAACGGATAGACGAGAAGCGAAACAGCCTTTAGCGCGTCACATAGTTCATAAAGGACCGTTCCAAGCGCGGCAAAATTCTTTTCCTTCGCGAGTCTCCAGGGTGCCTTTTCCTCGATGAAACGGTTCGCCTCCCGAATCCGCTCCCAAATGGAAAAAAGCGCCTGGTCAAACTGCAGGGTCTTGAGATGGTTGTCCACTTCTTCAAGAAGTTTCTCCCACTTTCCGCCGCCGGAGGGTTTTCCGTCGGGCACTTTCCCTCCGAAATATTTTTCGACCATCACGAGCGTCCGATTGACGAGGTTCCCGAGGTCGTTGGCGAGGTCATTATTGAGACGGCCGATGAGGGCTTCTTCACTAAAGACCCCGTCCGATCCGAAAGGGACTTCGCGCAGGAGAAAATAGCGATACGGATCGACGCCGTATCTTTCGATCATCTCGAGAGGGTCAATAACATTCCCTTTCGATTTGGACATCTTCTCACCGCCCATCTGCCACCAGCCATGGGCAAAGATCATTTTGGGAGGCGCAATCCCTAAAACATGAAGCGTAATAGGCCAATAAATGGCGTGATGTTTCAGGATATCCTTCCCGACGATGTGAACCACCTCTCCCCCGTCCCAATACTCTTTGAACCGTTTATCATCCGGCCAACCCAGGGCGCTAATGTAATTGAGCAACGCGTCAAACCAGACATAGGTCACATGGGCTTCGCTGAAAGGGACCGGGATCCCCCACGGCACCCGTTCTTTCGGACGGGTGACGCAAAGCTGCGGAAGTTCTTTCTCCAAAAGAGACACCATTTCATTCCGGCGCGTCCTTGGGAGAATAAACTCTTCGTGTGTCAAAATATATTCCTTTAACCATTCGCGATGTTTCTCCAGAACGAGATAAAAGTCCTTTTCCTCAATTTTTTCGACAGGGCGCCGGCAGTTCGGACAAACATAAGAAGGGTACACCTCATCGAGGCCGAAGTACGTTTCACAAGGAACGCAATACCAAAGTGTGAGCGACCCTTCCAACAATTGCGGCTTGAGCGTCTCAAGAACCCGCTGAACGATCCGGGTGTGGCGCCCCTCCGTGGTGCGAATAAAGTCGTCGTATGAAATATTTAATTTTCCCCAAAGTGTCCTGAATTTTTCGGAATTCCTGTTCACGAATTCCACTTCCTGAACCCCTTCCGCTTTCGCCGCCTTCGAAATTTTCTCTCCATGTTCATCCGTCCCGGTCAGGAAAAAAACCTCTTCCCCTTTAAGCCGGTGATACCGGGCAAGGCAATCGGAGGCGATATTGGTGTAGGAGTGCCCGATATGCGGGGAAGCGTTCACATAATAAAGAGGGGGGGTGAGATAAAATTTTTTCATCTATCCTCTCAGCGCCTTCACCCTTCTTGCGAGGAGGGAGAGAAGGATTTTGAGGTTCACATGATGTTCCAAATGATCCTGCGCAAGCAAAAGTTCCGACAGCGCCTCAAAAAGAGCATCCGTAGACCAGTGACCCGATTCTTTCTCAAGGTCGGCGAAACGATCTTCATGCAAAAGGAGTTCTTCCTTTCCCCCTTCTTTCACCACCCAGAGATCCCGGTACCAGCTGGTCAACAGATCAAGGGCGGGCCCTACTTTTTCCTTTTCCGAAAAGAAATCTCTCTCCTCGTCGATATGATAGGCGCGGTCCAAAAAGTGATTGAAAACGTCCAGCCGTTTTTCCAGAAAGTTTTCCTCCTTCATCGAAAGGGCCTTCCCGAGACTGCCGTGGGCCAGACGCGACAGGACGGCCGCTTCCTCCGCGGAGGCGCCTCTCTTTTTCAGAAATTCCTGGATGTCCATGGAAGCGAGCCCTTCAAAACGGACCTGTTTGCACCGGGAAAGGACGGTCGGAAGGATCCCTTCCGTCTTCACCGACGTCAAAATGATGAGGGTGCTCTCCGGAGTTTCTTCGAGCATCTTCAAAAAGGCGTTCTGCGCCTCTTCCGTCGCGCGCTCCGCCTCGATGAGAACGACTACCCGCCTCCTTCCTTCCCACGGCTTCAGGGCCAGATCTTTCTTGAGAAAACGGATCGATTCAATCGAAATCGAGGTACTCTTTTCGGCCGGTTCAATCCAAAGAAGATCGGGATGGTTTCCCGCCTCGATCTTCCGGCAGGAAAAACACTCCTCGCAGGCATCCTCTTGCATCTTCTCGCAATTGAGAACCTTGGCGAGTGTCCGGGCCATGAAACGTTTCCCGACACCTGCCGGTCCCGAAAAAAGATAGGTCCCGGAGAGCCGTCCGGATGCGAGTGTGTTCCGGAGCGTCTTAACGGCGACCGGTTTTCCCAAAATGTCTTTGAAGGACATGTTCCACTTCCTGAATGATTTTGTTTCTCACTTTGTCGAGCGTCATCGAGGGGATCCATCGGACCCGCCCCTTTTCGCGTCTCGCAATTTTCCGATAGCCCCGACGGACCGCCAGATGAAACCGCAGCGGTTTGCTTTCCATGCGATCGAAGGACCGGTGCCGATTGAGCCGCCGCAGCCCCACACGGCTTTCAACGTCCAGAATGAAGGTGAGATCCGGCTGGGTCCCCTGACAGATGATGCCATCCACTTCGCGGATGAGCCGGTCCGGAACGCCCCCCGCGATTCCCTGATAGACACGGGTCGCATCCGAGAATCGGTCGCAGATAACGATTTTCCTTTTTTTGAGCGCCGGAAGAATCACTTCTTTGACCAAAGAAGCGCGAGAGGTTTCATAAAGAAGCATCTCCGAAAAAGAGCTCAAGCCCCGATAACGGCGATCGAGGAGAAGTCCACGGATCTCTTCGGCGATCGGAGAGCCGCCCGGGTCCCGCGTGAGGATGACAGAGAATCCCCTCTGCTTCAGATACGCGGCGAGCGCTTTGGCCTGTGTGCTCTTGCCGCACCCCTCCGGCCCGTCGAGAGTGATGAAAAGGCCCTTTTTTATTTTACGCGTCGCCATATGACTTTTCCCGCCGCATCCATCAAGATAATTCCTTGCTCTGAAAGTTGAAGACGAATTTCATCGGCCTTTTTGAAATCTTTGTTTTTTCGCGCTTCTTCGCGTTTTCTAATTAACTCTTGTTCTTCCGAAGTTAAAATAACTTTTTTTTCTGTCTCTTGAAAAAGGTTCAGAATTCCTCCCAACCTCCTAATATAAAATTCCATTAAATAAAACCGCGTCAATTTTCTTTCTTCATCAGGGTGTGACTCGTTAAGAATGTCATTACCAAGAAGTACCAAAAAGAAAAGTGGGGCGAGTGCATTTGGAGTATTTAAATCATTATCCATCGCATCATAAAAATTTTGAATTTCTATTTTCGAACGTTCAAAATCAAACCCAAACTTATTTTTTATTACTTTTATGTCAATATTCTCATCTGGTTGGGTTACCAGATACGCATAAATTTCATTTTTTATTTTCTGTCTCGTTTCTTCACTTCCGTATCCTTTAACCCTTTCAAAAAGATTAAGAACACGCTGATAAGCACCTTTCGCCCCTTCCAAATTCTCCCATGAGAAGTCGAGGGGATTCCGGTAATGGGTCTGCAGAAAATAAAATCGGATCACTTCCGGCGCGGCGCGTGAAAAAAGCTCCTCGAGGGTAATGAAATTCCCGAGCGACTTCGACATCTTCTGCCCTTTTACCGTGACCAGTCCGTTATGCACCCAGCATTTCGCAAAATCCCTTCCTGCCCCTTCCGCCTGCGCGATTTCGTTTTCATGATGCGGAAAAACAAGGTCGAGCCCGCCGCCGTGAATGACGAAAGGAACCCCCTTTTCCCGGAAAATTTCCGTACTCATCGTCGAACATTCAATATGCCAGCCGGGCCGTCCCGGTCCCCAAGGGCTTTTCCAAGACGGCTCTTCGGGCTTGGCCGATTTCCAGAGAGCAAAATCGAGAGGATCCCGTTTATTATCCGATGGCTCCCCCCTTGTTCCTTCGAGCATTTCATCCGGATTGCGCTTTGAAAGTTTCCCGTAATCTTTCGCACTCTTCACGGAAAAATAGACGTCGCCTCCCGAGACATACCCCGCCTCTTTCTGAATGATCTCCTGAATCATCCCCTGCATCTTTCCGATATATTCCGTCGCCTTCGGTTCCTCATCCGGTTTCTCGACTCCGAGTCTTTCCATCTCTTCCTGATACACCTTGAGGTAACGCTCGGAGACCGCCTGGACGGATGTTTTCAGATCTCCTTTTTCTTTTCGGGCGCGTTCGATGATTTTGTCGTCGACATCGGTCACATTCCGGACAAAGGTGACATGAAACCCCCGGCTTTTCAAATAGCGGCGGAGAAGGTCAAACGCAAAAGCGGAGCGCGCGTGCCCGATGTGCGGCGCGTCATAGACCGTCGGTCCGCAAACATACATCCCGATCTCCTTTGATTCCAAAGGTTCTTTTTTCCGAGTGAGCGTATTGTAAAGTGTCATGGCGAATGAAGGCGGGGCTATTTCTCGGCGCCCTTGCGCCATTCCTTCATATGATGTTCGATGGCGTCAATTTCATGCTGCAGCCTTTCCAGGGCCTGCGTCATCGGGTCCGGAAGATTGGTATGATCCAGATTGATGCCGGGAAAGGTCTTTCCCGCCGTTTTGACCACGCGCCCGGGCACACCGACCACCGTCGAATGGGACGGCACATCGCGGATGACGACGGCGTTGGCCCCGATCTGCGCATTGTCCCCAATTTTGATATTCCCGAGGACTTTCGCTCCGGTACCGATCACGACATTATTACCGATGGTCGGATGGCGTTTTCCCCGTTCCTTCCCGGTCCCGCCAAGAGTGACTCCTTGATAAATCGTCACATTATCACCGACTTCCGCGGTTTCGCCGATCACAACCCCCATGCCGTGATCGATAAAGAACTTTTTTCCGATCCGGGCGCCGTGGTGAATTTCAATCCCTGTGAGCGAGCGCGCGACCTGCGAAATCCAGCGCGGGAAAAAAGGGAGCTTCCAAAGGTAAAGCCGGCGCGCGATCCGGTGATAAATGAGGGCGTGAAGCCCCGAATAAGTGAGGAGCACTTCCAGGTAATTCGTCGCCGCCGGGTCCCGTTCGAAAGTGGCCTGGATTTCCCCGCGGAAAAGGACCGAGATCGCGAAAAGAATGGCGATGAAAACAAGCGCGGCGGCCAAAAGAACCAGCATCACCTTGAGTTATCCTTTCGAGCTTGAAAGAGAAACAATCGCGTAACTGGCGATCCCTTCCGAACGCCCGAGGAACCCCAGCCCCTCGGTGGTCTTGGCTTTGACATTCACCCGCTCCTCGGAAAGACCGAGTGCCTCGGCGATTTTTTTCCGGATCGGACCCTTGAAGGGTGAAAGTTTGGGGTCTTCCGCGACCACGATCGTATCGATATTTTCGATCTGAAACCCTTTTTGGGAGACCAAGGCCGCCACACGCTTTAAGAGTTCGAGGCTGGAAATGTCTTTGTACCGGATGTCCGAATCGGGAAAATGTTCCCCCAAATCCCCTTCCCCGCTCGCCCCGAGAAGCGCGTCGCAGACGGCATGAAGAAGGACGTCCGCGTCCGAATATCCGCCAAGTCCTTTGGCATAGGGAATTTCCACTCCGCCCAGGAAAAGCTTCCGGTTCTCGGAAAACTCATGAACATCAAATCCTATCCCCATGCGCATCATTGAATCTGTTTCCTCTTTAGGAGAAACGCGGCAAACTGCAATTCTTCCGGCGTCGTGATTTTAATATTCCGGCGATCCCCCGGCACCAACCGGACCTTTTTTCCGAATTCTTCTACCACCGACGCGCAGTCGGTCATATCCCGTTTTTTCTTTTTAGCCGAGTAGCACGCCTTTAAAAAAAGGGGATATCGAAATCCCTGGGGCGTCTGCACATCCCATAACTCTTTCCGGTCGAGCGTTCCGGTGACGAAGCCGCCTTTTCCCCGTTTGATGGTCGGGCTTACCGGAATAACCGGAATGGCCGCCCCGTACCGATGGGCCGAGCGCCTCACGCGCCGGATAAGATCCGCTGAAAGGAGAGGGCGCGCACCGTCATGCACTAAAACCAGATCCGTCTCCGGCGAAACGGCCCGGAGCCCCCGGAAAACCGACTCAAACCGTGTCGCTCCCCCTTCTCGAATCTGCGTCACCTTCCGGAGATTGAAATGCCTTACCAGTTTTCGTGCCCGGACGATCCGGGAACGTCTCACCACAAGAACAATCTCTTGAATGTCGGGAGACCGCTCAAGCGCAAGAAGGGTGTGGGCCAGAACCGGTTTATCGCCGAGGAGAAGATACGGCTTTTCGACGGGACTTTTCATCCGCTCCGATTTTCCCGCCGATGGAACAATGGCCGTGACCCTCATCCCTACTTATTATTCTCGACCTTCGCGAAGACCATCCGGCCCGCCGTCGTCTGAAGAACGCTCGTCACCATGACTTTCATCGTCTGGCCGATCATGCGGCGCCCGTTATCCACCACCACCATCGTCCCGTCGTCGAGATAGGCGACCCCCTGATTGTATTCCTTCCCTTCCTTAATGAGTTTCACTTCCATCAGTTCACCGGGAAGGACGACCGGCTTCAGGGCATTGGCCAGTTCGTTGACATTCAGCACCGCGATCCCCTGAAGCTCGGCGATCTTGTTCAGGTTGAAGTCGTTGGTAAAAATCTTGGCTCCGATGACTTTCGCCATTTTGACGAGTTTCGCGTCCACCTCCTGAATCTCCGGAAAATCCTCGTCGGAAATCTTCACATCGACGTCTGTATTTTTCCGGATTTTGTTCAGAATATCGAGCCCTCTTCTACCCCTGTTCCGTTTCAGGGGATCGAGAGAATCGGCGATCTGCTGAAGTTCCCGCAGGACGAATTTCGGAACCACAAAACGCCCCTGAATGAATTTCGTCTGACAGATATCGGAGATTCTTCCGTCGATGATGACGCTGGTGTCCAGAAGAATGACGTCGTCGTTCTGATTCTGCCGCGTGAATTTCACATAAGGGATAATCAGATTGAATTCATCCCGCCCCCGCATGGCGATGACCATCCCGAGATAGCAAAAGACAAGCGTCAGAACAACCTGGAGCGTCAGGGACACATTCTCCCCGAGGGGCACGATGATGAAAGCCCCGGCCACCAGTTTTGCCATCAAAAGACCGAGCAGAAGCCCGAAAACGGCCGCGGAGAGCCCGCGGACGGAGA
>OBEQ012718372.1_pt1 | contig 13005 bp, 14 predicted proteins | sample 1670901 | NCBI WGS metagenome assembly OBEQ01 (sample SAMEA104232315, study PRJEB22302) | groundwater metagenome | biome: forest; feature: aquifer; material: groundwater | place: USA | collected 2011-08-07 | depth 5.4 m
AAATACCGGAACTGCTACCCCTTCAGGGATGAACAGCTAAATCCTATACTCCTGCTCATCTTTCCTTTTATGATGAGGACGTTTGATGCGGATACTTTCGGGCGATATTGGAGGCAGTAATAGCCGACTACAACTCACGGAATACGAGACAGCGTCTAAGTTTCATATTCTACATCGACAACATTTTTCTAATGTGTCGTTTAAAAATTTCTCCGACGTTTTATCCACTTTTTTAAAAGAAACCGACCCTCCTCTTGCCAAAATTCATCAGGCTTGCTTTGCCGTAGCTGGTCCTATTTTGGAAGGAAAAGTGAAATGCACAAACCTCCCTTGGGTTTTGGAAGAGCAAGCTCTGCAGAAAAATTTAAACTTAAAACATGTCAAATTAATTAATGATTTTGAAGCAGTAGGCTATGGAATCTCGACTTTGTTGCCCGAAAACAAGGTCTGTCTTCAAGCGGGAAAAGTCGTCGCAGAAGGCCCTATTTCCATCATCGGCGCTGGAACAGGCTTAGGAGTTGCTTTGATTCACTCCTGCCAAGGTTATCGAGTCGTTACTCCTACTGAAGGTGGACATGTTGATTTCGCCCCCACCGATGAAGATCAAATGCAATTACTGAACTATTTGAGAAAAAAACATCATCGAGTTTCAGTGGAGCGTGTGCTCTCCGGACTAGGCATTCACAGCATTTACCGATTTTGTCGAGAATTTCCGCTCTATAACCAACAAGAGAATCCCGAGTTAAAATTTTTAGTCCATAATGCCAATGATCCTGCGGCCGATATTCTTCATTATGCAATTCATGAAGGAGACCCTATCTCGCTTCGTTCGGTTGATATTTTCATTAAATGTTATGGAAGTGTCTCAGGAAATTTAGCGTTAACGACTTTACCGAGAGGAGGCTTGTTTATTGTTGGAGGGATTGCGCCCAAGATACTCAACTTACTTCAAGAAGGTCGTTTTCTCGCTAACTTTCTGGACAAAGGACGGATGTCCAATTTACTCAAGGAAATTCCCATCCATGTCGTCTTGGATTCGCATATTGGTCTTCAAGGTGCGGCTAATTACGGATATCAATTCAGATTAAATCTGCAGACGAGGGGGAGACATGCTACAGGACTTACATCAAAGAATCTTGATCAATCTGAAACTGCTTGAGCAACAAGGAAGAAAAAAATGCACGTTCAAATGCATTCTCAAAAAAAATTATCACAGTCATGTCGACCCTTGGCCCCATGAAGGCATTGATCATGCTATTTTCGAACTCAAAAATTTGGGTTTAATTGAACATTCTCAAAACTTGAAACTCACCCCCAAAGGCAGCAAAGAAGCGACTTATGTCTTCGAACGATTTCTCGCTAAAACTATGATTCAATCCATGGGCTCTGAAACTTTGCATCGTTTCCGAGAAACACTCTATGGAACTGATCTTTTTCAATACAATATCACGACACGCCATCAATTTATGGCTCTTAAAAATTTTATCTGTCCCGGCCCTGAAAAGACCTTGCTCGATTTAGGTTGTGGCTTGGGAGGAACCGCTCAATATCTGGCGGGATTTGGCGCTAAAGTTCATGGGATCGACCTCGTCCAAGAACTGATTGAATATAATCAAAATCGGCTATCGACCTTCCCCACGCTAGCTTTAAGTTTTGAAACCGCCAATATCGCAAAATATACCCCGCCCCAAAATACTTTCGATGCCATTTATTCCATCGATGCTTTTCAATTTCTCACCTTGGATGAGCTCACAGAAACGCTACCCAAGCTCTACGAAGCTCTCAAAAAAGACGGAACTCTTGTTATCCTGTACAGTCAACTCATTACTCAAACTGAACAAACTTCAAAACCTAGTCTAGCTTCTCCTGACGCTTTACTGATCGGACAAGCTTTGCGTCGATTAAAGCTTCCCTACACAAGCATCGATTTTTCCGATGAATATCTCCCCTTCTGGCAACGCTCCGCCAAGATTGCTGAGAGCCTCAAGACTGAATTTGCAGATGAAGGCTTTGCTTGGTTTTATGAAGAACGCCTGCATGAATCTGAACGCATATTGAAGGAAACTTTAACGGGGAATAATGCATTTGGGCGGTATTTGTACCGAGTATCGAGAGATTGATCTAGGTTTTTAAACTATAGGCGGTCGATTTTCCAGTCCCGATCTTCTGAATCAATTGAGCCTCCTGCAGAACCTTAAGCTCTCGTATTACAGTGTCTTGACTGATGCTTAAAATACGTGAGATATCCTTCTGAGCTAGAGTATTTTTCTCATAAAAATAACTCAAAATTTGCTGCTGTCGTGCACTGAGAGAGCCTAATTTCTCATCTGAGATTCGGGGATATAACGTTAGATTAAAAAAATTACTGACCTGAACTTTTAACGGTGGATTTTTATTTTCTTTCAACAACTGCTGCATGCGAGAAAACCCACTTCCAATGCGCTCAATATATCCTGCTCGATGTAAGAAATCTGCAATCAAGCGATTTCGGCGAACACTTCGCTGACCTAGATAATCTATTTTCATGCCGTGGCATAAACCCCCTGGACTTTCAATTTCAATACGATCTGAAAAAACATGTATATAAATATGAGATCCATCATAAAAATAATCTCGATGAGTCACCGCATTAATTAAAGCCTCTCTTAATGCGATCAAGGGATATTCTTCTACACGCTGATGTCTCGCAAAATGTTGAGCACCTACTGTAATCTCAACTGCAACATGCTTAGATAAGAACATGAGACTATCTTCAATTTGATCAATCAGGCCTCCTTTAAAATCTTTTTTATCCAGAATAGAAAATCGATCTTTCCCTGCATATTTCACACCAGTGATATAGCTTTCTGGGAAAAATTTTTGAGGTTCTTCTGCAAATAACAGAACAGCTGCATTGCTGAGCAAGATCTGATCTTTCATTTTTTCTGCAGCGTTTAAACTCAATAAAATTTCTTCTTGAGGAGCTTTTACATGAATCTCAGAGAGTCTTAAAAATTGTTCAAATTTTTCTGCAGAAAAGTCTTGAGGATATCGAAATTTTGAATTCATAAGTTCATCAAATCTAACTTTTTGAATGAGCAGTTCAAGAATTTCATCTCGTCTTAATTTCTGTGAGCTGGCCCCATTTCGAAGAAAAAACCCTTCTTTACATCGATAAGGTTTATCCATGCCCTCTTCAACTTGAATTTCTAAGACTCCCAAAATTGCGTAAATAATTAGACTCACTCGAATGCTGGGATCACAACTATGGGCGATATCTTGAATTTGACTCTTAAGCTCATTCGTTATTTTGATCGGTTTAATATGCCCATCATCAGAAATTCCAAGATAAATACTCCCTCCCGAAGCATTCGAAAACGCCACCAATTCTTTGTCCAAAGCACTTAGCTTTTCTTTAAATTCTATTTTATACCCTTCACCTTCTTGGCAAATAACTTGGATTCTTATCGAATTTTTTAGATTTTCGCTCTGAATGTCTGGTTCATTATTCATAAAAATGCTCTCAATAGAATGTCTAACAACAGTCTATCACAGAAATATTTGCGACGCAAATGCGACGCAAATGCGACGCAAATTTAATACGATTTCGCAAAAATCATCCGTTTCGCTCCCGACTTCCCCGTAAAAATACAGGTTCCGCTTTGGTCTTGCTTAGCTAATGGAATACAGCGACCCGTCACTTTCAAAGGCTTAATAAAGGCCTCAATTTCTGGAGAGTCCAAAGCCCAGGTTTCTGCAAATCCCCCATGAATCTCGGTTTTTTCCCCTTCTTCATGCTTTGGCGTGAAATACGTTTTGAAAGCCTCGAAAGATTCAATCGATTGAGTATGCTCATTTAATAAATCCGTCGATTTAGCCAAAAGCCCTGCTTGCATTTCTGCGAGAATGCTTGACACTGATCCCAGAAAAGTCTCTCGAGACAAGCTTTGTTTATCTTTTGGATCTTTATCTCGCCTTGCCATAAATATGCTATCGGAAGCCACATCTCGAGGACCAATTTCTAGTCGCAGCGGAATTCCTTTTTTAATCCATTGCCAGGCTTTTTCACCCCCACGAAGATCTCGATCATCTCGACGTACTCGAATGGCCTCTCTTCCGTAAGACTGTTCGCGCAGATTTTTCTCTAAAGCGTCACAGTAATTCAGCACGGTCTGCCGTTCTTCTTCATTCCGATAAATAGGCAAGATCACCACATGCGAGGGGGCCACACGAGGCGGGATGACCAAACCGTTATCATCGCTGTGCACCATAATAAGTCCGCCAATAAGACGCGTGCTCGCACCCCAGGAGGTCGTCCAGGCATGCTGAAGCTGGCCCTCTTTGTTTAAAAATTGAATATTTGAAGCCTTCGAAAAATTTTGACCTAAAAAATGAGAAGTTCCTGCCTGCAAAGCTTTTCTGTCTTGCATCATAGCTTCAATTGAATAGGTATTCACCGCCCCCGGGAATCGTTCAAAACAGGGCTTCTCTCCGCGAATCACTCGAATGGCCAAAACTTCTTCCGCAAAATCAGCATAGACCCCTAACATTTTCAACGTTTCTTCAATGGCTTCTTCCGCTGTGGCATGGACAGTATGCCCTTCCTGCCATAAAAATTCCGACGTTCGCAAAAACAGCCGAGTCCGCATTTCCCAACGCATCACATTGGCCCATTGATTAATCAAAATGGGTAAATCTCGATATGATTGAACCCATTTGGCATACATGGCTCCAATCAGCGTTTCACTTGTCGGACGAATCACATAAGGTTCTTCTAATTCGCCTGCTGGAATCAGCTTTCCTTTCGCATCAACTTCGAGTCGATGATGCGTAACCACGGCACATTCCTTGGCGAACCCTTCCACATGCTTGGCTTCTTGCGCTAAAAAACTCAAAGGAATCAGCAAGGGAAAATAAGCATTCACATGCCCTGTCGCTTTAATTCGACGGTCTAATTCTTGTTGCAAACACTCCCAAATCCCATAGCCCCAAGGTTTGATCACCATACAACCCCGAACGGGGGAATTTTCGGCCAAGTCTGCTGCTACTACAACGGCTTGATACCATTCTGAGTAGTCTTCAGCTCGGGTTGGGGTAATTGCAGTTTTGCTCATTTCATAATTCCTGTGTAAAAAGGATGGAGTTCATTTTACTCTCAAATCATCGGACTAGAAAATTCTCGAAACTGATGATTCGATAAAAATAATCAGCTTCTAAAATACTCTCGCTCACTCCATTCACATGGATTAAAACTGGTACCACACTGAAACCTCTGAGAGAAACTAAACATTTCAGTTTTGCCTTCATTTCGCTGATCACCGAAACCTCGAGCACATTTTTTGAAAATTTAATTTCGCAGGCATAAAGCACTTTTGTTTTTGTCTGAATTAAAAAATCGACTTGGCAACCTTTTTGCCTTGCATTGGCTCTTTGAAAGTAAGGATTGCTCATTTGAACATCATTAGGATCAATGCCTAAACGCTCGATGATCAAAGCTCTATTATTAATCACCAAATTTTCAAATTGTAAGCCCATCAAGCTATTCCAAGCAGAGAAGCTGGACATCGTCGTTGCTTCTAATAAATTTTTTTCTATCAATTCCTTACTCGGGAAAATGGCTCGCAAATAAAATCTTAAATAATTATCCGATAACCTGAACTTACTCAGTTTTGAAGGCTTACGATCTTTCAAAGACCAGGTATATTCTCGAGAAATAAAGCCAGCAGCGATGAGATTATCTAAGTAATCACTGATATCTCCCCCTTCAGCAAGCTTAACTTTTTTTATAATTTTAGAACGTTCAAGTGATCCTTCAGAAGACAAGGCAAAAACTATCTTTTGGTAAACCGCTGCATTCGAAAGCAAAGTATCATTAAAAATTTGATCAAACTCGTTATATAAAAATCCATGTTTGGTAAAACACAATTGTTTAATATTTTCATCCACAGAGAGACTGAGATTGAGCTCCTCTAAATATTTTGGAATCCCTCCCGTCACCGAAAGAAATTTCAATTTCTCATAGGCTGAGAGCATCTTTTTACGAAAAAAATAATTGCAAATATCTAAAGGTAGAGGCTCTAAAGACATCTGAAGAGAAATTCGCCCTACAAATCCGGTATTCCCAATAATATTTTTCTGTATCCAGCTTGAAACTGATCCGCATAAAATCAAAATCAGTTTGTTTTTCTTTTTAAAATGCGTGTCCCAGGCTTCTTTGATCTTCGATAAAAAACTGGGATCTTCTCCCGCCATCCATGAAATTTCATCCAATAAAATTACTGTTCGCTGATTTGTGATTTGCTGCGCTAAAGCAATAAATAAATCCCACCAGTCTTCTGCTTGAAGTGATATTTGGAAGTATTCTTTAAATTGTTTGGTGAAAAACTCTCGTTGATCTTGATCTTTTATTTCAGGCGTCGGAGCCAAACCTGAAAATTTATAAAAAATATAGGGATTCGCAAATCGCTCAATTAAAGTGCTCTTTCCGATTCGTCGACGTCCTTTGAGTACAAGCAAACTAGCGCTTTTCTTTTGAGTAAGTGCTTTAAGAATATCTAACTCTCTTTCACGACCAAAAAATGACATGCTATGGGTCCTTTTACTTTTTTAAGTCCCCTAAAATAGTCAATTAGTCGGTTTGAGGGGAGCCTAGACAATGCTATTCAAGTCCCCTCAAATAGTCAATTAGTCGATTAGTCGATTAGTCGATTTTAGGATGAAAACGATTTTGATCCAGGTAAGCAATATCAACTTCCCCCTCGGCTTTAATATAGAACGTGGGGAAATAACGTCTAAAATGACTAATACAGACTGCTTCGACAATGCGACGCTATAATAAACGATCATAAATTGGTGAGATTACTGCGTAAAGGTTGCAAAAGTACCGATCAATAGGTATAGTTAAGGCATGAAATTTGAATACGATCTTGATAAAAGCCGTTCTAATAAAGCTAAGCATGGAATCGACTTTGATGAAGTCCAAAGCTTGTGGAATGACCCTGAGCATTTAGAAATTCCAGCTAAAAGCCTGGATGAACCGAGGTCTCTTGTCATCGGCCAAATTAAGAAAAAACACTGGTCTGTTGTAGTGACTTATCGGAATGGCAATGTCCGTCTGATATCCGCTAGACGGTCTAGAGAAGAAGAGGTAAAAATTTATGAAAGCCACTGATTTTGATAAAAAATTCGACGCCAACGAGGATATGACTGATCTTCTTGATTTTAGTAAGGCAAAACGCCCAAGCCTAGAAGTAAAAAGAATCAATGTAGACTTTCCTGAATGGATGATTGAGTCAATGGATCAAGAGGCCAATCGTGTAGGGACAACGAGGCAATCTCTTATTAAGTTTTGGGTCGCAGATAGACTCGACCATAGAGCAAACAATCAGTAACTTATAATTTTAAATTTCACCAATGCGGGTGTAGCCGTTCCTCAACACGTAGCATTGAAGATACGCAATGGGACTATCTTGAATACAAGCCACAAAGCCATGCTCTTCAAAATGCTGACGTTGCCCGCACTCATGTGATTCAGGTCTTACAAGATTACCCTGGTTTTAATAGTGACTGCAATTCACAAAATTGTAAATCAGATTGACAATTTACAAGAAACATCCACAATGTCTTTAGTATTAATGGATTCAAGATTTGCAATGTTTGAAATAATCCACAGAAATGCCTCTGAGATTCTACTGAGTAAAGCAAAACAATATCCCATTTTAGCCATCACTGGCCCCAGGCAATCCGGAAAGTCTACGCTTTCAAAAGCGTTATTTTCCGATAAGCCGTATTGCAATTTAGAAGCTCTCGATCAACGACAATTTGCGACACAAGACCCCAGGGGCTTTTTACAACAATTCCCCAATGGCGCCATTCTCGATGAAATTCAACATTGCCCAGAGCTCTTTTCTTACCTGCAAGTTGATGTCGACGCAAATCCCCTTATGGGAAGATTTATCCTAACGGGTTCGCAACAATTTGGCCTTACTGAAAAAATTTCCCAATCTTTAGCGGGTCGCGTCGGATACCTACAATTACTGCCCTTTACCCTAGGAGAACTCCAAGAAGCCAAGGCTGCACCAGAAACCCCCGAAGAATTATTATTTAAGGGCCTTTATCCGCCGATTTACGACAGAAGCATCCCTCCTTCACAATGGTACAGCGATTACGCGATGACCTACATCGAACGAGATGTTCGCCAATTAATTAACATCCAGGATCTTCGACTTTTTCGGCATTTTTTACAGATGTGTGCGGCAAGAACGGGGCAAATTTTAAATCTCTCAAGCCTAGCCTCGGACTGTGGAATCACACATAACACGGCAAAAGCCTGGATCTCTATCCTGGAAACCAGCTACATAGTTTTTTTACTTTCCCCGCATCATCAAAATTTCAATAAGCGCTTAATTAAATCACCCAAGTTGTATTTTTATGATACGGGATTAGCCTGCTTATTATTAAACCTTCAAAACAGTGAACAACTTATCACGCACCCAATTCGAGGCGCGCTTTTCGAAACTTGGGTCATGAGTGAATTAATGAAGAAGCGATTTAATCAAGGATTACGTTCGAATTTATATTTTTGGAGAGATAGCCAAGGCCATGAAATCGATGGATTAATAGACCAGGGTGACAAACTTATAGCCATAGAAATTAAGGCAGGGCAAACTCTCAACGCTGATTATTTTAAGGGACTTGAGTATTGGCAAACTCTTTCAGAACAAAAAGAGGGCGCGCAATTAATCTACGCTGGATTAGAAAATCAGACTAGGAAAAATATAGAAGTCGTCAGCTGGAAAAGTGTGCGATAACTCCTAAAGACTTCATAACCAACGGAGTCGATTCCGAATCGTGTCCAGTGATTCATCGATTAAAAGTCCACCATTCTCAAAGACCGGTCGCAGCAGATTTTCTCGGCCGCAGAGTTCCGATTCCACGATAGTCTCAAAGCCTGTCTTTTCTCGAACGACTGCCAGTAAGCCTGTTTTTGAGCGTTTCCCGTGATCGGTGATGGGGTCTTTGAACACATCTCGCCACTCCCCTTTCACTTCCGCAGCAGAACATTTCATCGCAAATTTTTGGGTATCTCGGTTCACTTTCTGCAAAAGTGCCGCCCCCATTCCAAAAACGATGTTATCAATTGCAATTTTCTGTTCATCAAGCCTTGTCAAAATTTGTTTGATGCTTGTCGGATCAATGCCATCTCCTTGAATCACGCGAAGATAATCAGGCAAAACTCGATAGCCTTTGGAATTAATGGAATATCCAAAATGATTCATCAGGCGATGAATCACTTCAATCGGAACTTGCAGAGGGTCTCCAGAATCAGGTCTGACCACGAGACGAGCTCCGGAAATTTTCACTTTCTCCTTCAAAGTCTCTCCCCACAAGGCATCTACAGCATGATAAATATCGTAAGAATCCGAAACCACCGAAAGCATAGCTCCGGGTTTTCCGAATGTTTTCAGCATGTGATTAAAGGCCTCTTGCTCGTGATCTCGTCCCCAAGACGTCATGGTGGAATGCTCTGAGGCGGGAATACTAAACCCTGCCATCTCTGCATGATAAAAATCTCGACCGTAAACGAGGGCGGCTAACGTATCGGTTCCTCGAAACGAGACTAAATGCGATAAACCGCCAATGCCTGAAGTTTCGTAGGAAGAAGCCCCTCGAGCCCCAAAATCGTGTAGCATGAAATCCACAATAGAGGTGGGAGCGTCTGAAGACTTCGCATGGTAGGCCAAGAGCTCTTGTTTAATCTTAAAACTGGTTGTTGCCACTGTCGCTGGATACCAAATGCCTCTCAGCAAAGCCGTTTCCAAATAGCCTGGCAACCAAAAGCATGCAGGATCCGTATTCTGAATCGTCAGCAAAGGATGATGTGTCGGGACAATCATTCCTTCTGGCACTGCAGAAATTCTGACCGGCAACTGCCCAGAATGCCGCTTCAAAATATAACGCCAACCTTCTTCATAAAATGGCAGGCCATGGGCGGTAATAATAGATTTTGCTTCCTCGATATCAGGCTCAGAAATGCCTTTCATCAAATACGATTTCAAAAAAAGCTGTAATCCAAAAAATAAGACTTCCTCATAACGTCCGCCTCGAGATTCGATATAAAAATGCGTTCGTGTCGTTGCTTCAGGATACTGAGCAAAATGACTGCATTTGTAAGAGTCCGAATTCAAAATTAAGTTCATTTTCATTCCCCTTCAGGAGTGTTTCGCGGATTCATTGCCTGCGATTTCCATCCATTCTGGAGTCTTTTGGAAATTCTTCAAAAATTTTTCGCTGACGGGAGAAAGATAATGACGAATCATCGTCCAATTTTGATGATTCGCATCGCTTAGTTCAGGAGAAAAATACAGATGACGAATCAGACTCGCGTCAATATTTTTAAAATTGTCCAAGAGCATCAGTTTGAAGGATTTTGTCTGCTGTAATAATTCCAAATAATAAGTACTGTCGTCTTTATCATGCCCGATAACCCAAATCTCAGCCCCGGCAAGAGGATTGCAGTTTATTTTTTCAAGCCCCTCAAGAATGGCATTAATCCAAGCGAGATCCGTTGGAAAATCTGGAACTCCTATGATTTGAACTCGAGCACGATCTGCAGGTGAAAGAAAAAAATTCAAATTATTTTGAATCAGTTGTCGACGCTCTTCAAATGAAAAAGGATTTTTTAAAGACCGAGGCGCTTCAGAAGACCCAATCACGAGGATTAAAAAATCGAGCTTTTTCAAGGCAGCCTGCACAATCGATTGATGACCTAAGTGAAAGGGTTGAAAACGCCCAATAAATAAACCCAAAGAGGGTCTTTTCATCGCTTATTTCACCACTTTCAAGCGACTTTTCGCCAACCGTTCGGTCAATCCCGATTTTTCCACTGTCTTTGGGGTCGTATTGGGAGGTTCAGGCAAGGAAGTTTCATCGTCCAACTCATTGATATACAAGCCCCATTGCCCTTGTTCTTCATCTGCATAGGCGCCTTGCCCGGATTCTTTCGAATACAAGCTCAGCACGGAGGTATAGGGAACCACCATGGAAAAAGGCTCTCCCGAAAAACTGGCTACAAAGGTTAATTCCTTTTCACCCATCACAAATTCACGAACAGCATAGGGCGATAGATTCAAGATGATTTGCCCTTCCTCAACATAATTTTTGGGAACAATCACGCCTTCTTCTGATTCATTCACTAGCAAATAAGGCGTCATGCCATGATCCACAATCCATTGGTAGGTGGAACGCAAAATATAGGACCTTAGCCATGCCATGATTTTCCCCTAGTCGTCCTCTTTTTCATGAATAGCACGTTCTTCTGAGGTTAGGCTTGCTTGGAAAGATTCTCGATTAAACAAGCGATCCGCATATTTTTTAACGGATTTCCCTTGCGCAGGAATTTCAATGCCCAATAAAGGCAATCTCCACAATAAAGCTGCCAACGCACAATCCACTAAAGTAAATTCATCACTCAAAAAATAGGGAGAATCTTCAAAAATGGGGGAAACTGACATCAAGCTATCGAGTAATTCTGTACGCGCCTTTTCAACTGCCGCTTTTTGCTCATTTTTCAAAATAATATTCATCAACGAATACCAATCATGATCGACTCGATACATCATCAATCGAGTGCGGCCTCGAGCAACCGGATACACTGGCAGCAAGGGCGGATGAGGGAAACGTTCTTCCAGATATTCTAAAATAATCGGAGACTGATAAAGGACTAAATCACGATCCACCAAAGTGGGGACTGTTCCATACGGATTAAGGTCGAGCAATTCTGTGGGAACATTTTTTTGGTCCACATCAAACAACTCCGCGACGACGCCTTTTTCTGCCAAGACAATTCGAACGCGGTGGCAGTAAGGATCCAGATTATCATCGAAAAGCGTCATCACTGACCGTTTATTAGAAATAAGCGACATACGACCGATGCTCCAAAATTGAAGGTTAACGCTTCGAGTATTGAGGACGTTTACGAGCTTTTCGCAAGCCCACTTTTTTACGCTCAACTTCACGTGCATCACGAGTCACGCAACCTGCATCTCGCAAGATTTTTCGTAAAGTTTCGTCGTATTCCAAAAGGGCTCGTGCCAATCCATGACGAATGGCTCCCGCTTGGCCTGTTGATCCACCGCCTTCCACGTTGATTAAAACGTCAAATGCGTCCAACTTTCCAGCTAAAATCAGAGGGGTACGAATCAAAGTTCGATTGGTTCCTCGCGGAAAATAATCCTCAAACGAACGACCATTGATCGTAATGCTTCCCTTTCCCTTGCGAAGAAAGACTCGCGCTACTGAAGATTTACGACGCCCAGTCCCCAAAAATTGTTTCACAGCTGCCATGCGCTTTCCTTAATATTTTGCTTTTACGAGTTCAAGAGCAACAGGTTGCTGAGCGTCATGCAGATGCTCAGAACCCGCAAAAATTCGAAGTTTTTCCAGCATATCTCGACCTAAAGGATTTTTAGGAAGCATGCCTTTCACCGCATTTTCAATCACTCGTTCAGGATGCTTAGCTAACTCATCTTTCAAACGAATTTCTTTCATCCCACCCGTGTAACCAATATGCAGGTAATGAATTTTGTCCGTCAACTTTTTTCCAGTCACTTTAATATCTTTTGCATTGATCACGACAAGGTAATCCCCGGTGTCTACGTGCGGCGTAAAGATCGCTTTATGTTTTCCACGCAAACGTTTAGCCAATTCAGAAGCCAGTCTCCCTAAGGTTTGACCTGCTGCGTCCACCACGTACCAGCCATGTTCGACTGTCTCACTTTTAGCGCTAAATGTTCTCATTAATTCCTATCCCGATTCAAAAAATGCGGGCGATCATATCGCAAGGTTTTAGGGGAAACAAGGAAACAAAAAAACATCACTCTCTATGCCTTATCCAATCTGCGAATGCTTCATCTTCAACCTGGTAAGAGGCATAGTCAATTTTAGTCACGACATGCTTTGTCACCAATCGACGTAAAGCATTGTATGGTGTATTTTTATTCACAACATCTCCTATTCCCAGTGCTT
>OBEQ011606077.1_pt1 | contig 13004 bp, 14 predicted proteins | sample 1670901 | NCBI WGS metagenome assembly OBEQ01 (sample SAMEA104232315, study PRJEB22302) | groundwater metagenome | biome: forest; feature: aquifer; material: groundwater | place: USA | collected 2011-08-07 | depth 5.4 m
AGTTCGTGCAGTTCGGCCAATTGATCGGCAATGCTTCGCACTTGCCGATCTTCCGTATCTGTTGATTTGCGCGTATAGATGAAAAACTTTCTGGTTTGATTGAGTGCGTTCATAGCAGTTTGGTGTTATCGCTTTGCCTTCTGCTACCGCAGAAGAAAAAAAGATGAGTTGTCCCGCCTATGGTGGGACCCGCGCATCTCGCGCGGACGAACCCCCGCATCGCGGGGATGAGATTGGGGCTTGAGATTAAAAATCCTTGGAATTTTACGGCGGATCTCAATTCAGTCCGTCAAGAACGGACTACAATTTCCTGCCAGAATTCAGAATTTGATTTTCTTCGGTGCTTCTTGGACAAAGTTCGAGCAAAAAAATCAGATCATCATCTATAGCTCAGAGGATGGACAGGCAAAGTTAGAGGTCCATCTTGATGGTGAAACGGTATGGCTTTCCCAGAAGCAAATGGCCGATCTTTTTGATAAGGATGTAAGGACTATCAATGAACACATCAAAAACATCTTTTTTGAAGGTGAATTAGAGCAAAGTTCAGTTATCCGGAATTTCCGGATAACTGCTGCTGATGGGAAGCAGTACGAAACGATGCATTACAATCTGGATGTTGTCATCTCAATCGGCTACCGAGTAAGCTCTCTGCGTGGCACTCAATTCCGCATCTGGGCAACTCAACGACTCAGGGAATATATCGTGAAGGGATTTACTATGGATGATGAGCGTCTCGCCGAAGGAAATGTTGCCAAAAGTTATTTTGATGAGTTGGAGGAGCGGATTCGAAAAATCCGCACCTCAGAGAAGAATTTCTACCAAAAGGTCAGGGACGTTTTTGCAACGAGTGCTGACTATAATCCAAAAGTGGATTACGCAAAACAGTTTTTTGCGATCGTACAGAATAAATTTCATTACGCAATAACTGGATTGACAGCCGCCGAAATTGTCATTAAGCGAGTCGACAGCGAAAAAGCGAATATGGGATTAACAAATTGGAAGGGTGAGATCATTACGCGCGAGCAGGCAGAGATTGCTAAGAATTATCTCGAAGAGCTTGAATTGAAACGACTCAATCTGCTTGTCGAACAATTCTTATCTTTCGCAGAGCTTCAGAGTGTAGAAAAGCGCGTGATGTGCATGAAAGACTGGATACAAAAACTAGACGATTTTCTCGTCCTCAACGATAAGGAAATTCTCGGCGATGCCGGTAATGTGTCGCACAAAGATATGGAACAGAAAGTGCGCGGCGAACTTGAACGATTCAATCAAAAGCAGTTGTCAGGAAAACAAAAAGAATAACAAATATATGGGCTTTAGCGATATTTCAATCAAATTTGGTAAGCGCGTGAAGGAGTTGCGTCTTCAAAAAAAATTGTCGCAAGGTAAACTTGCAAAATTACTCGATGTGCATCCGACGTATATTAGCGGCATCGAGCGGGGCAAAAGGAATTTGTCGCTCAAGAATATTGAGAAGCTTGCCAATGCATTAGATGCTTCTATTGGCGATCTAATGATAACTCTGAATAAGTTTTAGGTTGCCCTCTATGGAAATTCAATCTATCCCCAGAGATTCAGGCGATCATGGACCGCGCCTCAAAATAAAGCAAGAGCTTGTTGCGCAAACCGAGGCATTTGCCGAATCTCTTACAAATATAGAAGATTACCATGCTATAATGTCGCATATTGATGTAATAGCTGGAATACGAGATTTTGAATCAGTCGACATAGATCTAGAAATCAAGCCTCTTATCAAAAAATATAAAGATGAATACGTTGATTTTTTTCGCACGCGCAATCGTTCAGAAGGGCGATCGGAGTGGCGGCAAGAAAAGCAACAAATTTTAGCATATCGAGAAGCGTATCGAGAGTATGAACAGGAGGTTATACGTATCAAAGCAAAGCTTGAAGAAATTGTAGCGCATCGAAAAGGACAGGGGCTTGACTGCTCAGACGAAGCAATTATTCAAGACGCTCGCGCATCACTTGATATAATTGGTTTTGGAACGCGATCTGTTGGAATTCGGATCTCCAATAAACAACCTTCTGTTGTATTGAAGTTGCCGATACCTGTCGGCGTAGGAAATGAGCTCGAAAAGATATTTATACGGCAGTTAAATCTTCATCAACAAATTGCTGCGATGAAGCGGATGGTTGACGTGCCCCATGCAACTCACCTGATAGGATACTCTTCACGAGATCTCGCCATTATTGTTCCAGAAGTCAAAGGACGGAGCTTAGGCGATGGTCCCATAAATCATAGAGACCAGCTTACAGATGAGCAGCTCGGACAAATTGTTGATGTACTTGTAGCAGCAGCTGAACGAGAGATTGCAATTGATAATAATCCTTTTAATATTTTTATAGACGATGCGGGTGAGATACATTTTATAGACTATGATTTCTTTGACCAGCACGCAGTAAACTATACTCTAGGGAATAAAAATAGAGGCAATAAAGGCGCAGTTATAGACGAAAGAGAAAAAGAATTTAATCCTTACATTTTTTTTCAGCAGCTAAAAGTAGCATATTATGTTAGTGTTTATAATCATGGTGGACTCAACATAAATCCAGATATTCGAAGAGGTATTCCTCATGAGTGGAAGGACTTCATTGGATTAGATCCTAGGCAGATCGCTATCTCTCTAAGAAGGCCAATTGATGAAACTAATAGTGAACTCCTATTTGAGGAGGGTAGGGAGAAGTTGCTATCCGCTTTAAGGATGAGGCACCCAATCCACTACGCCATGATTAATAAGATGATGCAGGAGTTGTCAGAACGAAACGAAAAAGCTATCATTGCTGGTCTGAAAAAAAAATGGATAGATGATAACGTAGTTAACGATCAAGAACTTATGGCAACGTACGACAGTATTACCGCTCGCGTGGATGGCGGTGAGATTACTGAAGATGTAGCCGACGAATTGTATGCTGTGGCAGGAGAAGTTGCTCAAGTAAGGTGGGGAGAAGAATATACTAGGAAAAGTGAGCATACAGAATAACGAATAAGAATTTTTCTATAGAGACTAATATGTCTATAGGAGATTGTTGCATTGACCGGCATAGCCATTGAATCCGACACCAGGCGAGAGACGGAAATGGCAAGAAAAAGGGGTGGGGGGAAAATGAATTGCCATTTACGCGTCTCTCGTCTCTGTCTCGAAGGCAGCCAAACAAAAGCGGCGGTTCTGATCTTTTCGCCCATTCATTAAGGGGGGGATGGTGGGGGCGAAAGGATCGGCGCCGCTGGGGAGTTAGTCTGCCTTCGCTAGAGCTACGGCGCAATGAAGGCTAGAAGTCAGCGTCAGGATTCTCCTCAAAAAACGTTCGAACTTTGTCCAAGAAGCACCGAATTAGAGTACAGATTGCATTTTTGTCTGAAATTGTATCCCGCCGTCTTCTATGCAATCTTTATCAGACGGCATATGCATGGTATATTAAATGTACAATATTATGAAAATAAAGAATAAACCAAATAGATCATTGAAGACCGGTGCCGAGATTATTATCGAATGTCTTCGCGCGCAAGGGGTTGAGTATATTTTTGGTATACCTGGCGCTGCCATTATGCCTATTTTGGAAGAACTTCGAAAAAAGGAAAGTGTGGAAGGCTATCCAAAATTTATTCTCTGCCGTCATGAGCAAAATGCTGCGTTCATGGCCGCATGTTGGGGTAGATTAACAGGGAAACCGGGTGTCGTTCTTGTTACGAATGGTCCTGGTGCGACCAATATTGTTACTGGCGTGGCAACGGCAACGGCAGACCGCGATCCTCTTGTCGCTCTCACTGGCTCAAATCCTCTTTCGCAGCACATGAAAAAGGCACATCAAAGTATTCATATCCGCGATATTTTTAACCCAATTACGAAGCGAAGTATCGAAGTTGAAGATGTGAATAGTATTCCGGAAGTCATCGCCATGGCATTCGATGCGGCATCGTCTCATCGGCAGGGTGGAGCCCACATTACATTTCCACTCGATATTCAGAAAAATGTGACCTCGAGCGTCCCCATTATTCAAAAGTGCGAACGCTCTGTTGGTGTGTCGTCTCGTGACACAATAAAAAAAGTCATGACTATTCTACGGACTGCAAAGTACCCCGTGTTACTTCTCGGTGTTGGGGCGACGCATTCATTAAAGATCACCCATGCAGTTCGAAAATTCATAAAAAAATCAGAAATCCCAACTGTTGGAACATTTGAGGCTGCAGGCGCTGTATCCCGTGAACTCCTCCAATATTTTGTCGGGCGAGTCGGTATGAAGGTGCGAGAGCCTGGCGATGTCGCACTTGAACATGCTGATGTGCTTCTCACGATAGGATTTGATCCCATCGAATACAGTCCTGCATATTGGAAAATGAAAAAGGGTTGCAAGGTGATTCATATCGACGCATTATCAGCCGATCCCGATACGTTGTATCAACCGGACAGTGAGCTTATCGGCGATATTGCCGCAAACCTTTCCATACTCCAAATATATCTTCGAAAGAAATTTTCAATGCATCCTGCGGTCAAAAAAGTGCAGCGACTTCTTTTTCGCCAACAAAAAATGGGAGAACAATTGGAAGGAAAAAGAATCCATCCACTTCGATTTATAACCGATCTTCGCTTAACAATCAGTGATGATACGACCGTTATCTCAGATGTTGGTTCGCATCAGGTATGGCTCGCAAAATATTTTTTCTGTTACGAACCAAAACACCTACTCTTCAGCATGGGTTTCCAGACAATGGGTGTTTCACTGCCCTGGGCAATGGCGACAACGCTTGCGCGTCCCGGAAAAAAAGTTATTTCGATTTCGGGTGACGGCTCATTTCTCATGAGTGCTATGGAGCTCGAGACGGCGGTACGCTATGCGATGCCGTTGGTGCATGTTATATGGCGAGACGGCGGGTATAATCTTGTGGAAATTCAACAGCTTGAGGCGTACAAGAAGTCTTTCGGCGTACACTTTACCGATCCGGATTTTGTTGCCTTTGCAAAAAGCTTTGGCGCGGAAGGATTCCGCATTGAGCATGCTGATGAAATTATTCCCACACTCAAAAAAGCATTCGCTGCAAAAGGCCCCTGTATTATTGATGTTCCTATTGATTATAGTCAGAATCTATCTTTACTGCAGCAGAATGAACTGGCTTTTTTGTTCAAGTAAAGTGAGTAATAGTATAAATACATATGTCAAAAAAACAACAATTACGGGGGAAAATGTGATATACGCTCCAATGGAAAAAGACTGGGACTGTTTGATATGACCGGAACATATTATACAGTGGAACAACGCATCTCCGGATTGGCAAATTTCACACGGCGAAAATGACATACGCGAAGGCGGAAAATTTTTATGGAGAATGGAAGTAAAAGATGGTGAAGGCACGCGACTCACAGAAACATTTGAGATTGAAGATATCAACTCGGAGGAAATGCAAAGAGCTGAATGTTCAACAGCAGCAGTAAAACGTAACCGAATAATTTTATGAACAAACAAAAATTTAGAGTAATTTTATTTTTTCTTGGAGGCCTCGTCCTTGCTGCGGGGATTTATATGCTCGCATTATCAGAAAATAAGCCGAGCCCCCTCGATGACTTTGCGAGATGTCTCAAAGATAAGGGAGCGACATTTTATGGAGCATTCTGGTGCCCTCATTGTCAGGCTCAGAAAAAGCTTTTTGGAAAATCAGTAAAGCTTCTTCCCTATGTCGAATGTTCCACCGCAGACGGCAAAGGTCAACTTCCTATTTGTACGGAAAAGAAAGTTGATGGATATCCGACTTGGGAATTCTTAGATGGCAGTCGCAAGTCTGGCGAAGTCTCTCTTGTTAAGCTGGCAGAAAAGACTAGCTGCGTACTTCCAAAAAAATAAATCCTATGAAATACAAACAAGACGGGAACGGAATCTACCTTTTGCGACTCGATAGAGGAGATAAAATGAGAAAGAGCATAGAATCTTTTTTTCTTGAAACAAAACTCAACGGCGCAAGCGTTCAAGGCATTGGCGCACTAGAAGATCCTGAGCTTGGATATTTACCACCGGATACAAAATTTTTTGATCGCAAACTATTCTCAGGCTCATGGGAACTTGTTTCTTTTTCAGGGAATTTGACGTATAAAGAAGAAAAACCCTTCCTTCATGCGCATGCTATAATCAGTGGACACAACTATGCGGTAGTGGGTGGACACTTTTTTGACGCAAACGTTAGTGTGTTGTGCGAGCTAGTGATTACTCCATTTCAAAAACGTATCAATAGGGTAGAGAATCACACTCTCGGCATTCATGAGTGGGACATGAAATGAACAGCCATGTGGAAAAAGGGGGCTTGCAGGAATGTGGTAATTCTATAGGATTAAAGTATAGGAAGTAGTAGCGTTTGAGGCACAATGTTTATTACCAAAGAGATGCCCTAGACTTTAAGCCCTAACCGCTAACCACATTCCTATGGCAGCGATAAAAGCAGAGTACATTTGGCTGGATGGGTACAAACCCACGGCCTCGCTTCGTTCTAAGACAAAGATACTTGATACCGAAGTCCGCTCCTTTCAAGATCTTCCTGACTGGGCATTTGACGGTTCAAGCACCGAACAAGCAGAAGGCAAGTCCAGCGATTGTATCCTTAAGCCGGTACGAATGGTAAAAGACCCTGTTCGTGGGAATCCACACGTCCTTGTCCTTTGTGAAGTATTAAGTCCTGACGGAACAATACATCCAAGTAACAGCCGCGCGCATCTGCGAGATGTGGCACAAAGATTCGCTGAGCATGAGTCATGGTTTGGTATTGAGCAGGAATATACATTATATAAAGGAATGAAGCCGCTTGCATGGCCACCAGAAGGCACACCCCCGCCTCAGGGTCCGTATTATTGTGGAGTAGGAGCAGACAAGGTAAGTGGGAGAGATCTTGTGGAAGCGCATCTCGAAGCATGCCTTACAGCAGGACTTCATGTATGCGGTATCAATGCTGAGGTTATGCCGGGTCAATGGGAATTTCAGGTAGGCGCTATCGGCCCCTTGGAAGTAGCTGATGAATTGTGGCTTTCGCGATGGCTCTTGCATCGCCTGGGAGAAAATTATGGAGTAACTGTTTCTTTTGCCCCAAAACCAATACTTGGAGATTGGAATGGTGCAGGAGCGCATACAAATTTCAGCACAAAAGCAATGCGCGCGCATGGAGGATTGAAGGTTGTAGAAGAAGCATGCCAGCGCCTTAGTGCAAGGCACAAGGAGCATGTCGCGGTGTATGGAGCAGGTAATGATGAACGTCTCACCGGGAAACATGAGACATGCCCGATTACGGAATTTCGTTATGGGGTTTCAGACAGGGGCGCATCGATCCGCATACCGATCTATACTGCAAAAAATGGGTGTGGGTATCTTGAAGATCGTCGGCCTGCCGCAAACATGGATCCCTATAAAGTATGCGCTCGTCTAATGGAGACGGTCTGTTCTGAACCGGCAGTACAGTATTCTGCCCCAGTCACTGCAACTGTTTAGATACATATACTACTAAATGACGAAACGCACCTGCATCGTGAATGGCAAGCTTGTTGATGAGGTCGAGGCGTGCGTATCGGTATTTGACAAGGGATATTTTTTCGATTTTAGCGTATACTCTTCACTCAAGGTGGTGCAAGGCAAACCCTTTTTCCCTTCCTTTCACGTTGAACGATTATTTGAGTCTGCTGGACTGATTGGGATTACTCATTCGTTCACTCACCAGAATGTTCTCTCGTGGATACACAAAACAGTAGAAGCAAACGTACTTAAAGATGCGCTTTTACGACTTCTTTTGGTCGGTGATCCCGATATGTCTGGCAAAGAAACACTCTATTGTATCCCCATCGGGGGACTTACGTTTTATCCTGATGCCTTGTATCGTGATGGGGCAAAAGTTATTACCTATCCGGGAGAGCGAAGAGTTCCAAACGCAAAAACAAAAGATCTTCTCTTGAGTTTTTTAGCATACCGAGAGGCTGTAAAAAATGGTGCGCTTGATGCGCTTCTGATTGATAGCCACGGTACAATTCGGGAAGGTACCCGCGCGAATTTTTTTGCCTTTAAGGGTAGTACATTGATTACGCCACCCCCCGAGTTCGTATTAGGAGGCATAACAAAGAAAATTGTTATAGAAGTAGCACGCCAGCATTTTACGGTGCAAGAGGCGCCGATACTTTTGGGAGAAATCGCAACGTATGACGAATGTTTTATCACGAGCACTTCTATGAACGTAATGCCAGTACGTTGTATTGATGAGATTGATTTTGCGCGCCCTTTCCCCAAGACACGAGAATTGCAAAATTTGTTTAAAGAGCATTGTAAAAATTTTAGAGAATAATGTATGGAATCAAAAAGCCTTCCCCCCAATGCACGACTTGCCTTTAAAGGAGTTATGTATGAAATATGGCAGTGGGACGCAACGATGTATGACGGGAGCACAGAAGTATACGAGTGTATCGTAAGAAGCGATTCGGTCGACGTGATTGCAACAGTGGGCCGTGAGATTTTATTACAACGGCAAACCCAACCCGATAGCCCAGAACCCTTTTTGAGTTTAGCTGGCGGAAGAAGAGAAAAAGGTGAGAGTGCCCTAGAGTGTGGAAAGCGAGAATTACTTGAGGAAATGGGGTGTCAGTCTGACGACTGGAGCTTGTGGAGGGAATATGAACCATCACGATCGCGAATGAAATGGAAAGTGTATACCTATATCGCGCGGGATTGTAGTAAAATAGCAGAACCCTCTCTCGACAGCGGTGAAAAAATTGAAGAACTCAGAATCTCATTTGATGATTTTTTATTGCTCCCTGACGATCCTACTTTTCGCAACACAGATCTTTCGGTGTCGATTATGCGGGCTCGATACGATAAGGATGCGCGAGCAGAGCTCTCTATGATTTTGTTTGGCGCGCCATGATTACCAAAGATTTTGTTTTAAAATTGTTTGAGTCTTCATATATCCAGAGGTGGAACGATAAGCTCCGCCCTATTGAATTTAGCGAAATTGATAAACACTCCCATAAACTATTCATTGCTTATTTGCTTGGACGATTTCAAGAAAAAAGAAAAAAAATTTCTTGGAACGCTCTAATCGAAGGAAGTTTATTTGAGTGTTTGGAAAAAATAGTACTCACTGATATCAAATCGCCGGTGCTGTATGCTATTCGAAAACGTCCCGATCAATACCGCAAATTGATGGATTTTGTTGTAAGCGAACTCGCGCCCCTTCTCGAGTCGGTTGATGGCCCCTTCAAAGAACGTTTTATCCAGCATCTTGAAAATGAAGATACTACCGAAGAAAAGAGGATTCTTTCGGCGGCAAGTATTCTGGCTTCTACGTGGGAATTTGATATTATTGAACGCGCAAATCCGCACGGGTTTGAGATGCCCCAGATTCGTGAAGCGCTTTTCGTACGCCTCCGTGAATATGACGACTTGGAAGGAATTCAAGAAATACAGAAAAGTAAGGACCTTCAAGCATTTATAGATCTTTGCGGCCAACTTCGTTTTCAAACACGATGGGCACATGTACATAGGATCCCAAAAACATCTGTTCTTGGTCATTGCTACTTTGTTGCCATGATCTCATATCTTTATTCTTTGTCTCTAGGCGCTTGTGACAAGCGAGTGTACAATAATACTTTTGCTGGATTATTTCATGATGTACCAGAAGTGCTCACTCGCGATATTATTGCTCCAGTCAAACGATCATCAGAGGGCTTGCGAGAACTTATCGTAGAATATGAAAAAGAACAAATGACAAAAATTGTATATCCACTTCTTCCAGCATTTTTTCATGATGAAATTCATCTCTTTACTGAATTGGAAGCAGTGAATTCCATTGAAGAAAAAGGCAGGCGAAGAATTGTAGGATTGGACGAAACAAATCGTCTCTATAATACAGACGAATATGATGCGTGTGATGGGCAGATCGTAAAAGCAGCCGATGAGCTCTCTGCGTATATTGAAAGCATTGAGGCATTAAAGAATGGATGCGTGAGCGAAAAATTTATTGAAGCAAAGGCAATGGTCTCTCAAAAATATATTCTAAAAGGAATAGAGGGAGGGCTCGATTTTGGCGCTCTCTATAGAGAAATGATATGAATATCCTTATCTCCGGATCTCTTGCGTATGATACCATCATGGATTTTCCTGGACGTTTTGGTGATCATATTTTACCCGACCAAATCCATATCTTGAACGTATGTTTTTTGGTAGATGATATTTCAAAAAATTATGGAGGATGCGCCGGTAACATTGCATACACTATGAAGCTGTTCGGAGCAAACCCAATTATCCTTTCAGTTCTTGGTAAAGATGGCCGTGAGTATTTTGATTATCTCGACAAGCATGGGATTTTAACGAAATATATTATCCAACATGAGAGTCGCCTCACTTCGCATGCATCTATCATGACAGACAAAGATGATAATCAAATTACCGCATATTACAATGGCGCATCGGATCATGCGGGAGATGTTGGCGTCCAAGATGTTTTGGAAAAATATCAGCTTGGCATGATAGTCCCTACATTGCGATCGGCAATGATCAAACATGCGCGCGAACTCGTTCAAAAAAAAATTCCATTTGTGTTTGATCCCGGTCAACAACTCCCCGGTTTTTCTGGTAAAGAGCTTGAGGAACTTTTACCTCTGTGCTCATTTTATATCGTGAATGATTACGAAATGCGTCTTACGGAAAAAATAACAGGTCATACGCAAGAAGAGTTGTCTAAAATAATAAAAACACTTATCATAACTCGAGGCGCGAAAGGGTCGCAGATTTTTACAAATGATGAAGAGGGAATGATTGAAGTACATGCAGTCAAGCCGAGACAGATTGTGGACCCCACTGGAGCTGGCGACGCGTATCGAGCAGGATTCTTTTGGGCATATGCGACTGGAAAGGATCTAAAAACGTGCGCACAGTCAGCAAGTGTGAGCGCCGCGTATGCAATAGAGCAGTACGGGACGCAAAATCATCATTTTTCTTTAGAAGAATTTTATGAGCGTTATCAAAAAACATATAAGGAAAATTTTTCATGAAAAATTTTGACTTTAAAATCGCAGATCTTTCGCTTGCAGAGTGGGGCCGTAAAGAAATCACTATTGCTGAACATGAAATGCCAGGCCTTATGGCAATTCGAAAAAAACATGCCAAGAAAAAACCATTACAAGGCGCTCGCATTACCGGATCCCTGCACATGACTATTCAAACTGCCGTTCTGATCGAAACCCTTTCGGCGTTAGGAGCCGATATCCGATGGTCGAGTTGTAATATTTTTTCTACTCAGGATCATGCCGCCGCCGCAATTGTAAAGGGGGGCATCCCCGTGTTTGCATGGAAAGGGGAGAGCTTGTCCGAGTATTGGTGGTGCCTTGAGCGGTCTTTCGATTTTGGCAATGAGTATGGGCCCAACCTAATCGTTGATGATGGGGGAGATGCTACACTACTCATACATAAAGGGGTAGAGAGTGAAAAAAATCCTACGCTTTTAAAAACACGGACAAGATCCGCAAGTCCGGACATGCAAGAGCTGATGCGATTGCTTTCTCGTGAATACGAAAAGAATCCAAAACGATGGACAAACATCGCAAAGAAGATGAAGGGAGTATCAGAAGAAACTACTACAGGCGTACATCGGCTTGAGCAGATGGTGCGAGATGAGAAATTATTGTTTGCGGCAGTGAACGTAAACGATTCAGTGACAAAATCAAAATTTGACAACATCTATGGATGCCGAGAATCTTTGCTGGATGGAATAAAGCGAGCAACCGGCGTCATGATCGCAGGCAAAACCGCTGTCGTGTGCGGATATGGAGAGGTAGGGAAGGGATGCGCGCAAGCACTGAAAAATTTTGGCGCGCACGTCATTGTCACCGAGATTGATCCGATTTGCGCTCTGCAGGCCCTGATGGAAGGCTATGAAGTAAAAACAATTGAAGAAACGCTCGGACTTGCTGATTTGTATGTGACGGCTACGGGAAACTGCGATGTGATCCGCGTTGAGCACATGAAAAAAATGAAAGATCAGGCCATTGTCTGCAATATCGGTCATTTTGACAACGAGATTCAAGTAGATATGCTTAATAGACTAGGTGGAGTAAAGCGAGAAACCATAAAACCTCAGGTTGATAAATATCGTTTTAAGGAAGGACATGAAATATATTTGCTCGCTGAAGGGAGGCTCGTGAATCTTGGGTGCGCGCAAGGCCATCCCAGTTTTGTCATGAGTACTAGTTTTTCCAACCAGACCTTGGCGCAATTGCATTTATGGCAAAATGAACTTCCAGTCGGGCTCTATCGTCTACCCAAAGAATTGGATGAAGAAGTGGCGCGATTGCATCTTGCAAAACTTGGCGCTCACCTCACAAAACTTAGCAAAAAACAAGCAATATATATCGGCGTAAGCGCACAAGGGCCATATAAAAACGAAGAATACCGGTACTAGGGCATTTTTATTACTTCGCGTTTGTTTTTCGATAAAAAAAGTAGTATACTTATTTACACTATGAAAAAAGAACGCGTTGTATCTTTTCTTTTGCGGCTAGGACTTGCAAGCGTATTTGGGTACGCTGCCATTGCCGCATTTATTGATCCAATTTCGTGGGTGGGGTACTTTCCAAAGTTTGCCCGCGGCTTGATCCCAGAAAATACACTCCTTATCTTATTTTCTAGTGGAGAATTGATTCTTGCCGCATGGCTTCTGTGGGGAAAATATCTTTTTTTTGCAGGAGTGGTATCAGCAATCATGATGCTTGGCATAATCATTGCAAATCTTTCTCTTCTTGATGTGGTGTTTCGTGATATCGCAATCTTTTTTTCTAGCATTGCACTTTCCTATCTTGATACCGAAGATCATCATCACGCTTAGGACCTGTCAATAACGAATGAATCGCTTACGAATTTCATTACTTTTCTCAACACTCGTCCTCTTCGGGCTCGCGCAGGGCACGGCTCTGTTTATTGCGCATCAAGCCCATGTGTTTGTGACTACTGACCCTTTTCTTTTTTGGGAAACA
>OBEQ011814616.1_pt1 | contig 13004 bp, 18 predicted proteins | sample 1670901 | NCBI WGS metagenome assembly OBEQ01 (sample SAMEA104232315, study PRJEB22302) | groundwater metagenome | biome: forest; feature: aquifer; material: groundwater | place: USA | collected 2011-08-07 | depth 5.4 m
CTATTCCATCCAGTTGGGTCCAGTTAAATTGCAGTTGGCCATTAGTTTTAGATACCACATTAAAGCCATCATAAATATGGTCGATGCGAATATATTGGGGTTTAGCAGCAGCGACTTGAACCGAAGTATTATCTAAAAAAGTTTTTTCTTCTTCGCCGCCTTGAGCCAATGCCCGCCAAGGTTGAGGCATAGGTCCCAGCGGATGATCGGTTTCCACGGCAATGGCGGCAAGTCTCCCCTCAGCTCCTACAAATAATCTAGTCACGCTATTTAAAAGTTTTAAAAGAATGGGCAACGACAACGCCAAAATAATCACTCCCCCAAACGAAATCACCTGCTCCCTCACCTTCATGCCCCCATTTTAGCGTGATTCTCTTTTTCTTGGAAGCCCTTCTCCACCAGGGCTGACTCTTAATCTTTCTAATTCGGCTATTACCCGTGGGTCTCCGGTCAGACCAGCCTGTGCAATTATGCTTACTAATTGCTGAGGCAACATTCTCCCTCTTCCCTCACCAATATCCCTAGGTTTAAAGTTAGAGATAGCGCTTAACACTCTCTCCGTAGCCATGCTCGGCCATTCGATACTCATAAGTCCAATTATACCTGCCCAGGCAAATTTACTTTAAACATCTTTCCGTGACCAGGAATAATCCAGTCGGCAATTTCCAAAACTTTTTTGTGACTTTCTCTTAACTTAATTAATAACCCTATCTCTTCTCTTCACTTGATCTTAAAGTGTTAAGTGGTATCATCAAAAATAAATGGCAACAGTAGACAATCGTCCAGCGTTTAAAATTCGCAGATTGATAGAGGTTGGAATTGTCTTAGCAAGCGCAGCACTTGGTTTAGCAGCTTTCCCTGATAACGTCTTTCGACATCCACTTGAAGCAGTTGGATTTGCCTTGGCAATGGTGGGGTTCATGGGAATCCCGTTAGTTGTATTAACAGAGTCTGTTGCCGAAGCTTTAAATATCCCCAAGCTGATTGCTGCCAGAGAAAAAAGGATTGCTTCCAGACAAGTAGATCAAGATAGACAAAATTTCTTGGGGAATCAAAGTGAACTAGTTGCATCCCAAGTTCCATCCTTATTCATCCTGACATACCCTTCAACTAAAACTTTTATTTCGTTCACGAAGCTATTTTAGCACTCTGACGAGGAAGACTAGCCATTTAGTCTTTTCGCTTATAGGTCGATATTGGAACTCCTCAACCTCATATCCATTTCTTTTCAACACCTCTTCAAATTCACTTTGGGAGTAAAAGGAAAATAACCGGGAAAAGCCCATCTCTCCAATTTGGGCATCCTCCGACATCATTCTTTCTCCTTCTCCTTCTTTTATGGAGATAAATCCTACTCCACCACTTTTGACTACATGATGAATTTTTCGCAATGCTTCGTCAATTCTAACTTTAGGAATATGTAAAAGGACTGCCGAGGCCCAGAAGCCATCAAAAGAATTTTCTGGAAAGTCTAAATCATAAACATTTTGATGGATAAAGACTGCTTCTGGGTTAGCCTTCCGAGCTTGCTCAACTAAACCCTGTGAAGCATCAGTACCCACATAGTCAAAGTCTCTCTCTCAGCTCTTTGGCGTCTCTGCCTCCACCCGAACCGACTTCCAAAATCCTCCCCTTAGGCAGAAATTCCTGATATCTATCCATCTCTTTGACCCAATAGCCATACGACTGGTGCTCTCCCGACCAACGAGCTGACTGGGCATCGTAAGCCTTAATCGTCTGTTCTTCCAATTTGCCAAGAGACATGTGGCAATTTTAGCACGCTAGAAAGGAATTTCTTCTACTTCAGCCTCGATCTTATCCACCGAAGGTTGTTTGTATTGATATAGTGCGTAAGTTTTTATGTCTTTGTCAGACTCAATATGGAAAATGTGACTACGTGTGAATAGTTTGAGAGGAAAATCTTGATGATTCCTTGTGAGTAAGTAAACTTTACTATATCGCTGTATAGTGCAGGCCAAATAAAGATCAGTTAGACTCACTCTGTCCATATCTCCGCTATATGCCTCAATTGTGGACTGGACAAGACTGTGAACCTCTTTATCCATTGGCAATAGATCTTTTACCAACTTAGCGAAAAAGTCAGACTTAGCCCTAACCACATCTTTGGTCTTAGATCTTATAAACTCTGCCCTAACAAACTCTATCGAAACAATGGTGTTATCGCTGCCTTTGATTTCCTCGATCAGACCGGTGTAAGAATCTTGTTTGGAGTAAAAGTCTATTAGAAAGCAAGTGTCTAGAATTAGCCAACTCAGGCTAGGCAATTTGTACCGGCCCATACTTTTTCTCTTCCCTCTCCATTGCCTCTTTTACCCGTTTCGCTGCTTTCAATATCTCTTCGAGAGAATATTCTTTTCTAGAAGATTTAGACGGAATAATTCTCTTTATAATAATTTTTTTTCTCTTGTCCATACGACAAGTTTAGCATATTTTATCAATACTCATTAGTACTCTCCGCCCATGCCCATGCCGCCCATGCCGGGTCCGCCAGCTGGCGGAGGGGTTTCCTTCTTTTCTGGCAGATCAGTGACCAAAGATTCAGTCGTCAAAATCATAGTGGCTACCGAGGCAGCATTTTGGAGAGCCGATCTAGTTACCTTGGCGGGATCAATTACCCCAAATTTATACATCGAGCCAGTCTGACCAGTGGCCACATTCAGACCAAAGTCTAATTCTTTTTCCCCCTGAATCATCTTTAGGTAATAGCCGTCATCCAGACCAGCATTTTTGACCAACCAGCGGAAGGGCTGTTCCAAAGCATACTTTAAAATATCCAAACCTGTTTTTTCATCTCCGCTTAATTTGACGCTGTCTAGAGATTTAGCCGCTCGCAGTAAGGTGACTTCTCCACCTGGGACAATGCCTTCTTCGATGGCGGCTTTGGTAGCTCCCACTGCGTCCTTGACCCGTTCTTTGCGGTCGTTCATTTCCACTTCGGTGGCCGCTCCGACATTGATGACTGCTACTCCGCCGGAGAGTTTGGCCAATCTCTCTTCTAATTTTTCCCGGTCATAATCAGAAGTAGTTTTAGCCATTTCTTCTTTAATTTGATTTATCCGGGCATTAATGGCCGACTTGGTGCCTTTACCCCCAATAATGCGGCAGTTATCCTTGTCCGCCCAGACTTTATCGGCTCGACCTAAATCTTCAATCTTGACTCCTTCAAAGGTCCGGCCCGTATCTTCGGAAACCACAGTTCCGCCAGTGAGGGTGGCAATATCTTCCAGCATTTCTTTTCTGCGGTCACCAAAACCCGGAGCTTTGACGGCCATGACGTTAAACGATCCGCGCAGTTTATTGACTACCAGCGTGGCCAAGGCTTCACCTTCTAAATCATCGGCAATAATCACCAAGGATTTGGAGACTTTGATGAAGTTTTCCAAAAAGGGGAGCAGGTCCTGGATGGAAGAAATTTTTTTATCGGTGATTAGAATATAGGGATTTTCAATTTCGGCCTCCATTTTAGCAGCGTCAGTGACGAAGTAAGGGGAAGCATATCCTTTGTCAAACTCCATTCCTTCCTTGTATTCAATATCAATGGTCAGGCCTTTACCCTCCTCCACGGTGACCACGCCATCGCGACCGACTTTGGCCAGAGCTTCGGCAATCTTGGCCCCAATCTCCCCATCACCCGCCGAAATAGTTGCTATTTGGGAAATCTCTTCATTGCCTTTAATTTGCTTGGACATTTTTTTAATCTCGGCCACCACTGCATCTACTCCGGCGTCAATGCCCCGCTTAATGCCCAAAGGATTGGCTCCGGCAGTAATATTTTTCATTCCTTGGTTGACTATAGCTGCAGCCAAAGCCGTAGCGGTGGTAGTCCCGTCTCCCGCTACATCGTTAGTTTTATCTGCAGCTTGTTTAACCAGCTGGGCGCCCATGTTGGCAAAGGGGTCAGCCAGCTCAATTTCTTTGGCTACCGAGACTCCGTCGTGGACTACATTAGGGGCGCCCCACTTTTTGTCTAAAGCTACGTTGCGCCCCTTAGGACCCAAGGTGGTGATCACCGCTTTGGCCAAGATATTCACTCCCTGAAGCAGGGACTGCCTGGCATCATCACCAAATTTGATTTGTTTAGCTGCCATATTTAGGAAACTACGGCCAAGATATCTTCACTCTTCACAAATAAATATTCTTTATTATCAAATTTCACTTCATTGCCGCCCCATTTTTTGTAAATGACTTTGTCGCCCTTTTTAGCCGGGGAGGGTTTCTTGTCTCCCTTATCAGTTATTTCATCAGGTCCCACTGCCAAAACTTTACCGGTTTGGGGTTTATCACCTGAGGCAGAATCGGGGAGGTAAATCCCGGAAGCGGTTTGTTTAGATTGTTCATCCGGCTCGATTAATAAGTAACCCGCAGCGGGTTGAACTTTAGCCAATAAATTATCACTCTTTGCCATAAACTGCCAGAAATTTACCAGATGAAGCTAATGGTGTCAAGGGGAGAGTATGGTAATATCCGTAACATGAGAGATGAATATCCACCTATGAACGATCAGGCCTACGCTTACTTCACACGGTTAATAGGAGATTTTCAGCAACAGTGCCTTAGAGTTGGATATAAAGTGATAGACCCCACTTTCGGGCTGTACGTAGAACAAGTAGTTTCTGAATTTCACCGTCGGCATACAGAGGCGGACCATGAAGTCAGGGTCGATTATGCCAGAAAACCAAAGGATGACTGGGGTGATCCAGCACTGTTGGCTCACGTTATAGTTTGTTTAACCTGCAAGGAAGAAAGTCTTGAACACCTGTATAGAAATATGCCCCGAGGTTCGTACTTACGAATGATGGCAGAAGATTAAGAGGTTTGCCGATATGGTTATAATGTGGGACCATATATGCGGGCTGAACTGATTCAGGAAACCAGATTTGAGACTAAAGAGACACCCTCCGAAATGAGCTTTTTAGTCTATGACGCTAGGGATTTTTACCCGCGGGGAGCACTACAACCAGGAATAGGACCGCCCTTCCCTTTGTCTGAAACACCTACCGATTTGACTTCATTCGAGCAAGTCTGTGCGATTTTAAATCGTGACCGGTACACCTCCGGATTACTGGCCAGTTTAAGTCAGGACATAAATATGTACAGAAAATTTGGTCGGAAAAAGTTGGATAAACCATATGATTTAAGCAATAGATTGCCCCCAGAAAAAATTGATCCCCAACTAACTGCCGAATATCTTCGTGAAACCTTTTTTAGAAAAACCCGCTTTAATCAGCTAAAAGCTGGGGAGGCGTTTATACTAATTGCACATCCCCAAATCCCTGACCTGTACATTGTCGACGTTATTCAAGGTAGATATGCTGCCATCTCTCACCCGATCGAAGACGAGGACATCGAACCTGAACTAACCATTCGGCCAGAACTACCAGACTATTCTCAATATTTTACTGACCCTCGCCCGTATATCCTAGAGCTAACCGATGACAGGATTAAAAAGGCTCAAGACGAAGGACAGCGAAAGCACACTGGAGAAGCAAAACATTTCTTCAATCTCATGCATCAAGCAGATCGAGAAGTCGAAGAAGTTTTAATTAATTTAATGGATAAAGTGGGTCCGACTCTAGATGGGGTGAGATACTTCGCCCGTGCTTTTAGCAGAGAGGTTTGCCGACAAGCCATTGCTGAACTTAGATCGGGAAACTGGGATAGCTCTGCCACCCAGAAATTTATAGCAGATTGTCTAACCACCACCTGGTTTTACAACCAGATCTACCAATTAGACCAAAGATTGTATACAGAGCGAGACGAAAGAACGAAAGCTCACTTAATAGCCAAGTTTAAAACCTCAATAACTACCGGCCCTGAGTTAGTTGACATGAGCGTAACTAGTTTCCGACAAGCTATGGAAGCTCTCTTTGATGCGGAAAGAATTTATTCTTCAGTCGTAGCCCAAACTCCATGGAACCGGGTTGGAGCGGAACCATTTGATTGTTTGCAGGAAGTGTTGTGGTTTAGGTGGGAACACAACTGGGATAAGTGGACCGATAGGGAGAAAATAGCCAAATCAATCAGAAGTGACTATTTTAAAGAAGCTGCCATCAGGCGTAAGAAAATCTGGGCGGCAGAACAGGGAATTTACGAGGTAACCATAAAAGATATTACCAAAGCCTTGCATCAACAAAGAAAAAAATGGCCATCTAATAAAGAGATGACTGCTCAAATGGGCAGGTTAAGTAAGTATGTCAACCACGAAGGCATGGCGACTGATATCGCCGGAGTTGCTGATAAATCTCGCCCATCCCGTCTCACCAGGCATCTTTGGGCCACCCTTAAATATGCCTCGCCCGGACAATGGCGGGTTGGAAATACTATTCTTTTATCTAGGCTTAGCAGATCCGAGTCTCATCCCAGCGAAGAAACAGTCGCCGACCCCTACTGGAGAGATCTAGGGGACGAGAGAGGCCGACTTGTTCTATCTGGTGAATCACTATCTTCCCCGGGAAGTCACCTGGCAACTGAAGGTAAAGAACTATTCATAGAGATGAGAGATAGAATTATCTATCAAGCTGAGAGAATGGGTTTAGAACTGTCAGATAGTAGACTTAATCAAATTACGGAAGAGTGTTTAAATTCGGATCCAGATAGTAAAGATGATGAAACGATTGTTCGCAAGTTTCAGCATCTTGTTTCTGAAGTCGATATGGAAAAGCTGTTACCTGTAATTCTTGATTTGGACGAGGCAGAAATGTTAATTGTGCTTCATCGACTCGGCTACCCTGTGCCAGCCGATTTGATTCGAAGTATAAAACCACTAGGGAATAGCACGCTGGAGCCAAACATGCACAACATTTCTGCTGTAATCAAGTGGTTTTTCGAAGAAAAACCAGATAGATATTATCAAAAACTGCGCAGTGCCACTCACAATTTATCTGTCATCCTGAAGTAAAAATTACTTTCTTGCCATCTTTTCTTAATTTCTTCGATAATTGGCAGGCAGTTTTGAAAGAAATTATCTTTGCCATGCGGAGTTTATATCACAACCCACCCCAGCAGCGAAATGGCAATCCGGTACACTCCAAACCAGAAAAAGGTGTGGGATTTGACGAAGTTAAGAAAGAACTTTACGGATAGCCAAGCGGTGATCATGGCTCCCATAAAACCTACTAATAATAGTAGCCACTCATTACTTGAAAATGACAAGCCAGATTTAACTAAGTCTAGGCCGGTCGCAGCCAGCATAGTGGGCACCGCTAATAAGAAAGAAAACTCGACGGCCGACTGGCGATCCAGACCTACCAATAGACCACCTATAATAGTAGCGGCTGCCCGGGACACTCCGGGAATAATCGATATTGCTTGGAACACGCCAATCACTACAGCACTTTGAATATTTAAACTATCTAAGTTCTTTTGTTTCCCCGGTGCCAACTTATCAATAAATAGTAAAACCAATCCCCCCAAAAACAAGGACCACAAAACTACTGTGGTGTTACCAATTAAATATTGCTTGATGAAGTGATACCCAACCAGTCCTATTATTGCGGCCGGTAAAAAACCAGCCATAATTTTGGGCCACAATCTATAGTCCCACAACTTTTTCCAATACAAGCCCACCACTGCCAAGATTGCCCCCAGTTGAATGGCAATCTCAAAGCTTTTGACAAAATCGGTCTGGGGAATATGTAACAAGCTACTGGCCAAGATTAAATGCCCAGTAGAAGAAATGGGCAAAAATTCAGCTATTCCTTCGATAATTGACAGAATAATAGCCTGGATTAAATTCATTACTGATACCCTGTAAATTCTTCGGATTTAATTTTTTCTGGCGGTAGACCCATTTTTTGGGCCAGCCCCACAAATGCTTCCACCATCGCCGGCGGGCCGCATAACCACCAAGTCCGGGTGGCAAAATCTGGGACTAGCTGTCTAATTTTTACTTCGTCTAACCGACCCTGGGTGGCACTTTCCACCACAATTGCCGATAATTGGTCTACAAACGCACCTTCAGATTTGGTCTTTACCGAATAGAGCAAGGTCACGGGGAGGTTTAAGTTCTGGTCTTGATAGTATTTAAGCATACTGCGAAATGGAGTAATCCCGATTCCTCCGGCAATAAACAATCGAGGTGTAGTATCCGCTGCATCTAAGACAAAACTGCCAAAGGGGCCACTGACGTCTATCTGATCTCCTACTTTTAATTTAAATAGGGTCTGTTTGTACTCCGACTCTTCTCGATACATAGTAGTAAACTGCAAGAAATCTTCGGTGGGGGAAGAAGAAATGGTGAAATGGTGTTTTAAGTTGGCATTTAGCCGGACATACATCCACTGCCCAGGTTGATATTTCAACATCTGTTCTGGCTGCAATTGAAATGAAGAAATCCTATCTGTCTCTTTAACTATGTTGCTAATTTTGGCATTCACTATCATGATTGTACCAAAAGGAGGTGAAGAACAATGTGTTTTAATTGCGGCTGTGGTGTCCCCACCGACAAAATGGGACATGAAGAAAATATAACTGAAGAAACTTTTGCTAAAGTCGCCCAGGTGATGGGCCAGTCAGTGACAGAAGCTAAGCAGGAAACTCTAAAAATGCTCAAAAAGCAACTAGGGGAAAAGTGATAATATCCAATAATCCATGATGTATCTCTTTTCTGCCTTGACCTTCCTCTCCACTTTTGTGGGCGGGGTAGTCGGGCTTAAATATCGAGACAAACTGCACTTAATCCTGGGGTTCACGGCTGGAGTCCTATTAGGAGTCATTTCATTTGACATTTTTCCGGAAATAATCCATCTCGTTTCCGAGTTGGGCGTGGATCCAATTGTGCCTATGGTGAGTTTGGTCTTAGGTTTTTTTATCTTCCATATCTTAGAAAAAGTACTCCTCATCCATCATGCCCAGGAAGAGGTTTACGGAAAACATAAACATCCCACGGTGGGAGCCATTTCCGCCCTAGCTTTGTCTGGGCATTCGTTTTTGGATGGAGTAGGCATTGGTCTAGGTTTCCAAGTCTCACCTACCCTAGGTGTGGTTCTAGCCATAGCCGTCATCGCCCACGATTTTTCGGACGGGTTAAATACAGTCTCTTTGGCCCTAGTCCACAAAAATACTTCCAAAAGGGCCTTAACTTTTCTGTTCATCGACGCTCTAGCTCCGGTTCTAGGAGTATTATCTACAAAGTTATTCACTATACCCAATAATATTCTGCTCATATATCTGGGCTTCTTTGCCGGATTTTTACTGTATATAGGAGCGGCCGACATTCTGCCCGAAGCTCATAGCGAGCACTCCTCTTACCTCACCATTCTCATGACCGTTGTGGGAACCATATTTATATTTTTAATTAGCAGAATTATTTAAAACAAACTGGATTGTTTAACGGCTAAGTCAATTTCCGGATAGGAGAAGTCGACAGCCACGGTGCGCAAATTATTCCATTTGTCGATAAATTTTAAGTGCTTATTTTGCAACACAAAGTCATAAATATCTCGGGTGAGCAGCACATCGGCTTCACAGTACTTACGTAGCAAGGCCAGACTGTCTGGATCACCCTGCTGCCAATATTTCACCGCATTGGCCCCGGAATCAATCTTAGAAGTACCCAGTGTGGCCTTAACGATGGCATTTAGAGATGCTCCCCGGCCAACATTGGCCTCCCTCAGCTGGTCCAAGATGTCAAAATGGGGGAGCCGGCCAAAGTCCGCCGGAGCATAGGGCTTCATGGCTGGAACGTCAAACTCCAATGTATTAAAGCCAATTACTCGATCCGCTTCCCGAAATAATTTCCACATCTGATCAAAGTCGGCTTCCCAAAAACTTTGGGTCTGCTCTTGTTTGCCATTTCGCCAATATACTGAAACTACCGATACTCCCAAGTTGGCTGGGTCAAAATTACCCGTATCACTAAACCAAGATTTGGTTTCCACGTCCCAAAACAATTCAAACATAAATAATAATTATACAGGAAGAGTTGACAATCCCCCCCGGGGGGATTAAAGTAGCCCAGATGAACGGTAATCCTCTCCATAGGCTCCAAATTGCCCGCGGACATTTGGATAAAGTTATCCAGATGCTGCAAAACCAGGAATACTGTATTGACATTCTCACCCAATCTCAAGCAATTCAGGCCGCTCTCAAAGAAGTCGACGCCTTGGTACTGGAAAATCATTTAAAGACATGTGTCACGGATGCAGTTAAGGGCGATAAAAAAGACCAGGCTATAGCCGAAGTAATTAAGGTGTTTAGAAAAAGACCATGACTATCGATAAAATTGTGATCACGTTGATAGGCAGCGCTGGTATCGCTTTCGTGTATTGGTTTTTTTTGATGAAAACAGATACTGAGGTTGCAGTTTCTGACTCCGTTGACATCACTGTAGAGGGTGGTTACAGTCCAAGTGTCATCTCGGTCCCTAAAGGGAAAACGACCAAGATTAATTTCATCCGCAAAGATCCCAGCAGTTGTTTGGAAGAAATAGTGATAAGTGATTTTAAGATCCGTAGGTTCTTGCCTCTTAATCAGAAGGTTACCGTAGAGATTACCCCCCAAAAGACCGGGGAGTTTGGCATTGTCTGTGGAATGAATATGTTCCATGGAAAAATTATGGTGAAGTAACATGGATAAAAAATTAATTATCGGTACTATTTTAGTAATCTTAATTATTTTGGGCGGCGGTACTTGGTTGGTGTCAAAACAGGATGAACGACTAAAGATACCTCTTAAGGGACAAGAAATTGCAGTTGAGAGTAGAAACCATGTTCCGGACGGCACAGAAATACAATACAATTCAAACCCCCCTGCGGCAGGATCGCACTATGCAACGACAGCCCATTCAGGAATTTACGAAACGCCACCTCCTGACGGAAATCTTGTTCACAGCTTAGAGCATGGAGCAGTAATTCTGTGGTATAAGACTGGTCTACCTCCTGATGACATAGAAAAACTTAAGAAAGTATATTACGAAGCTTCCGGGGGAAAGAAGATTATGACACCTAGGGAAAGTTTAGACGTGCCAGTTGCGATAAGTTCGTGGGGACGAGTTCTAAAATTACAAACAATTGAAGAAAAGCAAATTAAGGATTTTTTTGAGACAAATCATGATCGAGCGCCAGAACAAGCACCAATCTAACTATGAACGAAGCAAAAAAAACATTTTCTATAAAAGGCATACACTGCGCTTCGTGTGTGCGGATATTGGAACGAGCATTGAAAAAGGTGGATGGTGTGTCCGATGCAACGGTTAATTTGGCAACTGAAAAGGCTACCGTGACATACGATCTTCAAAGAGCCACAGATAAGCATCTCTCCTCGGCTGTCGCTAACGTTGGCTATCAGGCATTAATTGTTGAACCCGCCGACGCTGAAGCTATGGCGGGCAAGGAGAAAAATGAAAAACAAAAAGAGCTGTACGATTTGCGCAATAAAGTGATTGTCAGTTTGATTTTAGGAGGACTCATTCTCTGGGTGCATAACTTCTGGATCCAGCTTCTGCTGGCTACTCCTGTCCAATTTTGGGCTGGTTTAAGTTTTTACCGGGCCACCATTCCTGCCCTCAAGCATCGCACTGCCAACATGGATACATTAGTCGCCATCGGGACCACCGTGGCATATCTTTACTCTGCATTCGTCACACTTTTCCCAGCAATTATTGCCAGTACCGGAATCCATCCTGAACCATATTTTGATGTAGCTACAATTGTGATCGGCCTTATTTTGCTGGGCCGCTACTTTGAAGCCAAAGCCAAAGGCCAAACTTCCGAAGCTATCAAAAAACTCATTGGTCTCCAAGCCAAAACGGCTAGAGTTGTTCGAGATGGAAAAGAGACAGATATTCCCATTGACCAGGTCGAGATCGGAGATGTTGTCAGGGTTCGCCCCGGCGAGAAAATTCCAGTTGACGGTGTCATCGTTGAGGGAGAGTCATCAATCGATGAATCCATGATTACCGGAGAAAGCATTCCGGTAGACAAGGCCAAAGGGGATACAGTTGTGGGTGCTACTATAAACAATGCCGGGACATTTACCTACACAGCTACGAAAGTGGGCCAAGAGACGATGCTGGCTCAAATTATCAAGCTCGTCCAAGAAGCCCAAGGCAGTAAAGCCCCAATTCAACGCTTGGCTGATCTTATCTCCTCTTACTTCGTACCCGTAGTTATCATGTTGGCTATCTTGACGTTTGTTATCTGGTATGTATTTGGTCCTCAACCCACGTTCTTATTTGCTATGCTCAACATGGTTGCGGTTCTAATTATTGCTTGCCCCTGTGCTATGGGACTGGCCACTCCCACAGCTATTATGGTGGGAACGGGTAAGGGAGCCGAGCATGGAATTCTTATAAAAGATGCTGAAAGTCTTGAAACTGCTCACAAAATAAAAACAATTATATTTGATAAAACCGGCACCCTTACCAATGCCAAACCCGAAGTCACAGATGTGGTTGGGGATGTCCTGCAGCTGGCTGCGTCTTTAGAAAAAGGGTCTGAACACTCATTAGCAGAAGCAATTGTGAAGGAAGCGGAGCAGAAGAAACTTGTCTTAAGTAAAGTCACAGGGTTTAAGGCCATTGCCGGACATGGTGTGGAGGGTGTAATCGACAGTAAAAAGATTTCCTTAGGCAACAGGCGACTTATGGATCGGGAGCACATCTCTCTCAGGTCGCAAGCAGCCAGGGTTACTCGACTCGAAAATGAAGGAAAAACTGTCATGCTGCTCGCCGTAGATGGCAAGCTGACAGGACTCGTTGCTGTAGCAGATACTGTTAAAGAAACTGCATATGAAGGCGTGCAGAAATTACAACAGTTGGGCATAGAGGTGGTGATGATTACAGGCGATAACTCCAGAACTGCCAATGCTATTGCTAAAAAAGTGGGCATAACCCGAGTTTTAGCAGAAGTTCTCCCTGATCAAAAAGAAGCTGAAATCCGAAAGATTCAAGCAGAAGGAAAGAAGGTCGCCATGGTCGGCGACGGCATTAACGACGCCCCAGCTCTGGCTGCTGCCGATATTGGTATTGCTATGGGAACTGGAAC
>OBEQ011593760.1_pt1 | contig 13002 bp, 15 predicted proteins | sample 1670901 | NCBI WGS metagenome assembly OBEQ01 (sample SAMEA104232315, study PRJEB22302) | groundwater metagenome | biome: forest; feature: aquifer; material: groundwater | place: USA | collected 2011-08-07 | depth 5.4 m
AGACTCTAGCTTTATTTCCATTTCTTCATTTTTAACTTCCAGTTTTGAAGTATTTTTTAAATAAGAATAAGCTCCGGCCTTGTTTATATAATTCTCGATTTCTTGAAATTTAATATCAGAGGTTTTACCTTGTTCTAATAATCCATAAATTTTAAGCAATACTATTTTATCATTCAAATCATGTTTTTCTAATTCGTTAAGTATTATTTCTGTCCCTTTCAATGCATCAATTATTTCTATTTCTATAGATTCTATATCTTTTAGCTTAATTTCTCTTTTTGAAACTTTTGTATAGCCTTCGACTTCTATTATGTAAAAGCATCCTGCTTTGAGATCTTCTAGCTCTTTGAAATTATTTGGAAATGTTGGACCTCCATAAATTGCAGGTCTTCCATCTTTTTGACCTTCAAAATCGGTATGTATATGACCTAGAGCATAATAATCTGCTTTTGGAAGAGAATCTAAACTTATACAATCTATAGGAAGATCACCAGCAACTTCCTTTAGTGTAGTATGTAACATCAATATTCTAAAATTTTCAGAATAAGGTTCTTCTATTTCTATTTTTCTTAGATCATTAACTTCTAATCCTGATTTTTTTCCAGGATATCCATAAATAAAATACGATTTGTGTATAATTGGCTTTAATACTATTTTGTCTATTTCTATGTTGTATTCGTATTTGCAAATTTCACAAAATCCTGCTTTTTCTAAAACGTCTAAAAAAGTTTTTCCAGAAACAGAATAGTCATGACTTCCTGCAATAATATAACATTTTATATTTGCTTCTTTTAATCTTCTAAATTCATGGAAAGCGTCCTTTAATGTTTCTATTGGAGGAAATGCTGAGTCAAATAAATCTCCTGCAAATAAAACAAATTCAACTTCTTCTTCTATACAAGAAGATATAGCTTTTCTAAATGCCTGCATGTTTAGATCTAGTAATTCTGGCTGCCTCCAGCCTCCCAAATGATTATCAGCTAAGTGTGCAAACTTCATATTCACTCTTTTAAGTAGTTTATGAAATTAGTAGATGTTGATGTATTATAAAAATGATTGTTGTAAAAAATATGTTTCTTTAGTCAAAAAAACAATTACTATAGAATTTTTTTGGGGATGCTCAGAAATAATACATTTATTTCTAAGATAAAAGAAAAAAGAAATAGGGCTTGAACTCACTCTTCTTCGAAGTCGTCAAAATCATCGAAGTTATCAAGGTCGTCTTCGTAATCCTCCATTTTTTACCTCCTTATAGTTAATTATAATGGTTCTTAAAGTATTTAAATCATTTGCTTTTTTTATTTATATGTTAAATGAGTAAACAAATAATTCTTCAAAGAATAATTTTTTAGCTGCAAGTTTCTTATATTTGTAATTTAATTTTTCTGCATATTTCAAAATTATCTTGTGTTTGCTTAAAGAAGAAAAAACAATTAAAATAATTCCTTCTTTATTTAAATGTGATTTGGCTTGTTTTAAAAATTTTAAAATAATTTCGTATCCTTTCTTTCCTGCCGTTGTTATTATCTTAGAATCTTCTGGTTCTAAATTATTTTCAGGTAGATATGGAGCATTAAATATTATAAGATCAAATTTTCCTTTTATTTTTTTAAATAAATCACTTTCTATTGCATTAAATTTTTGCTTTTTTAAATATTTTGTAGCCTCTTGATTTATATCTGAAACTAATATATTTTTAAAACCTAATTCTTTGCAAGATTTTGCCTGTATTCCAGAGCCTGTTCCTAAATCTAGAATAGAAATATCTTTATTTTTGTATTTTAAATATTTTGTTAAAACTTCTAAAAGAAGATATGAATCGTCTGATGGTTCGTAAATCATTTTGTTATTTTTTTATTTATAATCCTGAAAATAAACTAAGTAAAGTATCTTTGTAGATAAAGATAAAAGCTAGTCCTATTATTAATAAAAGCAGAATTATAAATAATATCATTTCTTTTATGTAGTTAGGTTTCGAGGTTCTTACTTCAGTATTAAAGTTATTATAATTTGGTTCTGCTTGTGCTATTGCAGGTATTTGTCTTATTGGTTTTTGGATTAAGGGCTGTATTGGTTTTTGTATAGGCATAGTAGGTATAGTTCTTCTAATAAATGACTTTTCATTTGGCATTACTAATTGTTCGTCTTTTTTTGGCGCTAGAAAACCTGAGACTCCTCTAATGTAATGTGAGGCTTCTTCAACCTCATTAGAATTATAGCCAGAGTTAATTAGAATTTTCTTAGCATTATCTAATGATTCTCCTTTAGAAACTGCATTTCTTAAAGACGTTAATATTTCCTCTTTTACCATTTTAATCAAAAGAGTTTGGTATTTAAAAACCTTAATTAAATATCTAAACGCTGACCGTTAGTCATTAAATGTACATTATTTTTAGAATAGCCTAAATCGAAAGCTATATTTTGGGCAGGTTCTGTCTTTTTTAAATCTCCATGGGAAGGAATTACGTGTTCGGGATTTATTAATTGTATAAATTCGCGGATGTCTTCTTTTCCTCCGTGCCCTGATACATGAACGTTATTGAATAATCTAACTCCTTTTCTCCTAAGTTTAATATCTAATTGTTCTCTGTTTGCTATATTTATTTCAGTTGGAATTATTGATGAAGAAAAGACTAAATTATCATTTTTCTCAAATCTATAAGGGAGTTTCGCTTTTGCCATTCTATCTAAAACACTTCCCGGCTCTCCTTGATGACCTGTACAAACAATCATATAATCTTCTCTGTTTTTATCTACTATTCTCATCTTTTTCTCTAGTTGTTTTTTATATTTAACAAGTTCTATATCTCTTATAAATGGACAGAGATTAACTCTATTTGCAGCTACAACATATTTGTTTAAACTTCTTCCAAAGAAAACAACTTTCCTGTCTAATTTTCTTCCAAATTCAACTATTGATTTTAATCTTGCTATGTGTGAAGAGAAAGTTGTGACTATTAACCCATTATTTTCATTATTTGTGTGTAATAGAACTTCTTCTAATAATGTTCTTGCAACCTTTTCACTGGCTGTTTTTCTTTCATCCCCAGAGTATAAAGAGTCTACAATTAATGCTTTAACACCTTCTTTACTTATTTGTTTAAGCATTTCATAATTAGGTTTTTGTCCTAATATAGGATTATTATCTAATTTAAAATCATTAGAATATAATACAATTCCCTCATCCGTATGTAATGCTATTACCGCACATTGTATTGTTGAATGAGTGATGTTAATAAAATCAATTTTGTACTTTTTGTTCTTTCCTTGAACATAATATGAAGAATTTGGTTGAACTGATTTTAAATTATTTCTAACCTCAACATTTTCATCATTCAATAAAGACTTTATTATTTCTATTGTGTAAGGAGTTGCTATTATATCTGCCTTATATCGGTTTGCTAAAAATGGAAGGGCGCCAACATGATCGAGATGAGCGTGACTTGGAAGAATCGCACGAACTTTACTTCTTAATCCTAATTTATCAAGTAAAAGATCGTCTGGAACGGCTCCTATAGATCTTAACTTTTTTTCATTATACACTTTTTCTGATTCTTCTAATTCAACTATGGGTGGAAGGAATAAACCGCAATCGAATATGAACACATCATCTTTTAATTCAACAACAGTCATATTCTTACCAACTTCGTTATAACCGCCTACGCTATATATTTTCATTATTATACTTTGCAACTCTTTTTACCTTATTAGAAAATGTATGTTTAAATATCTTTTTTATTACTGATTTGTATATTATAGAGTCTTTAAGTCGGATTTTATTTTTTCTAGATCAATTTTGTAAACTCTTACAAATGAGTCATTAATGTGCGCATACAATAATGCTTCTTTGCTATTTAATAAAATTAAATCACTGGCAAATGTTATTGTTGACGCTTTGGGATCTTCAAATAAAGGAGTTGGAGAAATCCAGGGTATTTCTCCTGTAATTGGATCGAATAATACTAAACCCGGTCTGAATTTACCAAATATAGTCTTTTCTCTGATTTTAGACGATTTTTCTCTTCCATTTATTAAAGCAAGAAGTAGATTGTTATGTGAAAAAATTTCTTTTGGAAAAATGTAGCATGGGGAGGCATCTAATTTACACCAATTTTCTCCTTTGGTTGGGTGTAATTTTGGACCTAAAAATTTAAATTGAGAAGATGATTTTTCGAAAGCACAAATAACGCTATATCCCGTTTTATCCATTCCCTCTGTTAAAATTATAGTTTTTCTTTTGTCTGGAGAAAAAGATATTTCTTTGAAACCGTTAAATCCTTTAATTGGAGAAATTATTGGATTTTGCATTTCTAAATTTTCTAAATTTGGTCCTGATGCATGACCTAGCCAGATTAAATTTGTAGCTTCAGCTTTATGTCTAAAAGCTATTGTGAAATAAACATTTTTTCCATTATCATCATTATCATCTGAAAAAATATCTGGGTCTTCCAAACCTATAAAAAAATAATCTTTAGGAGTTATTTCAGTGATTATTTTTTCAGCATTTTTTATTATTAAGGGTTTTATTGTTTTCCACTCTAATAGATTGTTGCTTTCAACTAAAATAAGTTGGCTTTTGTCTAAAAATCCAGGTATATCTGAGCTACCAGTTCTAGAAGTTATTTTTCTTGCTATACCCTTTTTTATTTTATCATTAATAGTTGATTTATCTATAGATAGAGCCATGGTAGGATCCGTTCCATCTATCTTTCCTAATGCCGGCTTTTCGTACATGCTAACATATTCATTAATTATTTTCATGTTTCTATTTGTATTTAGATGTATTAAACTCTTTGCGTTAATTAACAATATTTTTATAGTTATTTTATATTAAGTTATTATGAAAAAAGAGGGTATTAGAGTTAGCCATAATAAAACTTTATTATGGATAATAATCCTGCTATTTGTCTTGTTATTGATTGTTATTGGATTAATAATAAGAAATGCTATTAGAAATAATAATTCTAATACAAATATAGGTATTGTTTCCTGTAAAACAGATACAGATTGTGTTAAGGTCCAAATAAGTTGTTGTGCTTGTAATTCCGGTGGAGAGGAAAAATGCGTTTTAAAAAGTGAAATATCTTCTTATCAAGATAAGTTAGCTAAATGTAATCCAAAAATTCTATGCGCTCAATATTATAATTGTAAAATAAAAAGTTGTGGTTGTGTAAAAGGAGAATGTATTGGGAATGAAGTTTAGATATGTAATAATTATTAGCATTATTTTTTTAGTCTGTATTAATTACATTTTTGCGAATGGAGAAAGTTTGAAAGTTGATTCAGAAGTTTTGAAAGAGTTACAGAATAATGATAGTGTTTCAGTTATTATAGAAGTTACAAATAATAGTTTTGATAATGTTAATGCTAGCATAAAATCTATAGAGAGTAATATAAATGAAAAAATTAATGGAGAGGACGTTTATAAAAAATATGTACATGCCGAAGTTGACGCCAATGATCTTTTAAAGCTTGAAGGAAATATTAAAGTTGAAAGCATAACGAAGAGCCATGATATAAGTGCATTTTTACAGCAGTCTACTGGATTGGTAAACTCAACTTTGTCTAATAGTATTAAAATAGGGGGTGTTAATTTAACCGGAACTGGACAGATTGTTTGTATAATTGATACCGGAATTAATTTTAATCATCATGATTTAATTGGGAAAAATAATAGCTGTATTGAAGATTGTTTTAACAAATTATGTGTTCAGGATTGTAGCTTAGGAGATAATAATGGGCATGGAACTCACGTTGCTGGAATAGTAGGAGCAAGTGGAAATATTTTTGGAATGGCCCCAAACATTACTTTGATTGGTGTTAAGATTTTAGATTCTGGAGGAAGTGGAAGCGGGAATGATTTAGATTTATCAAGAGCAATAGATTATTGCGTTTCGCAAAATGTTAGTGTTATTAGTATGAGTTTAGGAACTTCAACAGTATATACTAGTGATTGCTCTGCTTCTATGGGAAGTTGGACTGATTCTGTTAATGCGGCTTTTGCCAAAAATATTTCAGTAATTGCAGCAAGTGGAAATAATGCAAATTATACATCTATTGCAAGTCCAGCTTGTATTGGAAACGTTACGGCTGTTGGAGATGTTTATGATTCTAATGTTGGAGGAATATCTTGGAGTGGATGTACAGATTCAACAACTGCTGCAGATCAGATAGTATGTCATTCAAACAGAAATTCTTTAGTACATTTATTTGCTCCAGGTGCATTAATTAATTCTACATATAATGATGGAGCTTATGCTTCACTTGGAGGAACAAGTATGGCAACACCAATGGTAAGTGGAGCTTTTGCAATTATTAGACAATATCTTAACTTAACTGGACAGACTAGAACACCTTTGCAGATAATGAGTGTGTTTAATTCAACTGGAAAGCAGATAAATGATAGTGGATATAGTAATTTGAATTATTCTAGAATAAATATTTATGCGGCGTTAAAAAATTTAGATATTTGGAATCCAAATGTTACTCTTAATACTGCTAATGCAAGCAGTCAAGTTAATCAGAGTGCTATTTTAACTTGCTCAGCATATGATGTTCAGTTAAAAAATTTAACTTTGTATGTGTATAACGCAACTGGAATTTATAATAATAGTTTAACTTTTAATAGTTCCAATACCTCTATAACTCAAGATTTTAATGTTACATTGGGATATGGAATTTATAACTGGAATTGTTTGGCAGTAGATCATAATTCAAATTTAAGTTTTTCTTCGTTAAATAATAGTATAACAATTAATGAAGTTCAATCGACATTAAATACTCTAAACAATAGTTTTACAAACCAAAATAAAACATTTAATTGTAGCGGACAAGTAGATACTGGTTTTTCTTTGCGAAATATAACTTTTAATATTTGGAATTCAACAAATAGCTTGTTATATAATGTTAGTAATAATATTTCTGGAGTAATAAACTCTACTAATTTTATATATAATTTTACAAATGAAGGTTTGTATAAATGGAACTGCAGAACATACGATAATATGTCTAATTCTAGTGTAGCTAGTAATAATTTTACAATAACTTATGATAATACTAAACCTAATGTAACGGCCTTAAGTCCAAATGATGCAAGTTCATTTATCGCTGGTGCTGTTAATTTTGGATATAATGTAAGTGATACAAATAATATAAGCAATTGTAGTTTGATAGTTGATAATTCTATTAGTTTAACAAATTCCACCATTAATAATTCTAATATAAATAATATAAGTCAAACTCTTTCGGCAGGAAGTTATAATTGGAATATTAATTGTACAGATATAGCTGGAAATCAAGCAAACTCTAGTTCAAGAAGTATTACAATAGCTGCTATATCTGGATCAGGCAGTAGTCCTGGAGGCGGTGGTGGAGGAGGAAGTGGGGGAGGCGGTGGAAGTGCATCAAGTGGAACGACTTTTGTAACAACTTATGAACAATTTTCAAATGGCTATACTCAGCAATTAAATAAAGGAGATAAAATAAAATTCACCTTCAATAATGAACAACACATTATAAATTTAACAAATATATTGACAAATAGTGTTACAATTGCTGTTCAAAGTGATCCTGTAACTTTAGCCTTAAATGTGGGAGAAACTAAAAAAGTGAATTTAGATAATGATAATTATTATGATTTATCTGTAAAGTTAGTTAGTGTAGGTAATAACAAGGCTAATTTAAGTATCCAAAGTATAAAAGAACTGATTAAGGAAAATCCTAGTTCTGGAAATGGGAAAGAAATTACAGCTAGCAATACTAATCAAAATAATGGAGGAAGTCTTCCATCTTTACAACCGGAATTAACTAAATTAAAATATGTAATCTACATTCTTGTGGCAATATTTATAATAAGCACACTGTTTATCATATTCAGATATGTTAAAAAGGCTAGAAATAACGAACATCATCATGAACATAAGAAAATATTTAATAAATTTTTAAGACCAAAATGAAATCTTTAAAACCGAGTCATAGAGAAAGTAAAAGATATCTGCTTATTGAAGGTAAGGATGCTGATAAAAAAAATATAGAAAAAACTATTTTGGAATTTGTAGGAGTTTTAGGATATGCTGAAGCAAGTCCTCAAATTGTAAGTCAATTAAAAAATAAAATTATACTTGCTATAAATAGAAATAGCCTAGATAAGGTAAGAACTAGCTTTTTTCTTTCAAATAAAAATATTAATATAGTAAAAGTGAGCGGAAGTATAATTAAGTTGAAGTGATCAAATTGTGAGTCAAATAGAGATACTTTGAGAGTAAGAGCTTATTGTTGTGAATGATATATTTCTTATTATATTAATATTTAAATATAAATTAACTTTATTAAATATTATAAGGAGAAAAATATGAAAAAAACAATAGGAATCTTAACTGCTTTACTTTTGATAGTTTCAGTTTCTGGTTTTGTGATGGCTGCACCAAATCCTAGCGGAACTGGTCAACCTAGTGCTAGTTGTGGATCTACTGGAGCAACAGTTGAACCAAATGGATTTTCAACATCGGGTTTTGCACACGCAGAAACTGTATATGCAGGTAGTGATGGAACAGCCTCATTATTGCATTCAAATAGTGGAAAAGCAGTTTCACAATATGATGTAGCTTGTTATCAACTTACATCAAAACCTTAGATTTTTTCTTTCTTTTTTCTTTTATTTATTTTGGACTATATAAATGCTTAAATAATGTTATCAATGTTTTTATTTATGGATAATAAAGAAAATTATACTCCGAAAGAAGTTGCAAAAATTGCAGACGCATATAGGTCCTTGTATAATGCTGATGAATATGCAAGTTCCAAACAGATTGACAAATTGGAAACTATGATTCCTGAAAATGTTGCAAAGCATCTTAAAAGGGGAACCAAGATTTCTGGATTTGAAAGGATGCTAAAGATAACCGCTAATGATCCAATAAATAATATCTAATTTATTAGTCATTTAGACATAGGCCTTGTGTAACAAGTAGTTCTTGTGTATAAAGTATTTGTCATGTGTAAAAAGTCCTAAGTCTGTGTATAAAGTAAAGCCTTTCAAAGACTATTTACACAAAGCCTTAGACATAGAAAAACTTAAAAAGCCCATTTTCTTGTGGTTATTTGAAAGGTAAGTAATAGTCTGTACCCAAAGAAGATTTTTCGATTATTTCTTTGGCATAAGATAAGGAGATTAATAACATGGACATACCAGATATGCAACATCAAGTAATGGGATATGACAGAAGTGCGACGATGTTCTCACCTGATGGTCATATTTTACAAGTTGAATATGCTGAAAAAACTGTAAGATTAGGAACTGCAAGTATAGGAATAAACTGTGCTGATGGAGTTATTATTGTTGCTGATAAAGGAAAAAAGGATGAGCTTATTGTAAAGGATTCTTCTGATAAAATTCATGAAGTTGATAGTCATATACTTGCTAGTCCTGCAGGGATATTAAGTGATGCTAGAATTTTAATTAATCAGTTAAGAATATTGGCTCAACAACATAGAGTTACATATGATAGTCCTATTGATATTGAATCAACAATAAGAGAAATTTCAGATATACAACAACAATATACTCAGCATCCCGGAGTTAGACCATTTGGAGTTGCTTTAATAATCGCTGGAAGAAATCAAAATGAGACTAAATTATATACAAGTGATATAACTGGAAATTATTTTGAATATAATGCTGTTGCAATTGGAGAAAATGATAATAGAATAAAAGAAATTTTAAGAAAGAAATATAGAAAAGATATGAAAGTTGAAGAAGCAATAAAGACTGCTATTGGTATTTTCAAGGAAGTTTTAGGAGAAAAATTTAGTGCAGATAGAATTAATGTTGGGTATATTAAAAAGGACGAAGAGAGAATCGTTAAATTGAATGGGGAACATTTGAAGAAATTCTTATAGAAAGATGACAGATATAACAGCTAGATTGAAGAGCGGAAAATTATTTTTTGAAACAATGGTTGATTTGGATTCCGCCATTAAGCTAAGAAAGGGTGAAAAAGTTGATATTGGTGATGTTATAAGAGATAATATTATTTGGACTGATTTAAAAAAAGGAATGAAAGCTGGAAGAGATGAGTTGATGATTGCTTTTGGAAATAATGACTTTAATAAAATTGTTGAACGAATAGTTAGTAAAGGAGAGATTGAAGTAACTCAAGAATATAGAGATGAAGCTTTAGAAAATAGAAAGAAGCAAATTGTTGAATTTTTATCTAAAAATGCAGTTGATGCTAGAACAGGAAGACCTTTCCCTCATGATATTTTACATTCCGCATTAAAAGAGGCAGGAGTTAAGATTGAAAATCAACCTATAGATAAACAAATTAAGAGAATAATGGAAAGCTTAAATAAACTTCTTCCTATAAAGATAGAAGGAGTTAAAATAAAATTAAAGATTCCTGCAGAACATACAGGAAAAGCTTATGGTATAATAAATGACTATAAAGAAAAAGAAACATGGCTAAGCGATGGTAGTTTAGATGTTTTGTTAAATGTTCCTGCTGGAATGAGAACAGAATTTTATGATAAACTTAATAAAGTCACTCATGGTTCGGCTATTGCACAAGAGGTGAAAGAATAATGTTAGTATTATCAAGAAAGAAAAATGAATCTATTGTGATTAATGATGATATTACCGTGCTTGTGGTTGAAATTAGAGGAGATAAAGTTAGGTTAGGAGTTGAAGCTCCTAAGGAAACTTCTGTTCATAGAAGAGAAATTTATGATGCTATTCAAAGAGGAGAATCAAAACCTGTAACTCCGTTAAACCAAGATAGTAATAATTTTAATAAATATTTGAGTTCAGGAAATTATCAAAGTGCTATTGAGTTGGTAAGTTCAGGATATAAACCAAATGAAGCTCAAATGAAAATAATTGAAGGAAAGGGGATTATTTTAAATAGACTTGAAAAATTAGTTAAGGGAGAAGAATAATGGAAGAAGAAATGAATAATAGTGAAATGGAAAATGAAGAAATGAATGAAAATAGAACTGAAAATGTGGAAGAGGAAGAAAGAAGCGAACCTACTGAAAGAAAACTTGTTATTCCTGGAGAAATTATTGTTAGTGGAGAAGATTATTTGCCTGGAGATTTAACTAGAAGAGAAGGAAAAGATGTTGTTGCTAGTAGATATGGATTAGCTGAAATAAGTGGAAGAGTTGTTAGAATTATTCCTATTTCTGGAGTTTTTGAACCTAGAAGAGGAAATGTTGTTATTGGAAGAGTTGAAGATATTACATTCAACGGATGGATTATTGATGTTGATGGACCGTATGGAGGATTTTTACCTTTATCTGAATGTCCTAGATTTATTAATAGAAATAATTTAGCAGAATTTGCAGATATTGGAGATGTTCTTAGTTTGAAAATTTTCTCCGTTAAGAAAAATGGTTTGGATCTTACACTTAGATCAAGAGGTTTAGGGAAATTAGATGGTGGAATGTTGATACAAATAAATCCTCATAAAGTTCCAAGAGTTATTGGAAAAGAAGGAAGTATGATAAATTTAATAAAAGATAAAACAAATACTGAAATTACTGTTGGACAGAATGGATATGTTTGGATAAGAGGAGAACCAGAAAATGAAAGTAGAGCAGAAGCTGCAATTAATTTAGTTGTTCAAGAATCTATTTCAACAGGATTAACAGAAAAAGTTGAAGAGTTTTTAGGAGGGAAGAAGTAAGATGGCAAAAACATTAACAGTAAAAGAAACGGTTTGGGATGAAGAGAGAAGTGAAGATCTTAAGACTAGGTTATACGCAATAAAAAGAGAGATTATTATAAGAACGTATGAATATCAAGATGGAAAGAAGACCTATCAAGTTTTGGAAGTGACTAAAGATAGATACTATAATGAAATTACCCCGGAACATTCTGAACTCGAAGAATTAACTACTTACCTTGAATACAATCCGATTGGTCTTTATGATGTTACTCATTTAATTCCTGATCCAAAAACAGGTGTGGTTGAAATTGGTAATAATTTTTTTAGATATATAGGAGAAATTAGCAAGAAAGAACTTTTAAAATTATCTGAGATAATGCTAAACTCCAATTTATCTGGAGCAACAGAATAAAATGGTAAAAGAAATAATTTATAATTTGAGTAGAATGAAGAGAGTTTATTTTAGTGGAGAAATTGATGAAGGTATTTGGAGTGTTGATCGTTATGAAGATGGAAGATTTGAAGGAGAGACCGATACTGATGGTGAATTAGAGAAGGTAGCTAAACAGGCAGCAGAACTTGTTATTCTTTGTGAAGATGATATATCAAGAATTCCTGTTAGTAGAACTAGATCTCCCAAACATGCAGAACATTGTGATGATCACTATCTTATAGGATTGGATGTAGGTGATAAAGATTATGAAGATTTCTTAAGATCTTTCTATAGACATTATCAAGAAATTAAAAAGCAAAGAAAAGAATATGATCAAGCAAGTAAAGAGGGAAGATATGAACATGCTAAAGCAATGTCTAGAGGTTTACATCGTGGAGTAATACAATAAAATGGCATACACAAAAAGAATAGATGGAAGGAAGATGGATGAATTACGTCCTATCAGAGCAGAAGTTGGAATTATTCCTAATGCGGATGGATCTGCGTTATTTGCATTTGGAGATACAGTTGCTATAGCTACTGTTTATGGGCCAAAGCCATTACATCCTCAACATTTACAAGATCCTAAAAAAGGAATTATAAGATGTAATTATAATATGTTACCTTTCTCCGTTACTGAAAGAGCTAAGCCTGGACCTAATAGAAGAAGTAAAGAAATAAGTTTTGTTTCTGGAAATGCGCTTGCTAGTATTGTTGAATTAGATAAATTACCTGGAACTGTTGTTGATGTAGAAATAGTTATTTTACAAGCAAACGCTAGTACAAGATGTGCTGGAATAAATGCAGCTGTAATGGCACTTGCCCATGCAGGCGTTGTAATGAAAGAAATGCTTTCAAGTGTTTCTATAGGTAAGTTGGATAAAACTATTGTTGTTGATGTTAATA
>OBEQ012506114.1_pt1 | contig 13002 bp, 14 predicted proteins | sample 1670901 | NCBI WGS metagenome assembly OBEQ01 (sample SAMEA104232315, study PRJEB22302) | groundwater metagenome | biome: forest; feature: aquifer; material: groundwater | place: USA | collected 2011-08-07 | depth 5.4 m
TGCATTGTATCGTCACCGAAGACGCACACGATCAGGACGACATGGTCGACCGCGCCTGCCGTATCGCCTTCAGGGAAGGTTTCGCCAAGCCCGGTCAGCGCGTTATCGTGGTGGCCGGCGTGCCGCTCGGCACACCGGGCGCCACCAACATGCTGCGCATTACCTATGTCGGCGCCGACGACGTCGGGGACTAGGCGAGCGCGCGCATATATTTTGCTGAGCGCCGGCTCCACTCTAAGCGCTTGTGAGGCGAGCAACGATTGCAGACCGATGTAAGAGCTTGTCACCATGAACGATAACACTGGCGGCTCTAACATGTCACGACCTCCGATGTCCGACCCTATCGCTCGCGCTGTCTCTCACAGCACAGGCAGTGCGCCGCCAAATGGCTGGGCCGCTGTCGTGCCCGAATTCAGTGTCACGGACATTGAAAAAAGCCTGTCATTCTGGTGCGATCTGCTTGGCTTCAAGGTTGCGTATGACCGCCCAGATGCCCGATTTGCTTATCTCGTCAGGGGCCGTTTGCAGGTGATGCTGTGCGAGCTGAACGGGCGCTGGGAGGTTGCCGAGATGCAACGGCCATTTGGCCGAGGCATCAACCTTCAAATGACTGTTGATCGCATCGAGCCAATTCTGGATGCGTTAAATGGTGTCGGATGGCCGCTCTACGAGCAACCCAACGAAGCTTGGTATCGCGTTGGTGACGATGAGCATGGACAGCGTGAATTCCTTGTTCAGGATCCGGATGGCTACCTGCTGCGGCTCGCCGAAGAGCTCGGGACACGTCCACCGCGGCGATCCTGATCGTGGTCGTCCGCGCAGGCGACATTAGCGATCAGCCGCCACTCGCGCGCGCCTGCGCCTTCACCATATCGATAAAGGTTTGCAGCGCGGCCGGCATTTGGCGCCGGCCCGGGTAATAAAGAAAAAATCCGACGGGGCGAGGCGCCCAATCCTGCAATAGCGGGATCAGACGCTTGCGGGCGAGGTCGGGTTCGACCGAGCTCAGCGGAACGCGAGCGATCGCCGCGCCATCGAGAGCGGCGCGGACCGCAAGATCGCCGTCGCTTATGATCAACGATCCGCTCACGTCGACCTCAACGGTTTTGCCACGCTTCTCGAACATCCAGCGGGCTATCGCGCCACTGGCAAATCGCTGACGCACGCAATTGTGCTCGCGCAGGTCGCTCGGCTCCTTTGGCCGCGGATGCCGCGCCAAGTAATCCGGCGACGCAACGATCGTCGGCCGCGAATCCTCGCCGATGCGGACCGCGATCATGTCTTGCTCCAGGCGATGGCCGGGCCGGATGCCGGCATCGAAGCGGTCACGCACAATGTCGGTCAGAGCGCTATCGACCGATATCTCCAAGGTCACGGCCGGATAGGCCGTCATGAACTTCGCTAGAATCGGCGCGAGGATGGTCCGCGCGGCCGGCCGCGGCACAGTGAGACGAAGACGGCCCGCCGGTTTGTCGCGGAACACATTGACCGACTCCATAACCGCTTCAAAATTGTCAAGTATCGGCCGTAATTCCGCGAACAGACGCTCACCGACCTCGGTCAAGGCAACGCTGCGCGTGGTGCGATTGAGCAGCCGGACGCCGAGCTTTTGCTCGAGGGTGCGAAGCGTTTCGCTCAGCGCCGAGCGTGAAACGCCCAAATGAACCGCCGCTTTGGCAAAGCTCAATCGCTCGGCGATGGCCACAAATGCATTGACCTCGGTAAATCCCACTTTCCGCATTGGTCGTATTCTCCGAATAAGACATGCGGATAATGCCTAATTGTCGAACAAATATCAAAGCATCATCTGACCGCAGGGCGGCGGTAAACGGCTCGCCAGACATGGCGCGCGATACCAGACATGGCGCGCGATAACGGTGCAGCGCACGACGGGCGCCCTGGCGCCGAGAGGGGATGAAGATGACTAAAGCAACCCGCTATCACCCGGCGCTAGTGACAATGCACTGGATTATCGCGATTCTGGTTATCGCGGCACTGACGCTCGGCTCGCTGGTGATGGCGAAACTGCCCAACAGCGACCCGATGAAATTCGAGGCGCTACGCGCCCATATGAGCGGCGGCGTTATCATCCTTGTCCTGATGCTTGGCCGTTTGTTCGTGCGAACTCGAACCGTTCACCCCGCTCCAGCGACACCCGGACACCCAGCGCTCGACTGGCTGGCTTGGGCATCGCATCGGCTGCTTTATATCGCCGTCATCGGCATGGCCGGCAGCGGCCTCTATATGGCGCTGGAGACGCGATTGCCCTTCATTGTGTTCAGTAACGAAGGCCCGCTGCCACCTGATTTCTGGGCGTTCCCGATCCGCACGGTACATTACGCATTTTCGCGCCTGCTGATGGTTCTGATCGCGCTCCACATCACCGGCGCGCTCTACCACACGCTCGTCCTCCGAGACGGATTGCTGAAGCGCATGTTGTTCGGCCGCCGCGTCATAGCGGCGACCGACGTAAACCACTCGACCACGATCTATCGCAAAGGACAGATGACATGATGAATCTCAAGCAGACCCGTATCGTTACCAACGACGTCCCTGCGCTCACCAGTTTTTACGAAAAGCTGACCGGGGCGACCGCCACCGTGCTCAACGCCGGCTACGCCGAGTTCCAACGAAATCCATGCGCCGGCCTCGCAATCGCCACGTCCGCCGTGGCGAAAGCCTACGGCGAAGGAGTCGTGTCGGTCGCCGCCAATCGTTCGCTCATCATCGACTTCGAGGTCGATGACGTCGATGCCGAATACGACCGTCTGCAAGGCATCGTCAGCGACTGGGTGCAGCCGCCGACCGTCCAACCGTGGGGTAACAGGACCATTTTGTTCCGCGATCCCGACGGCAACCTGATCAATATGTATATGCAGCCGCGCGCCGCCGAATAAGAACGGGAGAGGTGCCGCCACCGCGGCGCCTCTCGCCGCACACCATTAACCGAGTGCGTCATGAATCTCTGAAAGTTCGTCCCCTGGCTAAACCGCTTTGTCGTGTTGGCGGTCGCCGCCCTCTTCACCATGATCGGTTTTAAATTTGTATTCGACCCGCTGCGCGCCGCCGGCTTCGGGCATCTCGATTACGCCCGGTCTTGGATTCACCAGCACGCGTGCCGGCTTTGGCGGCTTCCCGCTCGGCTTCGCCGCGATCCTGGTGTTTTGTTTATTTTCGCAACAACGGATTAGGCCGGCGCTTGCTGCAATCGCCACCGTAGTGGCCATCGTTGTGGCGGTGAGGCTGTACGGCGTGGCGCAAGACGGCACCCTTCGCCAGAGCGTTCATCTGCTGATCCCGGAGACGGTGATTATGATTGTTGCACTGCTGGGTGTGCTGCTGGAACAGAAACGCCGCGTTCAGGCCTGAGCCGGCGCGTTAAATATCCCGGCCCTCAACCTTTTCTTGCAGTGTCTTCACCAGGTCGGGAATGCGCTGCAGGCGCGGATAGACCGCGAGCGCGCGGCGATAGACTTCAAGCGCCTGTTTGTCGTCGCCGATGTCCTGCAGCATCATGCCGAGGCCCGACAACGCGCCGAAATGGCGCGGCTCACGCTTGAGCACTTCGCGAATGTCGGCAAGCGAGTGGCCGTAATCTTTCTTCATGTAGTGGAGCGTGGCGCGACGGTTCCAGGCCTCGATGTAATTCGGTTTGATCTTGACGATACCGTCGAGCAGCTTGATCGCCAGATCGGTCTCCTTCGCCTCGATCGCGGTGCGCACGCGCAGCATCAGCAGATTGGCGGTATCGCTGGGCGAGACCACCCACAGCGCCCAGATGCGTTGTTCGATCGCCTTGGCGGTTTCGTCGTCGGGCGCAACCTTGAGCGCGCCAAACAGGAAATCGAGGTTTTTGGTGCGGTCACCGGACGCGACATGCGGCAGGTTTGTCGGTGGCTCAAGCCAGCTGCCCGGCTCGGCAGAGGCCGGACCGGCATAGGCGGCGGCCAAAGCCGCGGCGGTGAGGAGCGCAAGGAATCGTGGGCACATGGACGGAGAATAATATCTCCGCCGCTTAAGGCAAATTAACGGCGCTGGAATTTACGCGGCCGCTACCGCCGGCGCGGACCAAACCGTAGGGCCCTTAGCCCTGGCGAGCCTTAAAGCGGGGATTCGTCTTGTTAATGATAAAGACACGCCCCTTGCGCCGGACAATTTTGTTGTTCCGGTGGCGGCCGCGTAGCGATTTCAATGAGTTACGAACTTTCATCACAGTCTCTGGGTGCGTGTTTGGGCCGGTTCATAAGGGCCGAAACCGCCGCTGTCAACGCAACCGGCCCGGCGGTGGTGAGCGCCCAACCGCTGCACTACAGTCCACGGCCCAGGAGTACCAGCCATGCAGCGCAGCCAAGACCGCTTTCTGACCACCCACACCGGGAGCTTGCCGCGCCCGGAAGATCTGATCCGCATGATGTACGCCAAGGAGGAAGGCGTTCCGGTCGACGCGAACGCGCTGGCGGCGCGGGTGAAGGCCGCCGTGGCCGAGGTGGTCAAGAAGCAGGCGGATGCGGGCGTCGACCTTATTAATGACGGCGAATTGTCGAAGCCGAGCTACGCCACCTATATCAAGGACCGGCTCGACGGTTTCGGCGGTACCGGCAACACCTTCGTCTACCAAGACGTGCACGAATTCCCGATGCTGGAGAAGCGGGTATTCGGCGATCCCGGCCGTTCGCGCCGCAAGACGCCAGCCTGCAACGCGCCGATCAGCGTGCGCGACAAACAGGCAGCGGTCACCGATGCCGACAACCTCACCGGCGCACTCAAGAGCGTAAAGGCCGCCGGCGGCTTCATGAGCGCCGCTTCGCCCGGCGTGGTGTCATTGTTCTTCCGCAATGACTATTACAAGGATTTCGAGAGCTACATTTACGCCATCGCCGACGCCATGCGGCATGAGTACGAGACCGTCACCAAAGCGGGGCTGGTGCTGCAGATCGACTGCCCGGATCTGGCGATGGGCCGTCACATTCAATATGCCGATCTCAGTCTGCCGGAATTCCGCAAGCGGGCGCAATTGCATGTCGCGGCGCTCAACCACGCCGTGGCGAATATCCCGATCGAGCAACTGCGCATGCACGTCTGCTGGGGCAATTATGAAGGCCCGCATCACAAGGATGTACCGTTGGCCGACATTATCGACATTGTGTTCTCGGCGCGGCCCTGCGCGATTTCGTTCGAGGCCGCCAATCCGCGTCATGCCCATGAGTGGACGCTGTTCGAAAGTATCAAGTTACCGGACGGAAAAGTGCTGATTCCCGGCGTACTCGAATCGAAATCGAACTTCATTGAGCACCCCGAGCTGATCGCGCAGCGCATCGGCCGCTACGCCAAGCTGGTCGGGCGGGAAAATGTCATCGCCGGCTCGGATTGCGGTTACGGCACCTGGGTCGGTCAGGCCGCGGTCGATCCGCAAGTGGTGTTCGCCAAACTGGCCGCCATGGCGGAAGGCGCAGCGATTGCTTCGCGGCAATTTTGGTAAAACTCTAACAAGATGTAATTTAAGCTATAGACAACCTATTGGTGTTTTGCCATCCTGCAACCTATCAGTGTTGCGGAGGGTGGCATGGCGGATTGGTCGATCAAGATCGCTGTCGTCAACGGCAAGACGGTTTTCCAGGCGCAGCTGCAAGCGGGCAACACCAGTACCCTCTATATGTCGCCGGGCGATAGCGTCAGTTGGAACAACACGACGCCCAACCAACGCCAGCCGACACTGACGACCGTCAATTCCGGCCCGGTCACGCCGGGCGGGCGCGGCACACCGCTCTATCTGTCCGATCCGATTGCGCCAGACCATTCATCGCGGCCGAGTTGGATTGCACCGTCGTCACCGGTTCCCGGAACCTACAATTACATCTCGATGGGCTATCCCGATGAAACGGGCGTGATCGTCGTCGATAAGCCACCCGCAGCGACAAGCTGAATCGAAGCGTTTCCGCGCAAGGCCGGTACACGGTCGGTGGCAGGCCTTCGCGAGCAACACTGAAGACTCGATGTAAATGGACACCGACCTGACCATCGCAAGGGTGATGTCATGACGATATCCGGCGTGAACCGCGTTGTTGTAAAAACTTTCGTCCAGCGTCACCCGTGCGGCCGTGCCGTCGTTTTAGGTCTCGCTGGGTTGCTCGTAGCCGGCGTGTTGCTAGCGGCGGTGCCGGCGCAGGCACAGAATCAGTTCATCCAATGCATTAATCCCGGTCAGCCGCTGCTGCGCATCCCGGAACTGGTCAGCGTCAACAAAATACTGCGCGGCACGCTCACGCTCAGTGTCGAAGCCGATCGCATGAATCTCGGCAAGACCGGTAACCAATGCGTCCCGCAATATGTTCGCGCCTATCGCGCGCCGCACGGCGTGCTGCCGAAATATCAGGGCTCGATCCCGGTCGGCTATCCGGGCGCGACGCCACCACAACCGCCAAGCCAATATCCCGACCCGATGCCGGGCCCGACCTTGCGCGCGCGGGTCGGCGATTTGATCGAGCTGACGTTCCTCAATCAAATCGACACCGGCGTGTTCGGCGACTCGATCGACCGTGCCGAGCACGGCCAAGGCTGTGACGAGAGTTCGGCGCCCTACCCGTCGGTCGACACCTTCCCCGACTGTTTCCATGGATCGAGCACCGGCAATATCCATTTCCACGGCACTCACACCAATCCGCAGACGACCGGCGATAATGTCTTCATCGAAATTCGACCGTCACCGCGCGTGAACGGCCAGCCGACGGTGACCGAAGCAAGCGTCAAAACGAACTTCGATCAATTCTTCAAGTCGTGCGAGCAGGCGCTCGGCAAGAGCCAGTTGGTGCAATGGCCTTATACTTGGAACGATTTGCCGAAAGCCTGGGTCAACCAGCAAATCGCCTTGCTGAAAAAATACGACAGCGACCCGGCCAATATGCAAAAGCTGCTGCCGGTCGACCTCAGGCAACGCGCGGAGGGCGCCTGGCCGCAATATTACATTGGCGCCTATCCCTACTGTTACCGGCTGCCGGTCTACACCGAAGCATCCTGGCCGCCGGCCGGGCCGATGGTTCCGGCCGCGCACGGCAGCGCACCGATGACACATTCCCCGCCGGCGCCGCAGGAACGGCCGCTGGTGATGGGCCAATCGCCCGGGACGCATTGGTATCACGCGCATAAACACGGCTCGACCACGATCAATGTCTCGAACGGCATGACCGGCGTGTTCATCATCGAAGGCAAATATGACGACGACCTCAACGCCTATTACGGCAAAGACTGGACCCAGACACAGCCGATCATCGAGATTAATGAATTGGGCGTCAGTCCCAATCTCTACACCGGCACGCGCGGACCATTGCCGTTCCAGGTCAATGGTCGGCCACAGCCGACCGTCAGCATGCAGTCGGGCGAAGTGCAGATGTGGCGTATTGTCGATTCGGCCTCGCGCAGCGGCGCTTACTTCGTCGGCCCGCCGCAGGGCTTCGAATGGAAACAACTGGCCCAGGACGGCGTACAATTTTCGCCGGAAAACTATTGGAATAATCAAAACCAGCCGTTCCTGATGTCGGCCGGCAATCGTGTCGACTTGCTGGTCAAAGCGCCAATCAATACCGGCACAACGCCGCAATCCTTCAATGTGCAAGTCCGGCAAACCATCAACGATCTGCAGTCGGCGACCAATCCGCCGGCGACCTTGCTGACGATCGTGGTTCAACCGGGACCGGCGGCGACTGGAAATCGCGCCACCTTTGTCCCGCAAGCGCAGGCGCCAACGCTGCCGCCGTTCCTCGTCGACATCAAGCCAAGCGAAGTAATGGGCACCAAGAAAGTTGTGTTCGAATCGGTGGCGCCACCGCCGCCGCCCGCGCCGCAGCCGCCCGCTAATGGAGCGCCGTTCACCCAGCACCTGATCGACGGCAGAAAATTCGACGGCAATGTCGGCGAAGTCGTGTTGCTGAACAAAGTCGAAGAATGGACGATCGTCAATCGCACTTCCAGTGCTAGCCCTTCGGGCCCGATCAACCACCCGTTCCATATCCACATCAACCCGTTCCAGGTGGTGGATGTGTTCGATCCGCTGGAGCCTTACATCGATCCGGCGACACACCAGCCGATTGTCATTCCGCCGCCCAACCCCAATCCGAATAGGGTGAAGCCGAGCTACGAGATGAAATACGTCTTCAGCCAGGCTGACAAAAAATTCGACGGCCAATGCGTGCTCGATCCCAAGGATGAGAGTACTTGGAAGTCGTGCGGGCCGAAGCCGCAATCCAGCAATATCTGGTGGGATGTGTTCGCAATTCCGTCCGGGCGCATCGTGATGGTGGATGGGAAAAGCGTGCTCATCCCCGGTTACTTCAAGATGCGCAGCCGCTTTGTCGATTACACCGGCCAGTATGTGATCCACTGCCACATCCTGGCGCATGAGGATCGCGGCATGATGACCGTGGTGGAGGTGGTTCCTTTCAAGACCCCGTATTCGCATCGCTAGCGCGCATGATCCCGAAAAATGGCTACCAGTTTTCGGACAAGATCGTGCGCAAACAAAATTAAACGCAAGGCACGGCGTTTCTCATGTCTAGCTTTGACGCCGTTGCACCAAGCTTCGATCGTCACCGCGCCCTGCCCGAGGGCGCGGCCAAAGCGATATGCGCGGCGGTGCTCGCGGCGCTGGCGCCGCATCCGCGCCTGCTCGATCTTGGCGCCGGCAGCGGGCGGATCGGCTGGCCGTTGGTGATAGCCGCCGCCGACTATATCGGCGTCGATCTGTCCTACGGCATGTTGCGTACATTCAAGGATCGCGCCGCCACGGCAGCGCTGGTGCAAGCGGACGGCTGCGAGCTGCCATTTCGCCAAGGCACATTCGACGCCGTGCTGCTGGTGCAGATCTTCGGCGGGCTCAAACGCTGGCGAGCGCTGATCGATGAAACGCTTAGGGTGCTGAAGCCTGGTGGCGCGCTATTGCTCGGCCGCATACTCACGCCGGACGATGGCATTGACGCAGCGATGAAGCGGCAATTGGCAGCAATTTTAAGTGAACAAGCCGCGCCGCCGGACCAGCAAAACACCCGCGAGCAAGCCGAGCGCCAGCTCGAAGCGATTGCTTCCGCCGCGACCGAAATTGAAGCCACCCACTGGCCGGCGACGCGCCGGCCGCGCGACTTTATCGAGCGGCACGCCGGCGGCGCGCAGTTTTCCAAATGGCCGCCGGACATTCGCGCGCGCGCGTTGCGCACTCTCAGCGACTGGGCGGTCGGGCAATTTGGCGGTCTCGATGCCGGCTTCACCGAAACGCATCGTTTCACGCTGCGTATTTTCAAATTTGCAGAAAGGTAGCGGCCGTATGGATCGCGCAATGCCCGAAGCCGACACCTCGATGCTGACCGAGCTCGGTAAGCGCCTGGTGTCCGGATCGCTAAGCGACGCGGCGCTGCAGCGCGCCACTGAAGCAACCCCGGACGTCGCCATCTTACCTTGGGTGAATGTCGTCAAGATTGGCGGCCAGAGCATCATGGATCGCGGCCGCAGCGCGGTCGGTCCGCTGGTGGACGAGATCGTCGCCAATCTATCGAAGCACAAGATGATCCTGGGCACCGGCGCCGGCACCAGGGCGCGGCATATCTACAGCCTCGCCATCGATCTCGGCCTGCCGACCGGTGTGCTGACGGTACTCGGCACCGCGGTCGCCTGGCAGAACGCGCAGATGCTGCAATATCTACTGGCGCGCCACGGCATCGCCTTCCTCGAGCCGGAGGGCTTTGCTTCGCTGCCGCACTACCTGATGGAACGCGGCGCGGTGATCTGCCAAGGGATGCCGCCGTACAAATTGTGGGAGGCCAACCCGGAAGTTGGCCGCATCCCACCGCAGCGCACCGATACCGGTTGTTTTCTGATCGCGGAAGTCTACGGCGCGCGCAAGATGATCTATGTCAAGGACGAGGACGGGCTGTTCACCGCCGATCCCAAGAAGGACCCGACGGCGCGTCATATCGCGCGCATCAGCGTGCAGGACCTGCTCAGGCAGGACCAGGACGACCTGATCGTCGAACGCGCCGTGCTCGATCTGATGCTGACCGCACGTCACATCCGCGAAATCCAATTCGTCAACGGGCTAAAGCCAGGCCAATTGAGCGCGGCACTCGCCGGCATGCAGGTTGGCAGCATTATTTACAACGCAGAATTCAAAGGCACAGGCAACTCATGAGCGCCAATCGCATCGACGAACAGCTGCGCCGAGAAGGTGGCGTTCAACAAACCGGCGCCCAGCATGTGGTGTCGCGGTTAATGCGCGAATCGCTGGTCGACAAGAAGCTGATCGCCGGCACCGATGCGCCGGTACGCGCCATCTTGCCGAACCTTAACGTCATCCAGATCGGCGGCTTGTCGATCATGGACCGCGGCCATACCGCAGTGCTGCCGCTGCTTGAAGAGATCGTCGCCTGCCAGGACGAACACATGCAGGTGGTCGGCGTCGGGCCCGGCGTGCGTGCGCGCCATATCCTGGCGGTCGGTCTCGATCTCGGTATGCCAACCGGCGCGCTCGCGGTGCTGGCGGGTAAGTCGTCGGCGCAAAACGCCTATATGGTGTCGTGCCTGCTTGCTAACCACGGCTTCGTTTATCTGGAGGCGCCGTTCATCGTGCAATTGCTGCCGGCGATGCTGGCGGCGGCGCGCGGCGCCGTATTCAACGGCATTCCGCCGTACGATCTGTGGGAGCATCCGCCGGCGGTCGGCAAAATTCCGCCGCACGGCAGCGACGCCGGTTCGTATTTGGTCGGTGAAGTATTCGGCGCACGCTCGGTTATTTTGTTGAAGGACGTCGATGGGCTCTACACCGCCGATCCGAAGATCAACCCGCGCGCCGAATTCATCGCTGAAATCAGCGCGGCTGAATTGATCGCGCGCAAGCTGCCAACGCTGCCGATCGAACCGGTGGTGCTGGAACTACTCACGCGCGCCAGGCTGGCCAAGAGCTTCCGCATCGTCAATGGCCTGAAACCCGGCAATTTAACACGCGCGCTTGCGGGTGAACCGGTCGGAACGCTAATCCACACTTAAGCGGCGGGCCCGTTGCCGCGCAGCCGTTTGTAAAACCGCGGCGTTAGAACAACAATCGCAATAAGGGCAAGCGCGAGTAATGCGTAGCGGATATTGTCGGTGTCGCCGGCAATCGCTTCGCCACCGGCGTGACCGATCCAGGTGTAGGCGACGGTCGATGGCGCCATGAACACCAAAGTGGCGAGAATGTAGTGGTGAAAAGGTATACGCGTCAGACCAAGCAGATAGTTGACGACGTTATAGGGAAAAATCGGCACCAAGCGCACGAAGGCGACGAACTGCCAGCCGTCCGCTTCGACACTTTGCACCACCTTCTGCACGCGCGGGCCGGCGCGGCGCTCAACCCAATCGCCGGCGAGATAGCGCGCTACCAGAAATGCGCATGCGGCACCGAGCGTACCGCCAGCCAGGTTGATTAGACTGCCGACGATCGGCCCGAACAATACGCCACCGGCAAGGTCGAAGATGCCGCCCGGAATCATGGCGACGGTTGCGACCGCATAGAGCAGAACAAATCCGACCGGCGCCCAAGCGCCGAGACTGGCGATACGCGTCTGCAGGACATCGACGCTGTAAACGCCGTCAAACAACCATGCCACCGCAAGCCCGCCGGCAATGACCAGCAATACGATCAGCGCGAGAAGCCATCGTCGTTGAGGCGTCATAGCCTGGCAATCGTGGAAAAAAACAATTCGGCTGCAGGGATGGTGGGCGCGACAGGGATCGAACCTGTGACCCCCTCCATGTCAAGGAGGTGCTCTTCCGCTGAGCTACGCGCCCTTTAGCGATCAGGTCTTATCGGCTCCAATCTAGCGAGGCAAGGCCGCCAGCGGCGCCTATCGTCGACGCTCAGGCCGCCAGCATCTTGTGGACTTCGTTGACCAGGTCGCGCAGGTGGATCGGCTTGGACAAAACCTTGGCGTGTTTGGGCGCGGTCGAATCGGCGTTCAGCGCGACAGCGGCGAAACCGGTGATGAACATGATCTTGATATCGGGATCGAGTTCCGCGGCCCGGCGGGCCAGCTCAATACCGTCCATTTCCGGCATCACGATATCGGTGAGCAGCAGCTCGAACGGCTCCTCGCGCAGGCGCTGATAGGCCGACAGACCGTTGTCATAAGAAGTGACGTCGAATCCGGCATTCTGCAGGGCTTTGACCAGAAAGCGCCGCATATCGTTATCGTCTTCAGCCAAGAGGATTTTCGACATCGTCCCTTTACGCCCCTACTCGCCGGCCCTACTGCCGGGCTAAATTCCCGTTATTGCCGTGCCATAAGACTTATGCCGGGTAAATAACGGGTGAACCGAAAGCTTCGCTTGGCTTTATCCCACGGCGCATGGACAATAGAACGTATAGTGCACTCAAAACCGGCCTGTTCTCAATGGTATCCTGCCCTGCAAATGACCGCCGCCAACCATGAGTGATGTCCGCCAAGAAGCCAATCGCCGAGAACTCGATCCGCCGTTCGAGATCCTCGAACCGGCGGCCTGCCGGGGTCCAGTGCTATTTAACTCGCCGCATTCCGGCTCGACCTACCCGCCCGAGTTTCTCAACGTCTCCCGGCTTGATATCGCCACTCTGCGACGATCCGAGGACAGTTTCGTCGACGCACTGATGGCTGGGGTGGTGGCGCAGGGTTATCCGCTGATGCGCGCGCATTTTCCGCGCTGTTTTGTCGACGTCAATCGCGAGCCATATGAGCTCGATCCGCGCATGTTTGAGGGCTGCCTGCCCTCTTTCGCCAATACCCGCTCAATGCGAGTGGCGGGGGGGCTGGGAACCGTGGCGCGGGTCGTTGGCGACGCCCAGGAAATCTATGATCGGCGCATCCCGATCGACAACGCGTTGGCCCGGATCGAAAGCCTCTATAAGCCCTATCACCGGGCGTTGCGCCGGCTGTTTTCCCGGCTGCACCGTGATTTCGGCGCTGCCATGCTGATCGACTGCCATTCCATGCCGTCGACCGCCGGTCAAAA
>OBEQ011722471.1_pt1 | contig 12999 bp, 17 predicted proteins | sample 1670901 | NCBI WGS metagenome assembly OBEQ01 (sample SAMEA104232315, study PRJEB22302) | groundwater metagenome | biome: forest; feature: aquifer; material: groundwater | place: USA | collected 2011-08-07 | depth 5.4 m
ATGGAAAAGTTATCTATGCTTACAGATGATGACTATGCCAAAGCAAACCAATCATATTCAATGATCCGCGAACTTAAAGTAGAGTTAACATTTGCGTATGGTGGAATGATAAATCATGAACTCTATTTTGCTCATCTTGGTGGCAAAGGCGGTTTGCCAGCTGGCGAATTGATGAAGCAGATTAAAAAAGACTTTGGTTCTTTTGAGACGTTTAAAAAGGATGTGAAGGCAACGGGAATCGCAGCTCGCGGCTGGGTGTGGACTGCGTGGAGTTGGAAAGAGATGAGACTTTTTAACTATCTTGGAGATGCACAAAATACGTTTCCCGTCTGGTATTCAATGCCTGTCATGGCGCTTGACACCTATGAGCATGCATACTTTATCGATTACGGAGCTAATCGAGGAAATTATATCGATGCCTTTTTTGAGAATATGAATTGGGAAGATGTTGCGAAAAGATTTTCTGCGGTTATGATGAAGTGACGTATTTCTTAATAGCTAATTTCACTCCCTCAAATGCAATCTTTTTATAGGGGATTTGATCTTTAGGAAAGAACTTCATTTCCGAAATGTCATCTGATGCCTTGAGATGTTTTGGATTTGAAATCGTCGCAATAAAGAAAAAGCATAGAGTGTGATAATTGATTCCTTTATAAAGGTAGCGGTCAGCAGTTGAAGTGAAGTATCGAAGATCGGTAAGATCAACTCCCAACTCTTCTTTCACTTCTCGTTTTATTGATTCTTCAGCTGTTTCTTCAAAATCTACAAATCCTCCAGCTACATCCCAATAGCCTTTTTTTGGATCGTGTAATCGTTTGACCAATAATATTTCTCCCTTATCATTTTCTGCGATGAGCCCGTTGGTCGGACGAGGATTTTCATAAAGATGAAAGCCGCAATTCTTGCAAACAAAAAGATTTTCTGCTTTTTTAGTTAGCCTGTTTGCACATTTTGGACAATATTTGTAATCCATACGTTTGGGATTAAGTTTTGTTTTTAATATGTTGGTGTATCTTATCTATAGGGTATAAGACATCGCAGATTTCACAAACATATGCCGGTTCAAGTGGCTGACCACGTCTTTTACATTTAATTTCTTTACAAACATTGTCTCCTGAATTAAACTCCTTTTCTGAAACACCCTTCATTTCAGGGTGAAAACCATAACAAGTGAAACAAATGTATCTTTTTTTCTTTTTCACATCTTGATTTTAATAAGAAAGTAAAAGACGAGAATATAAGTCTAGTCTATCAGTTTCTCGAGTAAGTAATTCAATATTTCCTAAAATTGCCAATCCACCAACAGTTTGACCTTCTTCAGATTTCACAGATATTTTGGTTAACACTTCAGGAAGAGGCATTCCATTATTGATAAGTACATCAAAGTGAGTATTAGACTTTTTTTTATCGATGAGCTTAGTTATATGAACTCCGGTCATTAAAGGATCTCCCGAATCAGGTGGGACAATCCATACCTGATATTGATCACTAGTTTTTGGAGCTTCGATAGAAGATCGAATAACTCCTCTTATTTGGTATGGACCATATTGACCGACGGCATAAATTTCGTATAAACCATTTCTTGTTTTTGCTTTTAGAAAATAACCAGGGGTATATGCTGCTTCATCGTTTTCAATCTTTTCATATTCAGTGACAACAAGCCCGAACAAAGCTGGGATTGTAGTTCTTAATATATTAATTTTGTCGTTTACTCTCCCTTGAACTTCTGGATTAAATCCTATCCAAGTTGTACCTTCTCTTGTCATAGTAATAATAGATTGTTATAACAATCTATTTGCATTTTAGCACAAAGCTTTAAGAAAACACCTCTTCGTGTTATATAATTTCCTCATGGTACGAACACGCATAGCTCCGTCTCCGACAGGATTTCCTCACATAGGAACGATATATCAAATACTTTTTGATTACGCCTACGCAAAAAAATATAAAGGAAAATTTATCTTACGGTTGGAAGATACAGACAAAAAAAGATTTGTTGAAGGAGCAGAGGAAGTACTTAAGAAATCTATCGAATGGTTTAATCTTATACCTGATGAAGATCCATGGAAAGGTGGCAAATATGCTCCATACCGTCAATCGGAACGATTGGAAATATATAAAAAATACGTGCAAGAATTAATTAATAAAAACCACGCTTATTATTGTTTTTGTAGCAGGGAACGATTGGAAGAAATGAGAAAAAAACAAATTGCAGAAAAGAAAATGCCAAAGTATGATAAGTTTTGCTTAAATTTAACTAGAGATGAAGTTGAAAAAAAATTAAAAAATAATATACCGTATGTTGTTCGTATGAAAATTCCTGACAATAGAGTCGTAGCATTTACCGATATGATTTTAGGTGAAATAAAATTTGATAGCAATATCATAGATGATCAGGTCATCTTAAAATCTGATGAGTTTCCGACATATCATTTAGGAGTTGTAGTAGATGACCACTTGATGGAAATAACTCATGTCATTCGGGGAAGAGAGTGGATATCATCAACTCCCAAACATATTCTTTTATACGAATTTTTTGGTTGGAAACCTCCTATACATGCCCATGTTCCTTTAATACTTAATACCGATGGCAAGGGAAAACTTTCCAAGCGACACGGACATGCCTCTGTAGAATACTATCGCAGTTTAGGATATTTGCCCGAGGCAGTTCTTAATTTTCTTTCCAATTTAGTTTGGTATCACCCTGGAAATAAGGAAATTTATAGCTTAGAAGAATTTATAAAACTGTTTGAATTAGAAAAAATAAATTCTCAAGGAGCAAGATTTAATCTGCAAAAATTAGATTGGATAAACGGTGAATATATTCGCCAAACTCAAAACTTAAAACTCAAGGATCTGATCTTACAATTCTATGACAATAAACTCGATGAGAATATGGTAGAAAAGACAGTTCCATTAGTGAAGGAGCGAATGAAAAAATTATCCGATTATCTTCCCTTAGCAGAATTTTTATTTAAAAAACTAGAAAAGAGCGAAGTTGATTTATCAACAAAAAAAGAATTGATTAAAAAAATGCACGATGTCTTATTGTCAGTTAATGATTGGAATGCAGATGTAATCGGTGAAGCAATGCAAAATCTTGCAAAAAAAGAAGGAGTAAAAACCGGTGAATTTTTTATGACTCTAAGAGTTGCGATTACCGGTAAAAAAATCTCTCCCCCTTTGAATGAATCAATGGAGATATTGGGAAAAGAAGAATGTTTAGCCCGACTTAAAAGTTTGATTTAGATCGGAGGTGATAGAATATGATAAGAGGAATTGAGAGCGTCATGCTTTTTAGTGAAAATGCAGAGAAACTCGCAAAATTTTACAAAGAAAAAGTTGGTTTGAAGATAACCTTCGAAGCGGTAATGGGAGAAGGCAAAGATGAGACGAATATGTATGAGTTTAAAATGAAAAATGGTAGTTCTATGAATATCATGGATCACAAGAAAGTAAAAGGCAAAAATAAATCACCCAACAGAATGATGATCAATCTTGAAGTAGATGATATTGAAAAAGAAGTGAAGCGATTAGTAAAAAATAAAGTCAAAAAAATTCAAGATACTTATCATGTTGAAGGTTATGGATATGTTGCAACATTTGAAGACATGGATGGCAATTACTTCCAACTAGTTCAAGTGCGAGCAAACTAAAAACTCTGTATAGTATTTATATGGATCGCATAGCATATTTCCGGTCATTCTTTATCCGCAATATTGAAATGGATCGACTTTTCGATAATTTTTTTGTTTCAGCAATAACTTCGATTTTACTTGTTCGTTTTTTACTCCACGTTTCTGATTACCCCCAATTGGGAGGGAGAAACTTTCATGTGGCGCATATGTTATGGGGTGGAATGTTTATGACTGTTGCTATAGTTATGCTACTAACGTACGTCAGTCGGTCTATCAAGGATTTTTCCTCGGTCATTGGAGGAGTGGGATTTGGCATATTTATTGATGAATTAGGAAAATTTATAACCAGAGACAATAACTATTTTTATCAGCCAGCCGTAGCGGTAATCTATGTCATTTTTATTTTGCTTTATTTATCACTTCGTGCGATTGAAAAACATAAATCTTTTACTAAAGAAGAATATCTTATCAATGGATTGGAGATGGTAAAAGAGGCAGTTATGAATGACATGAATATGGATGAAAAAAAACGTGCGATTGAATATCTGGAAAAAAGTGGCGCACGAAATAAATTCATCACCAGTTTAAAGATGATGCTTATCTATGAAAGGACGTTACCAATCTCGAACCCTCATTTTTATGCAAAAATTTGGATGACTTTAAAAAGAATGTATCACCATTTGGTCGATACAAAATGGTTTTTAAATGCAGTCATTGGATTTTATGTCATAAAATCAATAATTTTTATTATAACTACATCCGTAACTTTGACTTCATTGTTTCGAGGATCGTACGAGATGCAGATTGGCTGGGTAGAGTTTTTATCATCGCTTGCATCTGGTGTCCTAGTTGTCTTGGGTACAGTCTATCTTCGCCGGTCGAGACTCATTGGGTACACATTATTTAAACGTTCTGTTTTAATCTCTATTTTTTTGACCCAGGTATTTGCTTTTTATCATGATCAATTCAGTGCTCTTGTTGGTTTGGGTTTGAATATTTTTCTTTTGATAACTTTGGACTATATGATTCACGAAGAGTCTATAAATGAAGTAGAAATTCACTGATTTTCGAGGTATTTTTTGATTTCTCTCAGATAATAGCTATTCCAACCGTCAGCAATTCCACTCTCTTCCTTGTCAGGCACATTTTCATGAAGAAGTTCAACTTGCGTTTGATTATTTTTTTGCGACAAAGTAAACGTCACTTTTGAAGGTTGAGGCCAATCTCCTCCATACCAATCTTGTACGAGTTTATATCTGCCAGCTGGTGAATGAATAACTTCAATATTTTTTCCGTGAATATCTCCATCCCATAAAGAGAATTTTGTTCCAACTTTGCTATCCATTTTTGCAGGTCCTGCTCCCCATTTTTCAATTTCCTTCGGATCAACTAAAGCTTGCCATACTTTCTCCATCGGAGCATTTATCAGATATGACTGTTTAATCGTTTTCATACGATATATAATATCATTATGAATGATTCTTTGATAAACAAAAAATGTATACCCTGCGAAGGAGGAACGCCGCCGTTAACCTCGGATGAAATTAAAAAATATTTACCTCAGTTAAAAAATCAGTGGGATGTAGTAGAGGATAAAAAAATTACTCACACGTTTAAATTCAAAACATTTAAAGAAGCAATTGCATTTGTAAATAAAATTGCTAATCTTGCTGAAAAAGAAAATCATCATCCCAATATCCATATTCTTTACAATAGGGTAAAAATAGTCCTAACTACTCATTCAATTGGAGGTCTATCGGAAAATGACTTTATTCTTGCGGCGAAGATTGAGCAATTGACATGATGTCATGCTGGAGCGAACCTGGTTCGCGAAAGCATCTTTTAAAGATTCTATCAGTCGTCGCTTTACTCCTCCTTCCAGAATGACACAAAGCCATGATTTCAACTGACTCAGTTGCAAAAAGGCCTTTAAATCAATCTATTTCTAAACTTTTCCAAAGAATTCTGCTTGCGTAGGTTCTATAAGGATGCCATTTTTGGACAATTTTTTCTATCTGTTTTTTGGTTGGTTCTTTTTTGAATTTGTATAAATTTTTGATTGCTTTTCGTAATCCTAGATCACCATGAGAAAAAACGTTTTCTCTTTGCAATGTAAACATTAAAAACATTTCTGCTGTCCAAGGACCGATACCCTTAACTTTTGTTAGCTCCACAATGACTTCATCCTCAGAAAGTTTATCAAGTTTAGCGAGTTTTAAGTCTTTGTCGAGAACTTTTTTGGCAAGATCTTTGATAAATTTCACCTTTGACCAGGACATGCCAGCATTGCGCATTTTTTGATCAGGGATTTTGAGAACATTTTTTGGAGTAATTTTTTCCTTAGGAAAGAGATTTTTAAACCTTCCAAAAATAGTATCTGCTGCTTTGCCTGAAAGTTGTTGGCTGACAATTTCACCGCATAAACTTTCAAAATAAAAATCAGGCTTCCTTATTTCTAATTTCTCTAACAGTCCTATTTTTTCTATGACTGCATGAAGTACAGGGTCAACTTTTTTAAAATGTTCAACGATTTTTTTATGCATAATTCTCAGCGTCATTCCCGCGAAGGCGGGAATCCAGTTTAAAAATTATGTAGATTCCCATTTTCATGGGAATGACAAAAGTTAATTTTAAGTAATTGTATCAAGAAATTTGTTATCATTAATATATGAAAAAAGCCGTCATAATAATAATTCTACTACTTTTAATATTTTTTGGGATTCAATATGGGCCGTTTTTGTGGAAAAATTTTAGTGGAGTTGGACCTTCATTAAAGACTCCTACGAAAGATATAACTCAACTTATACCTAAGCCTATCCAGAACGATACGAATCCTGGCGAAAATAAAACCACTCTGCCAATTCATATTCCCAACGGTTTTACACTCTCCATTTTTGCAGATAATTTAACAAATCCAAGAGTCTTAACACAAGATCCAAATGGTAATCTTGTCGTAAGTATTACTGGTCAAGGGAGAGTCATGATATTGCCAGATTTAAATCATGACGGAATAGCGGACGAGCCGCTTACCCTTGTAGATAATCTTAATCAACCACATGGTTTGGCATTCCGTTGTCCATCTGCGTCAAGTAACTGTCAACTGTACGTGGCTGAGACAGATAAAGTCGATGTTTTTGACTACGATGTAAAAAATTTGCGCGTCTCCAATAAAAGAAAAATTATTGATCTTCCTGGTGGAGGAAGACATTTTAGTAGGACTCTCCTATATGATCCGCAAAAAGATAAATTATTTATCACTGTTGGTTCTTCATGTGATACATGCATAGAAAAAGATAATAGGAGAACAAAGGTTTTAGTCGCCGATCCTGATGGGGCTAATTTGAAGACTTATGCATCAGGATTACGTAATGCTGTTTTTATAACATCACATCCGTTGACAAAAGATTTGTGGGTGACGGAAATGGGAAGAGATTTTTTGGGCGACGAGACTCCACCTGATGAAATTAATGTCATCCAAGAAGGCAAAGATTATGGTTGGCCCTACTGCTACGGAAAGAAAATCGTTGATAAAAGTTTTGATGCAAATCATTCCTGTGAGAATACTGAACCATCCTATATTGATATTCCTGCCCACTCAGCACCCCTTGGTTTAGCTTTTTTTCCCAAAGATGGATGGCCACAAAATTATCAAAATAATTTGCTTGTTGCTTATCATGGGTCTTGGAATAGAAGCGTGCCAACTGGTTATAAAGTCGTTCGCTATAACTTAGACAATCAGGGGAAATATATAAGTGAAGAGGATTTTATGTCAGGATGGTTGCAAAATGATGGTTCAGCATTAGGAAGACCAGCCGGAATTTTAATAACAGACAAAGGTTCTCTTTATATTTCTGATGATAAAGCAGGAGTAATATATTTAATGAGATATAGCCCACAATAATTCCTGACTAATTGTCTTTTTCAAATCTTCAATTCCTTCCTCTTTCTTAACTGATAAAAATTGGGGAGAAAAAAGTTTATATTTTTCTTTCAAGCCTTTTAACATATCTAAATCTTTTATCGAAAGTTTATCTAATTTATTAAAAACAAAGATTCTTTTTTTGGTTGATATTCCGAGCTCTCCAATAATCTCCTCAACCGTATCAATTTTCTTCTGGATTTTTTCGTCGCTGACATCGATGACATGCAAAATAAGATCGCAGTTCATTGTTTCTAATAGAGTTGATTTAAATGATTCAATGAGTGAAGGAGGAAGATTTTGAATAAAACCAATCGTATCGGTTATAAGTATTTTGAGTGGAGAAGAATTACTTTTCAGTTTGCCGGTAGCACTATCGAGAGTGACAAAAAGTGCATCTTTTACTTCGACTTTTTTGCCTGTAATGAGATTAAAAAGCGAGCTTTTACCTGCATTGGTATATCCAACAATCGACACCGTTTTCATGCCGTTGTTTTTCCTTCGCTCAAGCTGATTGAATCGATGCAGAGATTGCTTATCAAGTTCTTCTTTTTTTAATCTAATTTGATCTTTAAAGTGGCGTTTCATCCGCTCAATATTAGTTTCTCCAATACCTCTTGTACCAATGCCGCCACCCTGTCGAGATAAATAGGTTCCACCAAGACCGTAAATGCGAGGCCCCATATGATGCATCCGAGCTATCTCAATCTGGAGTTTTACTTCCGCAGACCTGGCATGTTTGTCAAAAATATTGAGGATGAGATCAACGCGATCCCATACCTGAATATCCGGATTCACCGTCCATAAATGTTGTGTGAGGTTAAAAAGTTGAGTAGGATTGACAACAGCATTAAGAATCACCAGAGAAATTTTCTCTCTTTTTACTACTTCGGCTAATTCCTCAACTTTTCCCGAACCAATAAATGTGTTTTTATCAGGTCGTTTTCGGTGTTGTATAATTCTCACGACATCAATACCTCCGTACGTCTTGACCAGGGATTGGAGTTCTTCCAAATCCACCAGTGCATCGTCTATGTGTTTATGTGGTCCTGCGATATCAACCAAAACCACTCTGCGCTCTTTATGCATAGTCTATAATTATAGACGAATGAATTATTTTCAGGTATATCGTCATTCTGGTAAGCGATGATTGTTGGAGCGCATCCAGAATCTTCTTATGAAAAAAGGTGGCTTCGTTTATATCATGGCAAATGTGAGACCTACTTTATATACGGGTGTTACTAATAATTTAGTAAAAAGAATATACGAACATAAGAATAACTTAGTTGAAGGGTTTACCTCGAAATATAATCTTCACAAACTAGTTTATTTCGAAGTTTGCGAAACGATAAAAATAGCAATCATTCGAGAAAAACAAATTAAAGACATGGATAGAAAACAGAAGCTCAATATGATTAAAAAATTGAACCCAAAGTTTGAAGATTTATATGAAAAGGTCAAAATTACTAATAAATAGATTCTGGACGCGTTCATTTCATTCACTTGCCAGAATGACGTTTAACACTATTATTAATAGAAAAATTTGGTCTAATTATTAAAATTACCATACATAGATTTATTACTAAAATATAGAATGGGTAAGAATATTCTTGAAGAGTCCAACTCCTTAAGGCTAAAAGAGAAAATCCTGCAGCTATGGTATCCAACAGAAAAAAAGTCCAGACTTCAGTATATGGAAATCTATAGGTTTTGATAAGCGCTGGAATCATACCCGTAAAGTCTGCTCCGATTGCAAAATACAAACCAATTACAGGATTTTTTGTTAGTTGCCAAAGAATGATTCCGGCTAAAGCGATAATAAGACAAAAAATATCAAACTTTGACCAACCTCCCATACCATGTTTAATACTCAAAATGAAAATCACCATTGATTGGAGGGTTGATGCCCCTGCCAACCAGATAGCAACTGTATTATGTTGAGCAAATAGTGATGCAGTAGTTAAGCCCGTGATAATTAAAAGCACAAGTCTGGTGGTTCGATGAGGTTTTGCTTTGCCTTTTAGAATTGCAATAGAGTATACGATGGGTGAAATGAGAACAAGAATACTACTTATCGCGATAAAGATCGTCTGCATTTAAGCTGAATTATACTGCTATTTTGATAAAATTTATTTATGATAATAAAGTTCAAGACCCGTTCTTTAAAACATAAAGAAATCATTGATATTACAGATGAAGTCCAAAAATATTTAAAAAAGCAACCAATTAAAGAGGGAGTTTTGCATCTTCTCGTAACTCATACTTCGTGTGCTTTGACTACTGCAGATCTCGATCCAGGTACTGATCTGGACATGCTTGAAGCGTTTGAAAAAATGATACCAAAGATAAATTTTCGCCATGAACACGACCCAAGTCATACTCCCGACCACATTCTTTCTTCATTAATTGGTACATCACTATCTTTACCATTTGAACAAGGCAAACTCATCCTAGGTATATGGCAGAGAGTGGTGCTGGTTGAATTTAATGGACCTAAGGAGAGAACAATAATTGTTTATTTATGAGATTTTTTTTTGTAAACAAGCAACATAAATGATAAAGCTATAAGAAGAAGTGCTGTTGCGGTTTCCGCTTGAGTAAGAATTTTAGAAATGTCCATGTACTTATTTTAATCTAAAACATAGAATCGTGCAAGCTAATATTAAGTTGTACTCTGTCAAAAATTGTTAATCTTTATTTATTTACTACTCTCTACGATTTAATGACCTTCTCGATGATATAGGTCATAACTAGACAACCAACACAAGTAATCAATGCATTTACTTTGTCTAAAATTGTAGGTGCAACGTATATTAGTAAAAAATATCCAGCTGCTAAATTAACCAGAAAAGAAGAAGAGATTTTAAAAATAAGCGCAAAATCGATTTTCTTCACTTTTAAAAAATTAATCTTTAAGAATAAAATACTTCTTGCCAGTGGGGATCGGTTTCTACGGTGAGGTCTAAGAATATTTTTTTACCCGTTGCAAGCTCGATTTCTTTGCGGGCATAACTTCCGATCTCTTTGATTTTTTTTCCTCCTGCTCCAATCAGCATTTTTTTATAACGCGTTTCAGTTGTTAATATGCGCGCTTTGATGAGTATAAGTTTATCACTTCGTTCTTTAATGTCGTCAACTATAGTTGTTGTTGTATACGGTACTTCTTCCCCCATCATTAAAAATACTTTTTCTCGAATCAACTCAGCTACAAATGTTTTGCTATCGATATTCAAAAGCGGATAGCCAGCTTTATTTCCCACGTCACTTTCCGAAGGCGTTTTATTTTTAGTTGAAGCTTCTGGTAATAGGTCAAAGATTTTTTGTAACAAGGGTTTAATGTGGAGATTATTTAGAGCCGAAATTTGAAAAACATAAGGAATCTCATCCTCTAAAAATTTGTACTGAGGTAAATACGTTTGTTTTTCAGAATCGGCTTTGTTTATGACTAAAATTTTAGGCTTATCAATTTTTCTTACTATTCCAATGACCTTTGCTTCTTCAAAGTTGCGTCTCATGGTATGGTCAATCATATAAAGTACGACATCGACATCTTCATGAATAGCCCGCATAGTTCGCTCATTGATCTGCTTTGAAAGGAATCCTTGCGCTTTGCCAAAAATCCCTGGTGTATCGATAAAAATAATTTTTCCTCGTTCATCCTCGTAAAAAGCTTTAATAGCAAAACGAGTAGTTTGTGGTTTTGGAGAGGTGATAGCGACTTTTTGGCCAATTAAATTATTAAGAAATGTTGATTTTCCAACACTCGGTCGGCCAATAATTAAAACTTTGCCCTCTTTGCCGGCAGAAGTTGTAGTAAAGTTAGTTTTCATGCTTTAATTTTAACAGAACTTTTGGCTCGTTTAGCGCATAATGATATTATATAAGGATGCAAAATTTAGAGGATAAAGAAGTCATCCTTAAAATACAAAATGGTGAAATAGAATATTTTTCCTACATTATTAAAAAGTATAGTAAACAGGTTTTATCCTATGTACAAAAAAAACTGTTTGATAAAGATGAAGCAGAAGACATCGTTCAGAATTCATTTTTGAGTTTTTATAAAGCAATCAATCGCTTTGACGCTGGGAGACCGGTCTTACCATATCTCTATCAGATCGTGAGAAATGAGATGAAGATGTATTTCCGATCCCGTAAAGAAACGGTATCATTGGATGACAGAATATCAATTGAAGAGAAAGAGGAAAAATGGAGTGGGTTGGATATCGCCGGATTTCTTAAGTCTCTGCCCGAAAACCAAAAAAAAGTTTTAGAATGGTTAGGAGAAGGTTACTCTTATAAAGAGATAGCAAAAAGATTAAGAAAACCTATTAATACAATTCGGACGACGATACGCAGAGCTCGATTAAGACTTATGAAAAAAAGAGAAGATGAAAAAACTTGATAAATCCATAATACAAACAGTCTATCTTTTTGAGACAGAGCATACTTTTTTTGAATTTTTGCTAAGTATTATTTTTATCATTGCCTGTGGGGTACTGGGATTTTTATCCGGACTATATGTGTATCATCAATTAGTGCAAGGACAGACACTAGATCTTTTCGACCTCTTTTCTGAAAATATAGAAGTAGTCAAAAAATATCTGTGGGATGTCATGACAATTTTCTACCAAGAAACACCTAAATTAGCTCTGCTTACTTCAGTAATTTTTGTTATTTTAACAATTATTTTTCTCATAATTTTCATAAGAAGTTTCAAAAAATTTAGCAATAAAATTAAGTCACTTCTCTCTTATTGGCATTATCATCATCATTCCCCATAAAAATAAGGTCTAGCTGGTGAAATAGGGTACCGTCTGGTACCCTATGAAACTTTTTAACAAATGCCGCATATCTATAGATAGATAACAATTTTTTAACATATATGAGGCATTATGTTGTTATTACGGGTTTATCTTTTTCCTTATTATTGACTCCAGTGGTTGTTTCAGCTCAATCTCCAAGTCTGACACTACATTCTTTACGAAAAGATATTCATGAGGATAAAAAAGAATTACATAAAGATCTTAAAATATTAAAACAAAAAAGCAAAAATCTGGCAGCGGCAATCATCGGAGGAAAAATAACTGCGATCAATAGTAACACTTTGACTGTGGGTAAAGATGGAAAGACGTACACAGTAAACACTGATGCAAATACGCAACTTCGCAGGCACTTTTGGGGAGAATCTTCGCTTGCAGAGATGTCCATCGGAAATATAGTGAATGTTTGGGGTAAATTTATTGATGATGCAAAAACCACTATTCTCGCCCGACTTATCCGAGATGTCTCAATAATGAAACGTCACGGAATATTTGAAGGTGTCGTGAAGACAAAAAATAGTGATAATTTTATCCTCACTTCCAAAAATCGGGGAGATCAGACTATTTATTTTACCGGTTCAACCAAATTCACTAATAAAAAAGGAGCGACCATAAGTTATAA
>OBEQ010155501.1_pt1 | contig 12998 bp, 9 predicted proteins | sample 1670901 | NCBI WGS metagenome assembly OBEQ01 (sample SAMEA104232315, study PRJEB22302) | groundwater metagenome | biome: forest; feature: aquifer; material: groundwater | place: USA | collected 2011-08-07 | depth 5.4 m
AATCCTCCTCTTGAGGATTAATAAAGGCAAGACATTTGCTAAAGAGTTGCGCGCGTTGCGTATCAGTAACTTGCCCAACAAATTCTATATTCTGTTTTTTTGCAAGTTTGCGAAGAGTTTTGTATTCTGGCCCCGTACCAAAGATTTTTACGTTAAGTCCGAGGTTGTTGAATGCTTCGACAATAATATCGAAACGTTTATAGGAGACCAATCTTCCGCCCGCAAGGAAGTAATCGCCAAGCGTATTTGAGATAAAAAATTTTTCAGTTTCTACCGGTGGATAGATTATATCGCTTTTTCGCCGGTAATATTTTTTTATCCTTTCTTGCACAGTTTTTGAATTTGCAATAAATCTATCCACGCGATCCGCTGCAACACGGTCCCATACCCGTAGCCGGGAAAGGAGAAAGGGTAATCCCCTCTTGATCAATCCAGGTATCTTGAGTTCTCGTACATAACTCTGCGTATCAGTCCACAGATATCGCGTCGGCGTGTGACAGTATGAGATATGTAATGTAGTTGATTTTGTGATAATGCCTTTCGAAAAAGCCGAAGAGCCTGAAAGCACAACATCAAAATCAGTAAGATCATACTGCTCTGTTGCGGTCGGCATAAATGGAAGCAACCACTGATATTTTAATACGGAAAATGGAAAATTTTGCAAGAAGGATGTGTGTATCTTCGCGGTTGGAAAAAAGGAATCAAATCTCCTTTTGTCGTAAAGCAAAGTAAAAATTGGTGCATCAGGAAAGAGCTCATGAAAAATTTTAAGTACACGCTCTGCTCCGCCGAGTTGTGCCACTAGGTGATCATGAACTAATGCTATTTTCATACGAGTGATTTGCGCGCTACTACAGCGTAAGGCGTTTTGAGAAGAATAATGAAATCAAGGAGGAGTGACCAATGCTCGATATAATAAATATCAAGCCTGACTTCATCTTCAAAATGCAAATCACTTCGCCCCCTGATTTGTGCCAAACCGGTAATCCCTGGTTTTACGCGAAATAATTGATGGTGATGTTTTTCATATCCCAATACTTCAGACGGCATATGGGGACGAGGTCCGACAAGACTCATATTGCCTCGTAATACATTGAGAAATTGTGGCAATTCATCAAGACTTGCTCGCTCCAAGAATCGACCGATACGTGTTCGTCGAGGGTCTCGTAATACTTTAAATACCGGTCCTTTTCGTTCACTCTGAGACTTGACCAGCTCTTCTTGGTACTGTTCAGCCTTTCCATCAGTATCATATTGCGGACCCGTACAGTACTCTTTATACATCGAGCGAAATTTATATGTTTCAAAAATTTTTCCGTCTTGCCCAACTCTGACATTGCGATAGATAATCGGCCCTCGAGATTCGAAGGATATGGCAAGAGCAACGATGATTCCAATAGGTAAAAATAATAACGTCAGAAATAAACCGCCGATGATGTCAAAAATGCGTTTAATGATTCTTCCCCATCCATCGAGTCTTGTACGTTTGAGATGTACCAATGGCAATCCGAGTACTGTTTCAATTTCAATATTTTTTTCTCCGATACTATCAGCAGAATATCTCAGGCTTACGTGATTAATATCCGCAAATTGCACAATATCACGTAATTGGGAAGGTAAAAGAGTTTCGTCAATCAAAAGAATATCGTCGAGTTTTTTGGCACGTGCGGCAATTTGTATTTCGGTTTTAATTTCTTCGGTAAGATGAGGCGCATGCATTAAAATACGGTACCCAAGCCATGGACGAGAGGTAACCTCAGAAATAAAATTCATGGTTCTACCATCCGAGCCGATAACTGCCACAGCATTTGTACCATAACCCGAATTAAACAATACAAGCCGAAATGCGCGTAATACAAGTCGCCCCGAGGCTACAAATGCGATACAAAGAAACCAAGCCGCAAGGACAATAAAACGAGAGGTAAATAATTCTTTGATAAAAAATATAAAAACAATCACGAGCATTATACTCGTTGAACACGCTGTGAATATTTTTGGAATTTCGTTTTGAATTCTATAATGCCCAAAACTGTAGAGTCCGGTACTCGCAAAGATTCCTATCGTGAATACGCTAACGCCCAGTACATATCGTACATAAATAAGTAAGGGTAATTGATAAATGACGGGTTGTATTTCTTGTAACGCACCAAAACGCAAAAAATACGCAGACAATCCAGCCGTCATGAGTAATAGGAAATCTATGGGTACAAGGATTGCTGCAAAAAAGAGATCGCTTCGTTTCATTTATGTTGATCCTTTACAACACTGAATAATCGTATAAGCCGAATTCTGTACATCTATTGTCCAAGCCTCGACGACGATATCGGCGAAGCTCAAACAAAGACGTGGTAATCATCTCTCTAGCTCGCTCCAATGTATATCGGAGCGGGGTCAAGCGAGTATCTAAACTCTTGCATCAGGTAGGTGTTTGCCAAGCTTCGACATCACTGCCGAACTGGTGCGCTCTTACCATGAGGGAATCAAATTGTGCAAAGAACAAATGAACAAGCGAATCTTTCCCTCGTGTCAACTCTTTAATCGAGTATCCACACCATTTCACCCTTACCCCGAGGTTATCGGGGCGGTATATTCCTCTCCTACCTTCCTCGGAGAGGTCTGTCATTCGACAGACTTTTCTGTTGCCCCCTCTAACAATTGTCGGAGGGGATCCTATCTTGTTTTTTGAAGATAGGACACTGTCCCGTAAGGCAACCAAATGAGTCCATATGTTCGAAAGACAAAGTCCATAGACTTCGCCTCATCGAGAAACAAATGCTCACCCAGAGACCCTAGGTCGCCATTAGCGACTACCCTGTTCCCCCTAATACTACATCAGGAGGGGATGTTCGGACTTTCCTCCCCGCACCTAAAGTGCAGGGCGATTACCTGGATTATTCAGTGTTGTCAAGGTTCTACTAGATATGTGGATGAGATCTAAGTATAATTCAATAGTGTACCCTTCGTCAAGATTCACGTTCATCAAGGGCTTTGTTTACCAAAGCGTCAGCTTCTTTGTTTTTTTCACGACGTATATGAGTGAAAGTAATTTTAGAAAAAACAACACTGAGTTTTACTATGTTCAAAAAAAGTTTTCCCAATTCTTGATCCTTTACACGGTATTCACGCCGTAATTGTTTTACTACAAGCTCACTATCAAGAAAGCACTCAACCTCAGTTGCTCCCTTTTTTTGCGCCAGTTCAAGGGCATGCAAAAGTGCCTGGTATTCTGCTTGATTGTTTGTTGTTTTTCCAATGTATTTGTGAAATGGAGTTTTTATATTGGTTTGCTTTTCTATCACCACTCCCCCAATGGCAGCAGGGCCTGGATTTCCTCGAGCGCCTCCGTCTGTGTATGTAATAAATTTCATATCTGATGAAAATCAATCAACGATAATTGTGGTTCACGGATATCTCTCCATTCATGCATATCCAATTCAGTAAGGATGTCCACTCGGGAACCTATCGAAAGATTTGCCGCGTTTTTTCCAAGAGAAAATCCAATTGCCCGTCGCCTTATTCTGCCGTCTGAAAAGACCAATCTGACATGTTTCCCATTTACTCCAACAAAGGCAATATCCTGTATTTCAATATTCTTAATTAAGAATCGCGGTTTGTTATTTCCTATCCCGTGGGGCTCCAGTTTTATGAGAATCTCAATAAGTTCAAATGACACATCAGACAGAAGTATCTCGAGATCGATGATTTCAGATTTTATAGGATCAAGTAGCAGTGTTTCTTGCTCTGCAACTTCATGAAAGTCATTTATCATCATTGCTTCGTCAACTGCTTCCTTGACAGCAAACCCTCCAGCTGCTGCGTGTCCCCCGTATCGAGTAAAAAGATGCTCGACTTTTCGAAATACATTTGTAATATGGATTGATGCAACGCTTCGCGCAGCTCCAATGCGTCCTGCTGCGCTGCGCGTCACGAGTACCACTGGCCGATTATATTCATTCGTAAGCCTTGATGCGACAAGCCCTAAGACACCGCAAGGCCAATCGGATCCTATACCGACCAGAATCTTTCTTTCCTCATCAAGTTGAATTTTTACCGCTGCCTTGGCTTTTTTTAAAATCTCTTCGGTTAATTTCCTTCGTCTCACATTTGCTTCTTCAAGTGTCTGTGCAAGCGCAGAGGCTTCTTCTCTATTAGTTGTCGTAAGAAGCTCAAACGCAATTTTGCCATGCTCCATTCGGCTTGCGGCGTTGAGCCTTGGTGCGATTTGAAAACCGATAGTATGGGGTGTGATTGGTTTTTCATCAATTCCTGCTCGCTTGTATAATTCTTGCAATCCAAGCCGTTTTGTTTTTTTTAAAACGATGAGGCCAAAATGTACGAGAGTCCGATTTTCGCCGAGGATCGGCATACAATCAGCAATAGTCGCAATACAAACAAGATCAAGTAACCATTTTTCAAAGCCTTCAGGAGATACATCAAGAGATTCAAATTTTTTTCGTAGACTTTCCGTTCGTAACATCCCCTGGACGAGCTTAAACGCTACAGCCGCTCCGCAGAGTCCCTTAAATGGGTATCTGTTTGCATAGACCATCGGATGTATAATCGCATATGCGGAAGGGATTTTTTTTTCTTCAGGGGGTTGATGATGATCAGTAAGAATAACATCCATGCCTGCGCTTTGGGCATATGCAATTTCTTCAGTGTTTGTAATGCCTGAATCATTTGTAATAATCAAAGTTGAACCAGATTGTTTGAGCGCCTCGAGCGTGTTTCTATGCAGACCATATCCTTCCCGTTCCCTGTGGTTTATAACGATGTCGACTCGAGCATTTAAAGCAGTGAGCGTTTCGTAGAGAATACTCGTGGCGCATACGCCATCAACATCATAGTCTCCATAAATAGTAATCTTTTCATTTGCTTGCAATGCTTGCTCAATTCGCGCAATCGCACGTTCCATGTGATCGAATAGAAAAGGATCATGCAGATCGGCATGGTAATCAGGATGAAGAAAACGTAATTGCGCGCCAGTGTCTCTAATTTCTCGCCTATGCAAAATATGAGCAATCAATGGATGGATTTCATTGGTAGCATCTAGGAGTGCGCTGCTATCTCGCTCTGCGGTGATCCATGTACTTTTCACGGTTTTTTGAATATCCTAAAAATAATAAATATTAGGAGAAATGAAATGCCGATCGCTGTGCCAATGAGGAATGCATATATGTCTTGTGCATGCCAAAAGCGTTGGATCGCTCCAAAAAATGAAGTGACAGGATCATGTACGACAATAGCGGTAACTTGAGTAGCCTGTTGAGCCATAATGGCCATCACTGTTAAAAATATGTGGTTCGAAGCATTGTGAGCACCATACTCACCACTACAATAATGGAAAGTATGATAAAGAGTAGCTTTTGTTTTTTTTGTGACATCATATCAACTAATTTTTCCTTAATACTGAGAGGTACGCCTCTGTAGGTATTTCTACCTTACCGGAAGATTTCATGCGTTTTTTTCCCTTCTTTTGTTTTTCTAACAGTTTTTGCTTGCGAGTGACATCTCCCCCGTAGAGTTTCGCCGTTACATCCTTACGAAGAGCCGCAATTCTTTCTGAAGCAATAACCTTACTCCCGATGGACGCTTGCAATTTTATTTCAAATTGGTGACGCGAAATTTTTCCTTTCAAAGATTCAAGAATCTTTTTGCCAATATAGTATGCTTGATCACGATAGACGATCGAAGCAAGGGCTTCGACAGGTTCATCCGCAACAATAATGTCCATCCTCACCACATCGGCATCGCGATACTCAAAGAATTCATAGTTGAGTGAGGCATAGCCAGAAGATATGCTTTTTAGTATATCATAAAAATCTACCAAAATGGAAGCGAGAGGTACCTCAGCATGTACGATCACTCGTTTACTTCCCGCATAATCACTCGTGGTCAGATATTCTGTGTTACGATAGATCCCTTTTCGCTCGGCAAGAAGCGTCATGATAGCCCCAATCGTATTTTCAGGCGTTACAATATCCGCACGGGTCCATGGTTCTGCAATTTTTTCAATTGTTCCAGGATCACCGAGTTCAGTAGGGCTACGGATAATCACCGATGTGCCGTCACGTCGCGAAATGCGATATGCTACAGAAGGCACAGTTACTACTAAGTCAATAGAATATTCACGCTTGAGACGTTCCTGTATGATTTCTAGATGAAGAAGTCCAAGAAATCCGCAGCGAAATCCGAATCCAAGCGCAGGTGAATGTTCGGGTTCATATACGAGAGCAGCATCATTAAGTTTTAATTTTTCAATTCCCTCTCGCAACTCTTTTGTCTGATCTCCATTGCGAGAAAAAAAACCGGCGAACACCATTGGTTTTACCTCTTTGTAGCCAGGAAGCGCAGGAGTGCTCTTATCTTGCGCATTTACAACAGTATCGCCAACTCTCGCATCACCAAGATTTTTTAATCCTGTCACTATATATCCGATTTCACCATCGTTCATGGTTTGTACAGGGGTGTATTGCGGTTTGAAATACCCTGCTTCAAGGACTTCAAAGCTCGCACCGGTTCCTCTACAAAGAACTCTGGAACCTTTTGTTACTGTACCGCCAAAAAGACGAATATAGGTAACAACACCTCGATACTCATCATACACTGAATCAAAAATCAAAGCTTGAAGATTTTTTTGCTGTTGTGAAGGTCGAGGAGTGCGTCGAACAACCTCTTCAAGCAATTGGGGCACACCCTCCCCTGTCTTTGCCGATATTTCCAAAATTGATTCACGATTACATCCCAGTAGATTGGTAATTTCCTGTGCAACCTCATCACGACGCGCGCCAGGCAGATCAATTTTATTCATTGCTGGAATGATGGCAATATTTTGTTCGAGCGCAAGATAGAGGTTTGCCAATGTCTGCGCTTGGATGCCTTGCGTGGCATCAACCAAAAGGATTGCTCCTTCGACTGCGGCAAGTGATCGAGAAACTTCATAGGTAAAATCAACATGTCCTGGCGTATCGATCAAATTAAGGATGTAAGGTACTCCATCGATCATATATTCCATTCGTACGGGTTGGAGTTTGATCGTAATCCCCCGTTCACGTTCAAGATCCATCTGATCCAATAGCTGATCACGCATTGCTCGTTTTGATACAGTAGCCGTATATTCTAGCATACGGTCAGCAAGCGTTGACTTTCCGTGATCAATATGGGCAATGATACAGAAATTTCTAATTTCCATGTGAAGGCAGGATAACGCTTAAGAGTGAAAGTTCAGAAACTAGAAGCGCTGGTTTAACCTGAATCGTATAAAAAAGATCAGTAGGAAGCGAATTAAATTCAGAAATAAATCCAACCAGTAGTCCTGCAGGTACATATTCCTCAGTACCCGTTGTGGAAAGCGGCACACCTTTTTCGATTGGCTCCGTGATGGGAACCAGAGTCAATTCTATGCCAGTGTGGAATTTTCCGGTGATAAGTCCTTGAATAGTTTTGTCTTTCGTTTTATAGGCGACAATTGTTTTACTTTTGGGGTCATGGAGAAGGCGAATAAAGCTTGTTTCGTAGCGTACATCTACGATTTTTCCTATCAACACTCCCTCTTGAGCAATCACAGGAAAATCTATTTTTATTCCGTCACGTGCACCTCGATCAATAACAAGCAGACTCCTTCCAAGATCAGTGCTTTTTGCAATAACGCGAGCTCCAAGAAGTGTAAATGCAGATCGTTCCTTGAATTGGAGCATTTTTCTGAGATTGCTATTCTCCTCTTCGAGTATATTTTTTTCTCCAACGCTATGAGCAAGCACATTGCGTTCTTGGCGAAGAATTTCAATATCCTCAGAGTCTTGTGACTTGAAATACGTTTTAAAAGCGTCGCGATATACTGAGCCGATTGATGAAATTCCCGTATCAAAAAATGATTTAAAAAGTGCTCGTGGTTTTTGGAAAAAAGGTGTTACTACGAAAAAGGATACGCAAAATATCAAAATACCGATTATATGCCACGGACGAAAATGAGAGCCTTTCATATAGCTAAGAGCGGTAGCTCCCGGGATTATCTGGCGTGGCCACTCTGTGGAGAAAATCAATATCTTCTAACAATATTGCCGTACCGCGTACCACACAGGTGAGAGGATCCTCTGCTATAATTACAGGAATCCCAGTAGCCTCAAAAATTACTTGATCGAGGTTTCGCAGTAAAGCCCCGCCGCCAGTTAGAAGAATTCCATTTTCTGAAATATCTGAAACAAGTTCTGGCGGTGTGCTTTCAACAACACTGCGAATGCTTTCTACAATAGTGCGAATAGTCTTTGATAACGCCTCGTGTACTTGCGATGAATCGATTATTATTTCTTTAGGAAGCCCAGTCAAAAGATCCCTGCCGCGCACTTTCATATATAATGGTTCCATCAGAGGAGAAGCAGTTCCAATTTTTGTTTTTACATGTTCTGCAGTACGTTCACCAAGCAAAACATTAAAAAAATCTCGTGAAAATTTTATGATGTCATCGTTTAATTCATTACCTGCAATTTTGAGCGATTTAGATGTTACAATTCCCCCCAGAGAAATGACAGCGATATCCGTAGTCCCTCCTCCGATATCAACAACCATCCACCCGCGAGAATCCTGAACAGGAAGCCGCGCTCCAATAGCTGCAGCCATGGGTTGTTCGATCAAAAATGCTTGCCGACCTCCTGCCGAAAGGACAGCATCTTCTACTGCCTTACGTTCCACTTCTGTAATATCGAGCGGAATACCTATCACGACACGAGGACGGGGAGAAAATAAAAAGGTTTCACGGTTCACTTTACGAAAAAAATATTTCAACATTTTTTCAGTTACTTCAAAATCAGAAATGACACCATCGACAAGGGGTTTTGACGCAACAATATGAGCGGGAGTACGACCTACCATTTTATATGCTTCTATGCCAACTGCCAGAATTTGATCTGTACGGATGTTTACCGCTACCACAGAGGGCTCATTAATAGCAATCCCCTTTTCTTTTGTGTACACAAGTGTGTTTGCAGTCCCGAGGTCTATCCCAAGGTCATGGGCAAATCTGCCGAAGAATGATTCAAGAATAGAGATCATATCTTTTTCTCCCAGGGAAGAATATTTTTGACTGTTGCAAGAAGAGATTGATAGTCAGTGAGTTTTACTTCGCCATTCATACGAAGCACGATCTCTGCGTTTTTATCTTTGTGATTTCGCTCACTCAGCACAATACGAACAGGGAGCCCTAAAAGGTCTGAGTCTGCAAATCGCTCTCCGACAGAAAGGTCAAAACGATCATCAAGCAAGACTTCATATCCCTGCTCAATAAGCTGGTCATATACTGTTCTATACTGTGTCTCAAGTTCCTTACGTATCTGCGCATCTTTGCCCACGATCGGCACAAGATGGATATGATATGGCGCGACAGTGAGAGGCCAGCGTAATCCTTTTGCATCATGAAATACTTCTACAAGCGTACCCAGTAAGCGTGAAGTTCCTATGCCATAGCATCCCATCAGCACAACATCCGATCCCCCTCCCTCGTTCATAAAGGTGAGGTTGAAGGGCTCAGAGTATTTTGTATACAGCTTAAAAATATTTCCAACCTCGCTTGTTCGTTTTTCCTCGGCTGGTATCTGGCATTGTGGGCAATTATTTTTTTGATCAGCGATTTCTTTATTTACAGCAATATCACAGTTTTTACAATAAAAGATAGTATCTTCTCCAGTAGGTGTCTCAACTTGATATTCGTGAGAGTATTTAGAAAAAGATCCCCCTGATGCAAGAGTGAGCAAGCTGTTCAGCTCGAGGCGCGCAAAGATCGTATTGTACCCACTTTGTACTTTTTCATAGTACATATCGAGATCTTCCATGGAAGCATGAAATGAATACATATCTTTCATGCGAAATTCTCGGCCTCGCATGAGCCCTGATTTTGCGCGTGGTTCATCTCTGAATTTTGTTTGTATCTGATATGCCGCAAATGGTAGATCGCGGTATGATTTTACATATTTTTTTACAAGAGGGACAATCATTTCTTCATGTGTTGCGCCGAGCGCGTATTCATATTCATAGCGTGAACGGATTTTGAACAGAGCATCAAATCCATCCCATCTCCCTGTCTGCATCCAATATTCTTTTGGGTGAAGTGCAGGCAAGAAAAGTTCCTGACCGCCAAGAGCGTCCATTTCTTGTCGAATAATGTTTTCGATTTTGCTAAGAACTCTCAGTCCGAGCGGCAAAAAAGAATACACTCCTGCAAGGGCCTTTTGTACGTATCCGGCACGTTCCAGCAGTTGAGCATTGATAGAGACTTCATCTTTTGGTGATTCCTTCGTTGTCCTTGTAAAAAGTTTTGATTGGAGCATACGGAGAAGCCCTTTTTAAATGATTAAGAGAATTCTAATATACTACGACCCCCCATATCGGGAGGCTTTGGAATACTCATAAGCTGAAGAATCGTCGGGGCCACATCTGAGAGAAGCCCTTCCGGTTGAATGATACTTAAATCTTTTCCCAAAGAATCAAACAATCCTAAAGACTTCCCTTCCAGTTCTTTTGCAATAATAACACACGGTACGGGATTGTTCGTATGTTCCTTGTCTATTTTGCCGGTTTGAAGATCCAACATTTGTTCTGCATTTCCGTGGTCGGCAGTGATGAGAACCGCGCCATTTTTTTGCAACACCGATGGTATGATGCGCGAAAAACATTCGTCGAGCGTTTCGATAGCTTTGATCGTTGCGTCCATGTTTCCGGTATGCCCCACCATATCAGCATTTGCAAAATTAAGAGCGATAAAATCATATTCATCGTTATCTATCGCCTGCACTACTTGATCTGTGATTTCTCGGGCACTCATCTGAGGTTTTTTGTCGTATGACTCCACCGAAGGAGAAGGTATCATGATTCGTTTTTCTCCAATGTATGGTTCTTCGCGCCCAGCGTTTAAAAAATATGTGATGTGAGCGTATTTTTCTGTTTCAGCAATATGAAGTTGTTTTTTGTTTTGTTCACTTAAAAGCTCTGCCAAAGAATTTTTTATGGTTTGTTGGGGAAATGCAACCTCAGTATGAAAGGTCGTATCATATTCAGTCATTGATGCAATCGCTACATTTTTGATGGGATACCGATTAAATTTATCAAAGGATTCACTGACAAAAGCAGATACGAGCTGTCTCATGCGGTCGGCTCGTATATTAAAGAAAAAAACAGCATCACCTTCATTTATTTTTTGCGCGTTTGCGTCTTTCTCACCAATTGATGTTGCGACAAATTCTTCGTCATATACGCCGCCTTCATATGAATCACGTATCGCTTGTATTGGATCTGACGCATGGTGTTGCCCAATACCTTCTGCAATCACGCGGTATGCTTTTTCGGTGCGTTCCCAATGATTGTCTCGATCCATTGCGAAGCGTCTTCCCACCAGCGAGGCAATGCGCCATGGTGTGTCTTTGATGTGCTCTTGTAGCCGTTCAATACATTGCACGCCACTGGCATACGGCGTATCACGTCCGTCGAGAATGGCGTGAATACTCACCTTGCCTACTTTTTTTTCTTTCGCATATTCAAGAAGCGCTAGCAGATGATCGCTATGGCTATGTACGCCACCAGGACTTACAAGACCTATTATGTGAAATGTACTTTTATTGCGAGCAACTGTTGTACAGATTTTTTCTATGATTTTATTTTTTTGAAAATTTCCGTTTCGAATACTTGCATTGATACGTGAAAGTTCCTGATAGACGATACGTCCTGCGCCGATATTTGTATGTCCGACTTCAGAGTTTCCTACTTCTCCCCAAGGCAGGCCAGTTGCTTCACCGGAAGCTTGCAGGGTAGTTGTTGGATACGTGGAGATGAGAGAATCAAAAAAAGGCGTCTTTGCTTGCGTGATTGCATTTGCGCGTGAGGGTAATGCTACGCCCCACCCATCAAGAACAATAAGGACGGTTGGTTTATGTTGGATTCCTTTTTCATCATCAGCCATAATCCGTTTTAACGAAGCTCACTCTCGATTTCCATGAGGCGATTGTATTTTTCTACACGCTCTGATCTCGAAAGGCTCCCCGTTTTTATATACTCAGCCCGGGTCGCGACTGCCAAATCTGCTATTGTTGTATCTGCTGTTTCACCGGAGCGATGAGATACGATAACAGTGTATCCATGCTTTTTTGCAACAGCAATACAATCAAGGGTTTCTGTAAGCGACCCAATTTGATTAAGTTTTATCAGGATAGCATTTGCTACTCCTGTGTCAATTCCTTGTTTCAGGCGTTTGAGATTGGTTACAAAAAGGTCATCGCCGACGAGAAGTATGCGCTTGCCAAGTGTTTTTGTCATTCTTTCCCATCCTGTCCAGTCATCTTCCGCAAGTCCATCCTCGATACTTATGATTGGATACGTTTTGCTCCATTTTGTCCACATTTCAATCATCTGCTCGCTTGAAAACATTTTTTTATCCACCTTCAGTTGATATTGCTTTGTTTCTGTATTATAAAATTCTGACGTTGCAGGATCCATTGCAAGAAAAACATCATGCCCTGCGCGATAGCCTGCCTTTTTGATAGCCTGCATGATTGTTGTTATGGCACCCTCGTTTCGTTTGAAGGGAATAGCATATCCTCCTTCATCGCCGACGAGAGTAGAGTAACCTTTTTTCTTTAAAATCTTTCCAAGCGCATGGAATATCTCTGAACCGCATCGGACACGTTCGCTCATTTTCTTTTGCTTTGGTACGACCATAAATTCCTGAAAATCCAGAATCCATCCTGCATGCGCACCGCCGTTCTCGATATTCATCATTGGGTATGGTAGCGTCAATGCACGTTTTTTGGTTTTTGTCAAGGATAGGAGGTATCGATACAGGGGTTGTTTTTTTGCTGCGGCTGCCGCATGGGCGCAGGCAAGCGAAACACCGAGAATTGCGTTTGCCCCAAGTTTTGTTTTGTTTTCGGTGCCATCTTTTTTTATCATCAGTGTATCGAGTTCCCGCTGTTTACGCGCATCCTTACCAACAAGTAATTTTGCAATAGTGGTGTTTA
>OBEQ010379876.1_pt1 | contig 12997 bp, 11 predicted proteins | sample 1670901 | NCBI WGS metagenome assembly OBEQ01 (sample SAMEA104232315, study PRJEB22302) | groundwater metagenome | biome: forest; feature: aquifer; material: groundwater | place: USA | collected 2011-08-07 | depth 5.4 m
AATGTTGATGCTGTTACCATTGCACTATTAATATAGGTACCGAACGTTGGGGCATTCGCCTGTATTGTTAATACAGCGCTATCACCAACCACAAGCTATCCTATTGACCATGCACCGCTAAAATTATTATACGAACCCTTCGTTGCTGTATTTGATATGTAAGTAATACCCGCTGGGATCGTGTCGGCTAATGCAACACTGGTTGCATCTTTCTTACCATAATTTTTAACTTTTACAGTATAAGTTACATTATTTCCCGCTTGAATAGTTGATGCGCTTGCAACTTTTGTCACTTTTAAGTCTGATGCCCAAACAACCACCGTATCGGAAGAAAATGTTTTTACAACAAATGGCTGAACCAACGTTGCCGATGTAAACGAAAGTGTACCCTGATTGTGGATAAGAGATCGATCTGCCGCCGCCGCGCTAACGACCATTTTAAATCGAACCTTCGTACTATCATTTACTGCAAGGCTTCCACCGGATGAGCTATTTGCTCCTGTACCTAATCTAAACGTGATGGCTTTCGATAGCGAATTATATTCTGCCTGATCATCTCCTGATGCATCGGTTTTTGTTCCTGCATTTGCCCCACTAACAATGGATAGTGATCCGGGAACAAAAGTACCGATTGAGGTTAAGGTATCAAGTAGTATTAAACTGGTTGCTCCGTCATTACCAATATTCTTTGAGGTTAACGTATATTCAACCGTATCGGTTGGCTCATAAAATCCGGGAGTTAAATCTCTAGCTATTTTCGTTGTTTGTATGTCAGGGGCAAAAAGTTGGATAGCATTGGTTACAACACCCGGCATATAGCTCTCACCACCGGTCGTTAAATGTATCGTTGCCGTGGTTGCTCCATTGGGAATGATATTACTTGCATCTACGATATCTGCATCGAGACCCATTGTATTAATGTAATTTGGGTTTCTATCTGTAATATTAGCATTTAACTGGGTGATAGAACTATTGAAAAAATTATCAAGTGGGTTAAGTGTATTTGAAATACCTGTTGAATTCAACTTTAAACTGTCACCGGTATATACTCTGTCACCGTCCCATACTACAATCCCAAGTTGAGTATTTACCGTGCCGGAAAGTGGCGTTTTAAATCCGCTAATAGGGATATTAAGACTGGTGTTTGATGAATTAACAAGACCTAAACCCTTGAAAACCGTTAAATTACGAAGCATCATTGTGGGGTCTTGAATAACTACAACTATTACCCAACCTGCCCATTGATTGTTACCGGTAGTATTTCTTACTCCACCGGTCATATAGGTTCCTGAACCGCCGGCTTGAACATACGATGTTACATCTGCATATCCCTGATATCCATACGTTGTTGAAGAAATCGATCCGGTAATAGTTACATACCCGCCACTTGCTGGTGTTGAAAACTGCACCTTATTTCTTTGTGAACTTCCCGAAACACCGCTCCAAAACAACCCCGCATACAGTACAGTCTGACTTGAACCCAACGTAAAATCAGCAGAACTAGAATTCCATGTTCCTGAAATTCCATCAATATCTATATTAACCATCGAAAAATCGTTATTGTTGTACGAGCCACCACCCTGCGCAGTGGTACAAGTCGAACTCGCCGAACATGTCATAAGGGTATTCCCAACCATGACAATCGCGCCTTTTTGGTTTTGCGTAAACACTGAGGCAAACGTAGACGTGATCTGAGAATACGAAATACTAACACTTAGCAGTAATGCCAATGCAGAGAAGAGAGCTAACTTAGAAACTCTGTTCTTTACATGCTTTGCTTCTGTGTTACGTACATTAGTTCGTTGTATCTGTTTTCTTCTTATAGTTAACATAATATTACCGTTTTTTGGTTTATCAGACCTATATTCTGTACTCACTGAGAGTTTATACAATATAGATAAAAATAAAATTTTCGTACTTATTAAAAGTAAAAATCAATTTCCTGCGAACAACAAGGCGACATATAAATACAGCCTAATATCCACTGCATATTAAGCATACATTATGCCAGAATAAACGGGCATTTTTATCAAAATTTCAACACTTTCAATTTTGACTATGTTTCATTTAGAGACTACTATTCAAAATGAGATTGACTTTATATGACATAGTTGAGAACATCTAAAAGGTTCTCTTTTGGAACAAAACCGGATACTCCTGCTACACCAGCCGCAAATCTGAACTTTTGATCTGAAAAATTACTTACTATGATAACTTTGGCTGTTGGAAATGACTTTCTAATCATTTTGGTCGCTGTTATACCATCCATCTGTTTCATTTGAATATCCATTAGGACGTAATCTGGGCGCACTGTATCATAAAGTGCAACAGCTTCATTACCATCGTTGCACTCTACAACTTCATCTGCTACACCTTTGACTACCATCTTGAGCATGGATCTCATTTTTTCATTATCATCTGCTATGAGGAGTTTCATTTGGGTATTTCTATTGTTTATTAGGGAATTTTTAGGGTTATAGGTAATATATAACATTACAAAAGAGGGAAAAATAGAGAGTATCCCTCATTCTAATAGGGACAAGTACCTACTGTTTTTTGTTGCTTTGAGGTAGTGTTTTCACGAGAATTCTTTTCTCGTAATAAACAAAGAATCGAAAGAGCTTAGAGGCGGGTTTTATTCTCTATTGCGAACTTCAGAAGGGATTGGTATCCTTGTATGCCAAGTTTTTTTGCGATGTTGGTTCGATGGTTTTCTACTGTTTTAGGGCTAATAAACAGTTCTTCTGCAATTTGCCTACTGGTTTTCATCTCTGCAAGAAGCTTAAGAACTGCGCGCTCAGTATCTGTAAGATTTTCAAGCCTGTTCTTTTCAACACGCTGCATGGTTGTCCGAGTTTGCCTCTTTAACAAAAAACCCGATATAGAAGATGATATAAAATAGCCCCCCGCTACAACCTCTTCCACACAATGAACAATATCAGAAACAGCATTATCCTTCAAGACAAACCCTCTTACTCCATAGTCCAAGGCTTTATTAAAAATAGCTTCATCTTTATGCATTGTCAAAACAATAAATTCCGTTTTTATTTCCCCTTCCAACGCTTTTCGCACCACATCAAGACCATGAATTTTTGGCATATCCATATCTAAAATGGCAACATCAATCTTTTTCTCTTGTAATTCCTGAAGGGCTTTTTCTCCATCATCTGCTTCTGCAATTACACGGAATTCCGGAACCTCCTCCAATAATATACGAAGCCCTTTCCTCAGTATGGGGTGATCATCTGCAAGAAGAAGATTTACGATCATGATTTAATTGAAAATTGTGTAAAAGGAATAGCAAGTGAAATACGAGTCCCTTTTCCGATTTCTGAATAAATTGAAGGCTTTGCATTAAGTATATGCGCGCGCTCCTCAATGCCGATGAGACCGAGTCCTCGCTTACTCATCGTTGAGGGTACATCAAACCCTTTTCCGTTATCCTGAATTGTAATCACAATATTCGTATCGGTTTTCCTAACTTTTACCGATGCGGCGCTTGCCTCTGCATGTTTGAGAATATTATTCAAACTTTCTTGGACAATTCGATAGATATTTATTTCAACATCCTTCGAAATACAATCATCAATCATATCAATGTCATAATCAAAAACTATCGAAGTCGCTTTCGAAATATTTTCCATCAACGTTTTTAGGGTTTCTGTTATTCCCAACCTATCAAGATGTAAGGGGCGAAGATTATATGCGATCTCTCTCGTAAGTTGGAGCGTATCACTCGCTATTGAAACGATTTCATGTAAACGTTCTTCTGTCCCCTTTGTATCACGTATATCACGTAATGCAAGCTGCGCGTTTGTTTTCATGATCAGAATGTTCTGCCGTAATCCATCATGAAGTTCCTGGGCAATTCGTTGGCGTTCCTTTTCCTGATTTTCTATTAACTTCTGTGAAAGCTTTTGTTGGATGTGTTTTTCTTTTTGTAATCTCGTTATTCTACTATAGTAAAGAAGAATAAATATGACAATGAGTCCCATTCCACAAAGAAAATAAAAGAACTTCGATTCCCAAAATACCGAGGTAGAATTAGGTTCAAAAATAAAAAGTGGTATGGTGAACATTATTTCCATGAAGAGAGGAACATATCTCCTGCTATCAGCAACAGGTTAGTATAATGTATTTTTGTTTTAGACATTGAACGGAACATACAATCCGCTTTGGTATTTGTAAAGCAATGTTGGTCTATTGAATGTACAATTTTTCATCATTGAAGTCAATTAACGATATAAATATTATTTATCCCTTCTTTATCAAAAAAGGAACGGCGGGTAAAACAAAAAAAAGAATCTACAAGAAATATTCCCTTCATTTCATATAGATTCTTTCTACTTTGAGTCAAAATATTCACTTTAACCAATGTAAAAGGGATAAATTATTTCTTCGCCACTTTTTCTTCTTTCAGAATTTTCTTTGCAAAGTAGAACACAAGAAATGCAACAATCCCAAAATCAATCAAAGCGCCAAAAAATGGACCGAGAAGAAAATGAAACGGACCAATATCTAATGTTGCTGTACGCCACGTTCCACCCGGTATAAAAAATGTAATAAATGGCATTAATAATCCATCAACCGTTGCCGAGACCAAAGCATTTGCCTTACCGCCAATAATAACAGCAATAGCAAGTCCCACAACGCCATATTGTTTTAGAAAATCAACAAATTCTTTTAACATAGTAAATTCCTTTTGAGATAGAATGGTTTATTAAAAAATCGCGTAGCTCAAACCAATCGCGATAGTTTCCTTAACCTGTGTGTATGGGTTGACTTTTTTATCATTCAGTAATTGTACGTTTAACGTTGTTGTAATGTACTTACTAATTTTTGCAGTAAAAGTATTATCAGAACGAAAAACAGTTTCATCGAATTTTGATAACGGTGAGAACAATTCTATTTTCGATGTAAATAAAAGGTTATCCTGCAACTGCCACGATACATCGGTCACCAACTCTAAACCACCTTCAAGACGAGCCTTTTCAATTTCGTTCGTTGTCGCTGGGTCATCAGAATACTGATTATATTTAGATGTGATAATTTCACGAAGTGCCAATCCAAAACGAGTTTTTATCTCTTGCATGGGTTGATAACCGGCGCCAATACTTTGGGTAAGATAACCGGGATCAAAAAAAGCTGAAACAGCGCTATCAACTAAAGGATTATCGTAATTGTACCCGCGAGCAAACTGAGATTTTACTGTAACTGCAAAATAAGGATTTATGAACGTACCTAACTTGTATGTGAGGATGGATTCAAAATCTATATTATCATTTGTTTTACGAAGGCCTTGTGAACCCAATCGGGTCTGTCCGAATGCAAATTTATAGGTGTTAGACCAGAGAAGAGAATCAAATTGTTTTGTTGAGTTCCCGTCAAGAAGAATTGTCCAGGCTAAAGCGTTTTCACCACCTTGTGCCCAATCTGTGAAAGCAACCTGTGTTAAATTCAATCCCGCAACTACACTATGTTTCCATGGATGTAATACGGTAGAATCTGTTTGTGCGTAGATTGCACTTGTGAAGACAATTACCAATGATAGTAATAACGATTTCATATATGTTTTTTTATAAGTGAAGGATGTAACGTGGTTTAATAACATTTAAACAATTTGTAGTCAGTACACTGTGTGGTACCGCTTGTACAAACACACAGGGAGTCTTTACTTCCCTACTGTAAAGACTCCCCATAGTGTAATCACGTTTTATTTTACCCGGACGAATTCGATTCGTCGGTTTTTCTGTTTGCCCTCATCGGTAGTATTCGGAGCTATTGGTTTGGTCGGTCCGAAACCCTTTGTTGTCATACGTTTTGCATCAATGCCCTTGTTGATAAGATATTGCTTCACTGCTTCAGCGCGGGCGGTAGATAATGTCATGTTTGATGAACGACTACCAACATTATCCGTATGACCTTGAATTTCCACTTCAATATCTTTATTCTCAGCAAGTGTATTGACAACCTTCTCAAGTACTTGTTCTGTCTCAGGCGTAATATCAGAACTTGCCGTTTTGAACGTAATACCTTCAAGAACAAAATTCTTTCCTACTTCAAGTTGAACTGTTTCCTTCTTTGGTAAATCATCACTCGTATCAAGAGGATTTGTGCCACGCTTGACCTCAACACCGTCATTGATTGTCCCGCTGTCAGAATCAGCAACCAATGGATTGGTTTTGTGTTTCAATACTTCATCACCATCCGAAAGTCCATCACCATCTGTATCAGCTTTCAACGGTAACGTCTTGTACGTCAACACTTCGTCGCCATCATTCAAGCCATCATTGTCAGTATCAGACTTTGTAGGCTCAGTAAGATATTTTTGTAATTCATCGCCATCTTTCAAGCCATCACCATCTGTATCAGCCTTATTAGGATCGGTTGAATATTTTCTTACCTCATCTGCATCAGTAAGTCCATCTCCGTCTGAATCTTCTTTGTTAGGGTTCGTTTGATATTTATTTACTTCTTCACCATCAGTTAACCCGTCACCATCGGTATCCGGGTTTTTGGGGTCTGTACCAAGTTGCTTTTCTTCATCATTGGTTAAGCCATCGTTATCGGCATCATCCGAACCGCCTTCGATTTTTGTTGTTAACGCAAGAAGAATACTCCAATAATTATCATTTTTTGAATCTGTGGTAGTAACATCAAGATTATCTGTCCCTGTTAAATTATAGCCACCACTGACTTCAAAAGCTACTTTTTCAGTTAAAGAATAAGAAAATCCTATTCCGAATGGAATCACTGTAGTCCAGCCATTCTCCTCCCGGTTTACAACCTGAGAGGGTGGTGCCTGATCTGCAACATATCGTAGCAAACCTGCACCGGCATAGAGATATGGATGTCCCATTTCCATATAAAAAGGTACAAATACCAATCTTGCATCAACTGGAGCGATTAATGTGCTATAATCATCACCGGCTAATCTTCCAAGACCAACACCAAGCTCGATTTGTGCATTTTCTATAAATCCGTAACGACCAAATATACGCCCGTGAAAACGCATAACATCTGATTGTTCTGTAGTAGCGCCGAGTGTAGCGCCACCACCCATACCAACACTTAAGCCGGTGTGTTCAGACTGGGCATATAATGAAATTAAAGAAAAGCATAGTGATAAAAAGAGTATGTATAATTTTTTCATGTTTTTTTTATATTCGTGATAAATAATTAAGAGTTACTGCGCCATGCGCTGGGGTAAAGCAAAAATTCTTGGTCCTTCTACAGTCGTATTAGGCAATTCTTCTTCAAATCTATTTAATCGGTGAATTACTTCAGAAATACGATCTATACTTGAAAGAATTCGTTGAGTTAATTCTTTATAATCATCAGAACGTAATGGATGCGATGAATTTATGATATCTGAACAAAGTTTTATTATCGCTAACGGATTATTTAATTCATGATCTATCGTATTGATAATCGTCTGAATAGCATCAAGTCGCTGAGAAGAAATCTCCAATTCCGAGTTTTTCACACGATACTCTTTTTTCTGTAAAACTGATACTATTGTTTTTTCAAGCATATAAGGCGAAAGAAGATCCGATTTAGAAATATAATCATCTGCGCCTGCTTTTAAAAGTTCTACAGCTATTTTATAATCTTTATTTTCTGAGATACAGATAACCCCTGAATGCACATTCGATCTATTCAGGTGCTTAAGGACCATTTCTCCATTCATTCCGGGTAAATAATAATCCAGTAAGATAAAATCATAATTATTTTCTTGAAGAAGTGTAATCCCAATCTCACCTGATGACGCAAAAGAGACTGTAAATTCAAACCTATCTGAATTCCTCAATTGAAATTCAAGAAATCGCTGGAAAGTTGGTTCATCTTCAATGATAAGAACACTGTATGCTGTCATAATTTTATCTTCTTGTAAGTATAATCCTTATAGTTCACGTATATTCTACAAAAAAGATGCCAAGTAATAGTGTTAAAATGTAGGTATTTTCTCTGTTTCTGAGAATTTAACTGTATCACTTTGAGATATTAACTCAAAGTGAGAATAAATGTTGCAAAATATCACAACATTGTACATATTTAAGACAACAATTTCATTTTGAGAATTATGAATAAACGATCAGTTTATATTGTAGAAGATGACCCCACGCTAAGAAGATTACTTGAGCGCGTTGTTACCGAAAACTGGGGCTTTGAAGCCCAAACATTCCCGGACGCCATTTCTTGCCTTGAAATCCTCCAAGAGCCACCGGATATTATCCTCTTAGATATTATGATGCCGGGGAAAAGTGGTGTCGATGTCCTTGCAGACATTAAATTACGCTATCCTGAACTGCCTGTCATCATGATCTCGGCTCAAGAAAATATTGGTGTTGCTTTAGAAACGCTTAAGCGGGGTGCGACAGATTATATTTGCAAGCCGATTGACATGCCTCGACTCGAAGCATCAATTAAGAATGCTATTCAAACGTATGACCTTTCGCGCGAAGTATCACGGCTAAGACAAACCCTTGAAAAAACCATGCACTTTGATAACATCATCTCCGGTGATGGAAAAATGCAGAACATATTCAAGTTTGTTAATAAAGTGAAAGATACCATCGTTTCCGTTCTCATTCAAGGAGAAAGCGGAACAGGAAAAGAACTTATTGCCAGAGCTATTCATTTTAATGGAAATAGAAAAGATCAACCGTTTGTTGTAGTCAATTGCGCTTCTATTCCGAGAGATCTCCTCGAAAGCGAACTCTTTGGTCACGAACGCGGAGCGTTTACAGGCGCTGTAAGTAGAAAAATCGGAAAATTTGAAATGGCTGATAGCGGCACAATTTTTCTTGACGAAATCGGTGAACTTGATATGAGTTTGCAAGCAAAACTCCTCAGGGTCTTACAAACGAAAGAGTTTGAACGGGTTGGCGGTACCAACCTTTTAAAATCCGACGTACGCGTTATCTCTGCCACAAACATAGATCTTCATAATGCCGTTATGAAAAAAGAATTCCGGGAAGATTTATATTTTAGGTTGGCTTCATTTCCAATTTTTTTGCCGGCTCTTCGTGAACGTCGTTCCGATATACTTGTCCTTGCAGAGCACTTCTTGAAACGGGCTGGGGTAGAACACAATAAATTAGAATCAAAATTCTCTCGGGGCGCATTAAAATTATTGTACGATTATTCGTGGCCCGGTAATGTTCGCGAACTTGAACATGCCATTGAGCGTGCTGTTATTCTTGCCGATCAGGATATGATTACGGAAAAAGAATTACCTATGGCAATTCAGGCGCTCGCACAAGGAGATCCATCTACATCGGGGACAATGCACATCTTTGAGGAAGGCAATATGATTATTCCCTTTGAAAGGATAAAAGAAGAAGCTATTCGCCACGCTCTTCGCCGGACAAACGGCAATCTCGTGGAAGCCGCCAAAAAACTTAAATTAGGAAGAGCAACGTTATATAGATTGGTTAAACGCTACAATATTGAAATGTAAGATACACACTAAAATTGGATCTTGCTTTTTTAATAAACATGAAAAACTCCGACTTCTTCTCCTCTTAAAATTGGAGCACAATAAGTAGGCAGTTTTTCCTGTTAGGTAAAAGAAGTCGGAGTTCTATCAATGCTCAGCGATTACTTATTCCCCTGTAATTCTTTTACTTTCAGTTCCCGTAATTCATCACAAGACGTTGTGAACGTTGAACGCAATAACTGTAATTTTACTTCAATAGAATTCCAGTCTTCATTCGGAATATACGTTTCTATCTCCTTACATATCTCACCAACATCAACTGCCCCTAAGTTTTGACTGCTTCCTTTCAGTGTATGAACCGAGTATTTTAATTTCTGAACGTCGCGATCATCGAATGCTTTCAATGCATCGGTAAGGCGGGGAGGTGAGTGTTCCAAAAATAAATCAATAAGTTCCACAAGAAGTGATTGTTTCCCTGGAGGTTGCATTGCCCTGAACATATTAATAGTAGATTTATCTAACATAGCATTTCAATAAAAATGTGAACGTTATAAAATATTTTTCTTAGTAAGGAGTTCTCCCCATTTTTGTAATGTTTGCTGTATCGCTTCAAGGCGAAGAGGTTTGGTGAGGTAATCATCCATCCCTGCCGCAAAACATTTTTCCCTGTCGCTCACTGTTGCATACGCTGTGATAGCAATGATAATGGGATACTTATCTCGTGGTATTGTTTCGTGAATAACTTGTGTCGTTTCAAAACCATCCATCTCCGGCATTTCCACATCCATGAAAATGATATCGTAATGTTTGGTTTCAAGCAACACCAATACTTCCTTCCCTGTTATTGCCACATCGGTAGTATAACCAAGGATGCTTAGTAAATGTTGAGTCACTTTTTGGTTCACCGGGCTATCTTCTGCAAGCAGAATGCTTAACGGATATTGCTTATTAAGCTGTTGAATTACCATGCCCCCATTTCCTGCGTTGCCAACAATTTCTTTCCCCGTAATTGCCGCCATAATAGCTTCAAATAGATGGCTTTGTCGTACTGGTTTAGATATAACTCCTGAAACTGACTCCTGGTACTTGAGAAGTTTTTCTTTATCTTTTAACCCTGTACTTAATAAAAGAATCGGGAAAGGAGCTTCCCTGAATGTAGTTTGAATAGTATGGGCGAGATTGACTCCATCTTCTTCTCCTAACGTAATATCCAGGATAGCAACGTCAAACTTTCCGGTTTTCTGAATAGTCTCAATTGCCTCGCGTGAACTTTTCGCGAGGTGCGGAACCAATCCCCACCTGCGACAGTGCAGTTCCAACATATTCGATGTTGTAGAATGATCATTGACGAGAAGAATATGTTTATTAAGAAATTGAGACACCTCAGTTTGTAGGTAAGGTTTAGCTGTCACTTCTCTATTTTCTATACCGGCAATTTTAATAGTAAAATAAAATTTTGACCCCTCGTTCGCCTTACTTTCTACCCATATTGTCCCATTCATCACTTCTACAAGACGTAAACAAATTGCTAGACCAAGCCCGGTACCACTGTAACGTCGCTTGGCAGAAGAATCTACCTGTGTAAATGGTTTAAATAAAAGAGGAATTTTTTCTTCCGGAATTCCAATCCCTGAATCGGTAATGCAAAATTGTAATTCCACAAGTGAATCAACGGCTGATTTTACCTCAACCGAAACAACAATCTCTCCTTCCGAAGTAAACTTAATTGCGTTATTGACAAGATTGATAAGGATTTGTCTTAAACGATGAACATCCGCATAAAAGAATGAAGGAACATACGGATGGACTAAATATACCAGTTCAATATTTTTTTCGTATGCCTTTGTTGAAAGCAAATCAAATACTTCTTCTATACATTCTTTTAGTTCAAGTACTTCATCGTGTAATTCGATTGCTCCCGACTCAATTTTGGAAAAATCGAGAATGTCATTGATAACTGTTAAGAGCGTATCTCCGCTTACTCTAATTGTTTCGACAAATTCGCGTTGTCGTTCATTGAGTGATGTTTGCATCAACAGGTCAGTCATCCCGATTACACCGTTCATCGGTGTCCGAATTTCATGGCTCATTGTCGCTAAAAATTCGGATTTCGCCCTCGTCGCTGATTCCGCATGTTCTTTTGCATTCAATAGTTCAAGCTCTATTTGTTTTCGAACAGAAATCTGATTTTCCAATTCCCGGTTCGTAATCTGTAATTCGCCGGTACGTTCTCGAACACGTTGTTCAAGGCTTTCATTGATACGTTTTATTTCGTCTTCAGCACGTTTACGAACCGTTATTTCGCCCTGTAACTCAAGATTTGTAGATTCTAATTGCTCATTGTTTTTTAAAATGGCATCTCGTTGATCTTTCAATTCTGACGACATGGTATTGAATGCCGTTGAAAGTTCACCTATTTCATCTCGTGTCGTTATAGGTAATTCTTTCCCAAAACTTCCCGACGCTATTTCTCTCGCCGCTCCCGATAATTTTTTAATCGGAGAAGTTATTTTACGCGAAAGCGCTAATCCGATGAACGCGCCACCGATGAGACTACACCATAACGCAAACATCATGTTTTGCCGCATAGAATAGACAGAAACGTATGCCTGTGATATAGGTTGTTCAACAATAATACCCCAATGCAAATCCGGAATTGGTGTAAAAGAGGCGAGCATGACTGTATCGTTACGTTGTGTGTACTCTTTTGAAAACGCTACATTTCTCGTAATCATAGTACCAAGTTCTTTTGACCCGCCGTTTACAAACAACTGCGTAAGGGCAATTGACTCTTTATTCTGAATACGAAGAGGATTCGCATGAGCAATAATTTCACCCGAAGTATTTACGATATACACAAGATTGGGATTTCCGGTAAATCGCCTTCGAGAAATGTCATAAACCAATTTCGATAGTTCATCAAGAGGGAGATAGGTAAGAAGGTGGCCCTGTAATTGACTATGGCCATACCTATCTTTGGAATACCATGTTCCAATCAATTCTACATACTCAATTCCATCCTTTATAGAAAGAAATGTTGCCCCTGTTCCCAATTCCGTTTGAGGAACTCTTTCCTTGGGGAAAACTTCCGGTAACTCTTCGGGTAGTTGATATCCTTGAGGTTTCAAGATGTCAAGAAAACGGCCTTTCTCATCATAAAAAGCTACAAACTGGAGACTCGATGAACTCTGAATAATTGATTCAGCCAATTGTAACTTCTGGTTACTTTCTTTAGAAGGGTCACTTAATAAACGCGTAATAGACTTCATCGTAGTCTTGCCGCTACTGACATACGCGTTCACCGACCGCAATACATCATCGGAGATACCAAGGAAATATTCTTTGGTAAGAAGATTCATGGCAGATTGATTTATTTCTAGCAATACCCATCCGAGCGTACTTAGAGGAATAATTGCAAAAAGAATCAACGTCAACGACGTTTTATAAGCAAGCTTAAATTTTACCATTACGGTAAGTTCTGTACTAACTCAATAGTAATATCCTCTTGCTTAATAAACATAATAAGCAAGTTGCAAATTAAACATTCCATGAATA